>ERZ650306.239-NODE-239-length-32697-cov-31.997120_pt1 | contig 32697 bp, 30 predicted proteins | sample MGYA00376242_ERZ650306 | MGnify/ENA primary metagenome ERZ650306 (study PRJEB26733, sample SAMN07839244) | wastewater metagenome | biome: urban; feature: wastewater treatment plant; material: waste water | place: USA: North Carolina | collected 2016-03-31 ... | reverse complement strand
GGAGCTGGGCTACAGCCTGCCGGTGATGATCTCCGGCACCATCACGGACGCCTCCGGTCGTACCCTCTCGGGCCAGACTACCGAGGCCTTCTACCACTCCCTTCGCCACGTCAAACCGGTCTCCTTCGGCCTCAACTGTGCGCTGGGGCCGGACGAGCTGCGCCAGTACGTGGAGGAGCTGTCCCGCATCAGCGAGACCCATGTCAGCGCCCACCCCAATGCCGGTCTGCCCAATGCGTTTGGCGAGTACGATCTGGACGCGGTCGAGATGGCGGAGCATATCCGCGAGTGGGCCCAAAGCGGCTTCCTCAACCTGGTGGGGGGCTGCTGCGGCACCACCCCGACCCATATTCGCGCCATGGCGGACGCCGTGGCGGGTATCAAGCCCCGCGCCCTGCCGGATCTGCCGGTAGCCTGCCGGTTGTCGGGCCTGGAGCCTCTCATCATCACGGCGGACTCCATGTTCGTGAACGTGGGTGAGCGGACCAACGTCACCGGCTCGGCCAAGTTCAAGCGCTTGATAAAAGAAGGGCTCTACGACGAGGCCCTGGATGTGGCCAAGCAGCAGGTGGAAAACGGCGCCCAGATCATCGACATCAACATGGACGAGGGGATGCTGGACGCCGAGGCGGCCATGGTGCGCTTCCTGAACCTCATCGCCGGGGAACCGGATATCGCCCGGGTGCCGGTGATGATCGACTCCTCCAAGTGGGAGGTGCTGGAGGCGGGCCTCAAGTGCGTGCAGGGCAAGCCGGTGGTCAACTCCATCTCCATGAAGGAGGGGGAGGAGAAGTTCATCGAGCAGGCGAAACTGCTGCGCCGCTACGGCGCCGCCGTCATCGTGATGGCGTTCGACGAGGTGGGCCAGGCCGATACCCGCGCCCGCAAGTTCGAGATCTGCCAGCGCGCCTACCGCATTCTGGTGGACCGCGTCGGCTTCCCGCCGGAAGACATCATCTTCGACCCCAACATCTTCGCGGTGGCGACCGGCATCGACGAGCACAACAACTACGCGGTGGACTTCATCGAGGCGGTGAAGGACATCAAGGAGCACCTGCCCCACGCCATGATCTCCGGCGGTGTCTCCAACGTCTCCTTCTCCTTCCGTGGCAACGAGCCGGTGCGCGAAGCCATCCACGCTGTCTTCCTCTACCACGCCATCAGGAACGGCATGGACATGGGGATCGTCAACGCGGGCCAGCTTGCCATCTACGAAGACATCCCGGCCGAGCTCAAAGAGAAGGTCGAGGCGGTAGTGCTGAACCTCAACGACAACGCCACCGAGGCGCTGCTGGCCATCGCCGAGAAGTATCGCGGCGCGGGTGCCCAGGCGGAGGATCCGCGGGATCAGGAGTGGCGCAGCTGGCCTGTGGCCAAGCGGCTGGAGCATGCGCTGGTCAAGGGCATCACCGACTTTATCGACGAGGATACCGAAGAGGCGCGTGCCGCCTCGGCGCGCCCCATCGAGGTGATCGAGGGGCCGCTGATGGCGGGGATGAACGTGGTCGGCGACCTCTTTGGCGCTGGCAAGATGTTCCTGCCGCAAGTGGTCAAATCGGCGCGCGTGATGAAGCAGGCCGTCGCGCATCTGATCCCGTTCATCGAAGAGGAGAAGCGGCGCACCGGCGCGACGAGCAAGGGCAAGGTCATCATGGCCACGGTCAAGGGCGACGTGCACGACATCGGCAAGAACATCGTCGGCGTGGTGCTCGGCTGCAACGGCTACGACGTGGTGGACCTGGGCGTGATGGTGTCCTGCGACAAGATCCTCCACGCCGCCCGCGAACACGGCGCCCAGGCCATCGGCCTGTCCGGCCTCATCACCCCGTCGCTCGAAGAGATGAGCCACGTGGCGGCCGAGATGCAGCGCCAGGGCTTTGCCGACGGCCAGTCGATTCCGCTGCTCATCGGCGGCGCCACCACCAGCCGCGCCCACACCGCGATCAAGATTGCCCCGCATTACAGCGGGCCGGTGATCTACGTGCCGGATGCCAGCCGTGCGGTGGGTGTGGTCACCAGCCTGCTCTCCGAAGGTCAGCGCGAGGGCTACACCGCCGACGTGGCCGCCGACTACGAGAAGATCCGCGCCCAGCACGCCGGCAAGAAGGGCGTCGCGATGGTCAAGCTCGACGCCGCCCGCGCCAATGCCTTCCGGTGGAACCTCGACCCGGCCTACACGCCGGCCAAGCCCGCCCAGCTGGGTGTGCACGCCTTCGACATCGACCTCGCCGAGCTGGTGGATTTCATCGACTGGGGCCCGTTCTTCCAGACCTGGGATCTGGCCGGCAGCTACCCGAAGATCCTCGACGACGAGATCGTCGGCGAGACCGCCCGCGAGCTCAAATCCGACGCCGAGGTGATGCTCGCCCGGATGGTCGCCGAGCAGGACACCAACCCGTGGATCAAGGCCCGCGGCGTGATCGGCCTGTTCCCCGCCAACGCGGTGGGCGACGACATCGAGATCTACGCCGACGAATCCCGCAGCAACGTGCTGATGACCTGGCACGGCCTGCGCCAGCAGCACGAACGCCCCGCCGGCAAGCCCAACTACTGCCTGGCGGATTTCGTCGCCGGCAAGGAATCCGGCGTGGCCGACTACGTGGGCGCCTTCGCGGTAACGGCCGGTCTCGGCATCGAGGGCCGTCTCGCCGCCTACGAGCGCACCCACGACGACTACCACGCGATCATGCTCAAGGCCCTCGCCGACCGCTTCGCCGAAGCCGCCGCCGAATGGCTGCACACCCGCGTGCGCAAGGAGTTCTGGGGCTATTCGGCGGCCGAGACCTTCAGCACCGAAGAGCTCATCAAGGAAGCCTACCAGGGCATCCGCCCGGCGCCCGGCTACCCGGCCTGCCCGGATCACACCGTCAAGGGCGACCTCTTCAAGCTGCTGGACGTGCCAGCCAACACCGGCATGGGCCTCACCGAGAGCTTCGCGATGACGCCCGCGGCAGCCGTCTCCGGCTTCTACTTCGCCCACCCGGACAGCCACTACTTCGCCGTCAGCAAGATCGGGCGGGATCAGCTGGAGGATTGGGCGCAGCGCACCGGGATGACGGTGGCCGAGGCGGAAAGGTGGCTGGCGCCGTTGCTGTAACAGACCGCCTTTGCCTGGGGGCGAGCATGAGCACCGCTACGTCGTACTACGTCTATGCACTGAAGGATCCCCGGCAATCGCCGGCCATGCCGTTTTACATCGGCAAGGGCACCGGCACGCGCTCCTACGACCATCTGGTCAATCCCGACGATTCGCCCAAGGGCCGGCGGATCCGGGAGATCGAAGCTGCGGGCGGCAAGGTGCTGGTGGCCCGGCTGGTGGATGCGCTCACAGAGGCGCAGGCGCTCAAGATCGAGGCCGAGCTGATCGCCGCGTTCGGAACGCTTGAAACCGGCGGGCTGCTCACCAATGCCGTCATGCCAACCGGGCTTGCTCGCAAGAGCCGGCCGGCCGTCGTTGTGCCCGCGGGTGTCCGGGAGAAGGCGCAGATCGGACTGGCGCTGCTCAAGGATGCCGTGCTCGAACTGGCCAAGGCCAACCCGCAGGGCATCTCCAATTCCGACGCCGCCAGCCTGCTGGGGCTGCGCAGCGACTATGGCGGCGGGTCGAAGGACTATCTGTCGTACAGCGTGATCGGGCTGCTGATGCGCGACGGCAAGCTGGCGCGCACGCAAACGGGTCGCAAGCACATAGCGAAAGTGGATTGAGTGGGTTTCCACCTCTGCGCTGATCGCTGCTGTATTTGATCGTCGTAAATAACATCGGGTATGATGAATGGCTTAATTCATTGCTGGTGTTATTTATATATGTTTTGCTTGCGTAACTTGCTGGTTGTTCTGGTTGCCAGCCTGATTTCGGTTGTCGCACTTGCTGATCCGCTGTCTCAAACCAAGCACCAGCGGATCATGGGGCTGGCGGCCGAGCAGGGTCAGAACTCGGTGACTGTGGTCAGCATTGAGGAGGCCAATAATGCGCTCGCCACGATGCTGATGGTCGGCGCCCTCAATTCCGGCGTTCCCTCAGGGAATTCCGGTGTCGTGCGGCAGTTTTTTGAGGGCAAATTTAAAGTGAAGGTCTTGGGGGTTGTCGGCGACGATGACGCCCTGACTGCAGCAACAGTTGCCCGGGCGTTGGAGGACGTCAAGGGTAAGGCTGTGTCCGACGTGTCTTTGCTCGTGGTGCTGGACGATGAGGCGCAGCGCAGCCGTCTTGCAGCCCTCGCTGAGGCCGCAGGTGTTCGTCTCGTGCTTGCGCCGCCGCAGCGTTAGTGCTCGCGATGCCGCCCGCCGTCACCGCCCGAACGTTGCCCTCACCACCTCCAGCAGCGCGTCGGCCACGTCGGTGTCGTCAGTGAGGCTTTCCACCAGCGCCGAGCGGCAGGCTTCGATGGGGTCGAGGCCGACCTTCACCAGCTTGGCCGCATAAACCAGCAGGCGGGTGGACACCACTTCTTCCAGATCCACATCTTTCAGGCTGCGCAGGCGGGCAGCGATGGAGACGAGCTGCTTCGCCAGCATCGGGTCGCAGGCGGCTTCGCCCAGCAGGATGGACTCCTCCCGCGCGGCGCTCGGAAACTCGAAGCGCAGGCTGATGAAGCGCTGGCGGGTGGAGGGCTTGAGGCCCTTCAGGAAGTTCTGGTAGCCCGGGTTGTAGGACATCACCAGCATGAAGTTGTCGGGCGCGTGCAGCAGCTCGCCCGTGCGCTCGATGGGCAGCACGCGGCGGTCGTCGGCGAGCGGGTGGATCACCACGGTGGTGTCGCGGCGGGCTTCGACCACTTCATCCAGGTAACAGATGCCACCTTCGCGTACCGCGCGGGTCAGCGGGCCGTCGCACCACACCGTCTGACCGTCGCCCAGCAGGTGGCGGCCGACCAGATCGGCCGCGGTGAGATCGTCGTGGCAGGCCACGGTGTACAGCGGCAGCCCCAGCCGCGCCGCCATGTGGGCGACGAAGCGGGTCTTGCCCACGCCGGTGGGGCCCTTGATGAGCAGCGGCAGGCGGTTTTTCCAGGCCTGCTCGAAGACTTCCACTTCGTTGCCGGCGGCTTCGTAGAACGGGATGTTGGTGGTCATCGGGGCATTCATGGGATGGAGATCCAGTAGGCGACGGCGATCAGCGTCGAGACGAGCAGCAGCCAGCCGAGCAGCAGGCCGCGCCAGAAGAATTTGACCCCACGCAGGCCCATGAAGTCGAGCACCACGAGGCGGCCCTTGATGAAGCTGATGGAGAGGAGCATGGCCATTGCGGCCGTTCCGCCACCGCCGCGCTCGCCGATCTCGAAGGTGGCGACGGTGGCGGCGAGCAGCACGACCAGCACGATGTTGAGGTGTCGGGTGTTCATCGCAATCCCTCAGCGCATCACGTATACGAGCGGGAACAGCACGATCCACACCAGATCGACCATGTGCCAGTAGGCCGCGCCGGTTTCGATGCCGTTCATGTTGTCCGGGCCGTAGTCGCCCTGGCGGGTCTTCCACCACAGGGCGGTGAGGATCACCAGCCCGAGGATGACGTGCATGAAGTGGAAGAAGGTGAGCGACAGATAGAACATGTAGAAGGTGTTGGTGGACAGGTTGATGCCCGCACCAAACTTCGCCGCGTATTCAAAGCCCTTCACCACCAGAAAGCCGCCGCCGCAGGCGATGCCGGCGAGGAGCCAGCGTGCACCGGTCTGCGCGCGGGCCCGGCCGACCGCCTCGACCGCCCGGGCCACGCACCAGCTGCCGGTGATCAGCAGCACCGTGTTGAATGCGCCGGCCTTGCGATCGAGGGTCTCCTGCATGGTGTTGAAGAGTTCGACGTTGTGGGCGCGCCCGAAGGCATAGGCCGCAAAGAAGACCCCGAAGGCGAGCAGCTCGGCGAGGATGAAGAACCAGATCGCCAGATCACCGGGCGGCGCGCTGGCCGGGTGGGGGGCTGGCTGGGGTGGGGCGGTGGTGTCCATGCCCGCGAGTATCGGCGGGCGGCGGGCGGCCAGCCTTGATCTGAACCAAGTGTCAGCGCTTGAGGCGGCGCTGCTGCGTGTACCCGGATAGGCGGGAGATTTCGGGATATTATTACTTTAGATATAAGAAAGACGGGCTGGGGGAGGGGGTATGCGGATTCTGGTGGTGGATGATTCCCGAACCATCACGTCGGTGTTTGGCGCGCGGCTCGTCGAGGTTGGCCATGAGGTGGTCATCGCCGAGAACGGGCAGATTGCAGTCGAGCGTTTTCAGGCGTCGGCGCCCGATCTCGTCCTGATGGACATCGAGATGCCGGTGATGAACGGATTCGAGGCCGCCAAGCAGATCCGCGCCGTCGAGGCCACCCAGGAATGGGCGTGGACGCCGATCATCTTCCTCACCGGCTCCGACACCCCGGAAAATCTCGTCATGGCCATCGAGGCCGGCGGCGACGACTTCATCCCCAAGTCGGCCCCCGAGGGCGTGGTCCAGGCCAAGATGAAGGCCATGGCGCGCATCGCCGGGCTGCGGGCCGAACTCTCCCTCGCCAACCGCAAGCTCGAGGCCCAGGCCAGCCAGGACGGGCTGACCGGCCTGTTCAACCGCCGCTACATGGATCTGCGGCTCGACCACCAGTGGGGCGAGGCGATCAGCTGCGGCGCGCCCTTCGGGCTGCTGATGATGGACGTGGACAACTTCAAGCTGTTCAACGACCACTACGGCCACCTGGCGGGCGACGACTGCCTGCGGGCGATCGCCGCGACGCTGCAGAAGGTGGTCGAGGAGGTCAATGCCCGGCGCCTTGCCCACGATGCCTTCGTGGCGCGTTATGGCGGCGAGGAGTTCGCGATGATGCTGCCCCGCTGCACCCCCGAAGCGCTCGCCGAGATCGCCCGGGTCGCGGTGGATGCGGTGTGCCGGCAGGGGATCGCCCATGCGCGCAATGCAGAGTGGGGGGTGAGCACGCTGTCGGTGGGCGGCGTTCACATGAGCCGCGCCGAAGGTGCCCTGGCGCAGTTGTTCCGGCGCGCCGACGCGAACCTCTACCGCGCCAAACAGAACGGCCGCAACCGGGCCGAGCTGGGCTGACGCGGCTCAGTAGATCAAGGGGATCAGCTTGCGGACGCGCCGCTGGTAGTCGGCGTAGGCCGGAAAGCGCTCCAGCAGCCAGACCTCCTCGCGCCGCGACTTGATGTCGAAGAACACCAGCAGCAGCGCGGCCCACAGCAGGGTGAGCCAGCCTTGGGCGATCAGCGCCCAGCCGAAGGTCGCCAGAATCAGCCCGGAGTAGATCGGGTGACGGACCCAGCCGTAGGGGCCGGTTTCCACCAGCCGGCAGTCGTCCCGCGGATGGGGCAGGGGCGTGAGGTTGCGGCCCAGACGCAGCACGGCGGCGGCGCAGATCGTCACGCCGAGGGCCAGCAGCATTGCGCCGAGCGCCCGGCCGGGAAATTCCAGCACCCGCGGCCAGGCCGGCAGGCCCGGCAATGACGACGGCCCGAAGGCGATCAGCGCGAAGATGCCGCCCTGGGCGACCACATACCATTCGCCCCGTGGGCCCTTCCACCAGGGCGCGCGGCGCGTCATGGCCGGCTCCCGGCGTGGGGCCGCGCCCCGGAAATCAGATCCGCCCGTCGGCGAAAGCCGTGGGCCGTGTTGCCTGTCCGTGTGCCTGCCACCGCGTGTCATCCCCGTTCGACGGCCGGATGCCGTCGCCAGCCGCCATTCTAGGCCTCGGGGCGGCGCGGTGCAGGGGTGGCGTTTCAGCCCACCACGAAGCCCGGCACGTCGATGCGCACGGCAGGGCGGTCGAGCACCACCGCGACGCTGCTGGCGAAGCTCCGCGCCCATTCGCCGCCCTGGGCGAAGCGCTGCTCGCCACCGTATTTGGCCACGTTGAGGATCACGTCGAGCATCAGCACCTTGCCCACCGGGTTGCTCGGGGTGCATTCCAGCTCGTCGAACTCATCATGGAGCCAGTCCTGGGCGCTGGCCTTGGTGAGATTGGCCACGTCGGCGGCGTGCACATGAAATTCGTATTCCCGGTCTGCCCGGAACACGACGGTGACGGTGTACATTCGGGTCTCCTCGTTATTTTTCCACCCTGATTGACGCATTTTTCGGTGGGCCGGCGGCAAGATCAAGTAACCGATTGTTATCATCCCCCGCTGGCCTGCATCCTTCTCTCCGCTTCCCCGTTCCGCCCATGACCGAATCCCCCTGGCGCGCCCTCGCCAACCGCCGCATGCTGATCTGCGTGCTCACCGGTTTCTCGTCGGGCCTGCCGCTGTACCTGTTGCTCAACCTGGTTCCGGCGTGGCTGAAGACCGAGGGGCTGTCCCTCAAGGCGATCGGTGCCTTCGCGCTCATCCAGTTTCCCTACACGTGGAAGTTCGTCTGGTCGCCCTTCCTCGACCGCTTCGCGCTGCCGCTCCTCGGCCGGCGGCGGGGCTGGATGGCGCTGACGATGCTGCTCCTGCTGGCGGCGGTGGCGTGGCTTGGCACCCTGTCGCCCACCCATCAGCTCGGGCTGGTGATCGGCCTCACGGCGCTGATCGCCTTTCTGTCGGCCACCCTGGACATCGTCCTCGACGCCTACCGGCGCGAGCTGCTGCCCGAGATCGAGCTGGGCATCGGCAACGCCATCCACGTGAATGCCTACAAGCTCGCCGGGCTGGTGCCGGGTAGCCTGTCGCTGGTGCTGGCCGATCACTTGCCGTGGTCGCAGGTGTTTCTGGTCACCGCGCTGTTCATGGCGCCGGGGCTGGTGATGACGCTGCTGGTGAAGGAGCCCGCCGCTGCCCGGGGCGCCCCGCGCACCCTGCGCGACGCGGTGGTCGAGCCCTTCCGCGAGTTCTTCGGCCGCCACGGTATGCGTTCGGCGCTGGTGGTGCTGGGCTTCATCTTCCTCTACAAGCTGGGCGACTCCCTGTGCACCGCGCTCGCCACGCCCTTCTACCTGGACATGGGCTTTTCCAAGACCGAGATCGGCCTCGTCGCCAAGAACGCCGGCCTGTGGCCCAGCGTGATCGGCGGCATCCTGGGCGGGCTGTGGATGGTGAAGCTGGGCATCAACCGCGCGCTGTGGGTGTTCGGCGTGGTGCAGTGGCTGGCGATCTTCGGTTTTGCGTGGCTGGCCTGGCTCGGCCCGGCCGAGGCCGACGCCGGCCGGCTGGGCGTGCTGGCGGCGGTGATCGGGCTGGAGGCGCTGGGCGTGGGCCTGGGCACCACGGCCTTCGTGGCCTACATGGCGCGCACCACCCACCCGGCCTACACGGCCACCCAGCTGGCGCTGTTCACCAGTCTGATGGCGGTGCCGCGCACCTTCATCAACGCCTCGGCCGGCTGGCTGGTGGAGTACTTCGGCTGGTTCGATTTCTTCCTGCTGTGCGGCGTGCTGGCGGTGCCCGGCATGCTGCTGCTGTTCAAGGTGGCGCCGTGGCGCGAGACGCCCGCGGCCGTCACCTGATTTTCCACTGATGCCCGCCATGACGCCCCTCGAATCCGCCGCCCGCAGCCTGTGCGACACCCTAGCCCCGATGCGCTTCGCCGCGCCAGTCAGCCACGTGTACAACCCCCTCGACTACGCCTGGGCGCCGGGCGCGCTGTACCTGCAGCGCTTTGGCCAGGGCAAGAAGAAGGTCATCTTCGTGGGCATGAACCCCGGCCCCTTCGGCATGGTGCAGACCGGCGTGCCCTTCGGCGAGATCGCCGCGGTGCGCGACTGGATGGGCATCGAGGCGGCGGTGACGAAGCCCGCGGTCGAGAACCCCAAGCGCCCCATCGAGGGCTTCGCCTGCCCGCGCTCCGAGGTGAGCGGGCGGCGCCTGTGGGGGCTATTTGCCGAGCGTTTCGGCAGCGCCGAGGCCTTCTTTGCCGATCACTTCGTGGCCAACTACTGCCCGCTGGCCTTCTTCGACAACGGCCGCAACCTCACGCCCGACAAGCTCCCGGCCGCCGAGCAGGGCCCGCTGCTGGCGGCCTGCGACGCGCATCTGCGCCGCGTGGCCGAGGCGCTTGAGCCCGACTGGGTGGTCGGCGTGGGCGCCTGGGCCGAGCAGCGCGCGCGGGAGGCGCTGGGCGGAATGCCGGTGAAGTTCGGCCGCGTGCTCCACCCCAGCCCGGCCAGCCCGGCAGCCAACCGGGGCTGGAGCGAGGCGGCGACCAAACAGCTCGTCGCGCTTGGCGTGTGGGATCAGGGGGACGTGTAGATCAGGTTGTAGGTCGGACTTCAGTCCGACGACATGGGTGCAGCATCTTGTCGGACTGAAGTCCGACCTACAGTTCGAGCCTCACCAAGGGGATGTGCCTGGTTTGCGGGGCTGGCCTGATGGGAGCAGAAAAGTGCGAGGTCGGCGTTCTTTGCTCCCGGTCGGGAGCAAAAAGCTTCCAGTCGGGACGATTCTGCTCCCGGTCGGGAGCGCGTTTGCCCCGGTCGGGAGCAAAAAGGTCTGAACCGGGGCGGGCGGCGTCAGCGGCGGCGGCTGCCTCCGCCGAGGATCGAGCCCAGCACGCCGCGGACGATCTCGCGGCCGATGGCCGAGCCGACCGTGCGTACCGCGCTGCGGGCGGCCTGTTCGGCGAGGCCCGGGTGGCGTCCGCCGCGGGGGCCGGTGGTGCCGAACAGGATGCTGGAAAGCCCGCCCAGCAGCCCGCCGCCTTCCTCCTCCTGCGGGGCCGGGGCGGCACCTGCGCCACCGCCGTTGCCGGCCGGGGCCGCGCCGCCGCGGAGCTTCTCGAAGGCCGATTCGCGGTCGACGATTTCCTCGTAGTGCCCGTAGATCACCGAGCCTTCGATGGCGGCCTTGCGCTCGGCGGCGCTGAGCGGCCCGAGGCGGGAGTTGGGGGCGATGATGAAGCAGCGCTCCACCATGTGCGGGCGGCCCTTCTCGTCGAGGAAGGAGATCAGCGCCTCGCCCACGCCCAGCTCGGTGATGACCGTGGCGGCGTCGAACTCGGGGTTGGCACGCATGGTCTCGGCGGCGGTCTTGACGGCCTTCTGGTCGCGCGGGGTGAAGGCGCGCAGGGCGTGCTGGACGCGGTTGCCGAGCTGGCCGAGCACCGTCTCGGGCACGTCCAGCGGGTTCTGGGTGACGAAGTAGACACCGACGCCCTTGGAGCGGATCAGCCGCACCACCTGCTCGATCTTCTCGAGCAGGGCCTTGGGCGCCTCGTTGAAGAGCAGGTGGGCCTCGTCGAAGAAGAACACCAGCTTGGGCTTGTCCACGTCGCCCACTTCCGGCAGCTGCTCGAAGAGCTCGGCCAGCATCCACAGCAGGAAGGTGGAGTAGAGCTTGGGCGAGTTGTAGAGCTTGTCGGCGGCGAGGATGTTGATCACGCCACGGCCGTCGGCGTCGGTCTGGATGAGGTCGGCGATGTCGAGCATCGGCTCGCCGAAGAACTTGTCGCCGCCCTGGGCCTCGATGCCCATCAGGCCGCGCTGGATGGCGCCGATCGACGCGGCGGAGATGTTGCCGTATTCGGTGGTGAAGTCCTTGGCGTTGTCGCCCACGTATTGAAGGGTGGCGCGCAGGTCCTTGAGATCGATGATGAGCAGGCCCTGGTCGTCGGCGATCTTGAAGACCAGCTGCAGCACGCCGGCCTGGGTGTCGTTGAGGTTGAGCAGCCGCGCCAGCAGCATCGGGCCCATGTCGGAGACGGTGGCGCGCACCGGGTGGCCGGCCTCGCCGAACACGTCCCAGAACACCGTGGTGTTGGCCCGCGGGGTGAATTCGTTGATGCCCAGCGCGGCCAGGCGCTCCTTGAGCTTGGGCGACTCGACGCCCGCGGCGCCGATGCCCGACAGATCACCCTTCACGTCGGCCATGAACACCGGCACGCCGATGCTGGCAAAGGATTCGGCCATCTTCTGCAGGCTCACCGTCTTGCCGGTGCCGGTGGCACCGGTGATCAGGCCGTGGCGGTTGGCAAGCTGGGGCAGCAGGGCAATTTCCTTGTCCTTGGACTTGGCGATGATGAGGGGCTCGGTCATGGAATCCTCCGGGTGGGCGAAATGGGATCAGTCGGCAATTATCGGCCAACTGCCCGCAACGGGCTTGAAATCTGCCCCGGCGCGCCAAAAAATGATTGGCAAATTGATCCGCGGCAAGCGCGGGCTGCGCGAAGGGCGGGCGGCGGGGTAAAATCGCGGCTTTTAGTTGCAATCCAAGGACACAGAATCATGGCGGGTCATTCCAAGTGGGCCAATATCCAGCACCGCAAGGGCCGGCAGGATGAAAAGCGCGGTCGGGTCTTCTCCCGGCTGGCCAAGGAAATCACGGTTGCGGCACGCATGGGTGGGGGCGACGCCGCCTTCAATCCGCGCCTGCGCCTGGCGGTGGATCGCGCCAAGGCGGTGAACATGCCGGCCGACAACATCGACCGGGCCGTCAAGAAGGGCACCGGCGAGCTGGAAGGCGTCACCTACGAGGAAGCCCGCTACGAGGGCTACGGCATCGGCGGCGCGGCGGTGATGGTCGATTGCCTCACCGACAACAAGACCCGCACGGTGGCCGACGTGCGTCACGCCTTCAACAAGTACGGCGGCAACATGGGCACCGACGGCTGCGTGTCCTTCCAGTTCAAGCACTGTGGCCAGATCCTGTTCGCCCCGGGCACGTCGGAAGACGCGCTGATGGAAGCGGCCCTCGAAGCCGGTGCCGACGACGTGGTGCCCAACGACGACGGCTCCATCGAAGTGCTGACCGACCCGTACCAGTTTGGCGAGGTGAAGGAAGCGCTGGAGAAGGCCGGTTTTGTGGCGGAGTTTGGCGAAGTCACCATGAAGCCGCTCAACGACACCGAACTCGCCGGCGACGACGCGGTGCGCATGCAGAAGCTGCTCGACGCGCTGGAATCCCTCGACGACGTGCAGGCGGTGTACACCTCCGCCGCGATGGACGACGCCTGATCGGTTCTTTCGCTAAGCGGAAGCCGGATACAAAAAAGCCACCTTGCGGTGGCTTTTTTGCTTTGCAGCGCATCCCGGACTAAGCCGGGAGGCAAGGCAAATTACTTGCGGCGACGGGCAGCGGCCAGGCCCAGAGCGCCAAGGCCAACCAGGGCCATGGAGGTGGGTTCCGGAACCGGGGTGGTCGGGACTTCGTAGTCGTACCAGACGCTGGCGGTCGCGTTGTAGCGGGTCAGGATGGTCGAGGTGATGTCACCCGTGCCGATGACCGAGTTCGCGGAGGTGGCGGAGGTGTTGAGGGTGATGGACCCTGGGCCAACGAACAGCGCCAGGGTGGCGGCGTCCAGGAAGACAGCCTCAGGACCGATGACGGTGTTGGTCAGGGCGCGGGCGGGGAAGCCGGCGCTCGAATAGGTGCCGTTCGCGCCAACAGTCTGGGTGTCGGTGACGGTCGGCAGGACCGTGGTCAGGGCGTCGCCGGCCAGGGTCTTCAGGTTGACGGTCACATCGTTGGTGAACACGAAGGTGTTGCTGGCGCCGCCCAGGTCGGTGGCGGTGTAGCCAGTTTCTTCGTAGCCGGTCAGCTGGATATGAACGCTGGTCAGGGTGCCGAGCGCGGTGTCGAACTTGGCGAAGGTCAGCGGGTTGTCGAGCCCGTTGGTGTTCTTCAGGCCGGTGGAGAGGGTTTCAGGGGTGGTCAGCAGCGGGGCGGCAACGACGCTCAGGGAGATGAGCGAGCCTGCTGCGAAGGCGAGCAGTTTTTTCATATGAAAACTCCAGATTGAAAATCGTCAAAAATATTTTGCAATGGGGGCGATCCCGACTGCTGGCTCAATCTGAGCAAAACGCGTGCCCGCTTTGGGGCGTTTTAGTTAAATCAATCACTTAAGTTTATAAATTGGTTTGCCGAAATTCGTTTGTAAAAATTCTCGACAGGTTGATGTGAATTTCTGTGTATCCGTGATGGGTGCCACGAAAATTCGAATCGAATTCCGCGTCCCTCCGATGAATTTGAGTTTTTAGGTAAAAAATATCGTTTTGCTTGTGAATTTGTTGTATTTTGAGCAAGGCTGTCGGATCAGAGATTTTGAAAGGGTTTGCCGTGATGGAGCTTCAGACCGCGACTGCCATTCCCGCCGTTCCGCGCGGTGAGCGTCGCAAGCGCCAGCGTTTCGTGGCCAAGCGTTGGGGGAACGTGTGCTTCTGGGTGGTGATCGATGGCGAGCGCATGCCGGTCAATGATCTGTCCCTGGAAGGTTTCAGCGTGCCGTGGGGCTCGCCGCTGGCCGAGCCGGAGGCCTTTCCTTTCGTGATGCAGCTCGAGGGCATCCCCGACGTGATCCGCGGCATGGCCGAGACCGTCAACTTCGTGCTCGGGGCCGACGGCGGGATGATGGGCTGCCGTTTCGTCACCCTTTCCCGCGATGCGGCCGACCGTCTGCACGAGTGGCTGACGCTCCACGTCATCTCCACCGCGACGATCCGGATCTCCGAGTCCGACGCGGCGTCCATCGTATCGGGGCCGTCGCTGGTCTGATGCGCTGCATCAAGCACCGAGAAAATTTCTCAGGTGCTTGAAAGACATGATAAATTTCGGACAAGCTGCGCCGGCCCCGTGCCGGCGCCTTTGTTTTGCCCGTGTCGCCGCCTGCGACCGCCGGAATTTAAGGAATTCGTGTCGTGCTCATCGCCAACAACATCACCATGCAGTTCGGGGCCAAGCCCCTTTTCGAGAACGTCTCCGTCAAGTTCGGCGAAGGCAACCGCTACGGCCTGATCGGCGCCAACGGGGCCGGCAAGTCCACGTTCATGAAGATCCTGGCCGGCGTGCTGGAACCCACCGCCGGTAACGTGGCCCTCGACAGCGGCGAGCGCATGGCCTTCCTGAAGCAGGATCAGTTCGCCTACGAAGACGTGCGGGTGCTCGACGTGGTGATGCAGGGCCACGCCGAGATGTGGGCGTGCATGCAGGAGAAGGACGCCATCTACGCCAACCCGGAAGCCACCGAAGAGGACTACATGAAGGCGGCCGAGCTGGAAGGCCACTTCGCGGAGTACGACGGCTATACCGCCGAGGCCCGTGCCGGCGAGCTCCTCCACGGTGTCGGCATCCCCACCGAACAGCACAACGGCCCGATGCGCGAAGTCGCCCCCGGCTGGAAGCTGCGCGTGCTGCTGGCCCAGGCGCTGTTCGCCAACCCGGACATCCTGCTGCTCGACGAACCGACCAACAACCTCGACATCAACACCATCCGCTGGCTGGAGGACGTGCTGAACCAGCGCAACTCCACGATGATCATCATCTCCCACGACCGCCACTTCCTGAACCAGGTGTGTACCCACATGGCGGATCTGGACTACGGCCGTATCCAGGTGTGGCCGGGCACGTGGGATGACTACATCGAGGCGTCCACCCAGGCCCGCGAGCGCCAGTCGAACGCCAACCAGAAGGCCAAGGAGAAGGTCCAGGAGCTGCAGGAGTTCGTGCGCCGCTTTTCGGCCAACAAGTCCAAGGCCCGTCAGGCCACCAGCCGCGCCAAGCAGATCGAGAAGATCAAGATCGAGGAGTTCAAGCCGTCGTCCCGCCAGTACCCGTGGATCCGCTTCGACTACGACGAGAAGGAAAAGCTGCACCGTCAGGCCGTCGAGATCGAGAACCTCACCTTCGGCTACGATCCGGCCAACCCGATCATCAAGAACTTCACCTTCACCGCGGACGCCAACGACCGCATCGCGATCATCGGCGAGAACGGCATCGGCAAGACGACCCTGCTCAAGCTGCTGGTCGGCCCCGGCCTGCACGGCCTGGCGCCCCAGTTCGGCACCGTCAAGTGGGCCGAGAAGGCCAAGCTCGGCTATTACGCCCAGGATCACGCCGATGACTTCGCCAGCGGCGAGAACCTCACCGACTGGATCAGCGGCTACGTGCGCGAAGGTGGCTACGAAGGCGACGACGCCGAAACCCTGATCCGCGGCACGCTGGGCCGGCTGCTCTTCAAGGGCGACGACGTGAAGAAGTCGGTCAAGGTGATCTCGGGCGGCGAACAGGGCCGGATGCTGTTCGGCAAGCTGATGCTCCAGCGCAAGAACGTGCTGCTGCTGGATGAGCCCACCAACCACATGGACATGGAATCCATCGAATCCCTCAACTCGGGCATCGCGGATTTCAGCGGCACGCTGTTCTTCGTCTCCCACGACCGGGCGTTCGTGTCGTCCATCGCCACCCGCATCCTCGAGATCCGTGGCCCCGGCGACATCGTCGATTACCGCGGCACCTACGAGGAATATCTCGCCAGCCAGGGCATCGAGTAAGCCTGTCGGCAGGTTTCAGACGACGGCGCGGCTTTCCGGCCGGGTCGTCGTCCGCTGCGCCTCGATGTAGGCGCGGCAGGCTTCCGGGCTCACCGCCGGGCTGTACAGCCAGCCCTGGAAACCGTCGCACCCCAGGCTCGCCAGCAGATCGCGCTGGGCCTGGGTCTCCACGTACTCGGCCACCAGCCGCACATCCTGGCTCCGGCACAGCTGGCCGACGCTGGCGATGATCTCGCGGCAGCTGGCGTTGTTCAGCACCTCCCGCGTCAGCGATCCATCCAGCTTGATCGCGTCGATGCGGAAGCGCCGCATGTACAGCAGCGAGCTGTAGCCCATCCCGAAATCGTCCATCGCCAGCTTGACGCCCAGCGCGCCCAGGGCTGACAGGTTGTGCGCCGAGGTTTCGGTGCTGCTCACCAGATGGCCTTCGGTGATCTCGATCTCCAATGCCCCGGGCGCCAGCCGGTGGCGCGTGAGGCAGCGCTCGACCCGCGCCGCGAAGGCCGGGTCTTCGAGCTGCAGGGGCGAGACATTCACCGCCATCTCGATGCCGGAAAGGCCGGTCTCGCGCCACTGCTGCAGCTGCCGGCAGGCCATCTCGAGCACCCGGTCGCCCACCTCGTTGATCTTGCCCGCATCCTCGATGATCGCCACCGCCACGTGGGCCGGCACGCCGCCCAGCAGCGGGTGATCCCAGCGCAGCAGGGCCTCGACGCCGGTGACCCGCCCGGCCTGGTCGAGCTTGGGCTGGTAGGCCAGATGGATGCGGCCGCTGCGCAGATCCTGGTCGAGCCGAGCCGCCAGGCTCCGCGCCAGGCTGCCGATCTCGTCGGTGCGACCCAGCAGCTGCTGGCCCGGCTGAACCAGAATCCCCTGCATCGAGCTGATCAGCCGCGCGAAGGTGGCCCGGGTGCGGGCGCGCTGGAGGCGGTCGTTGCGGCGCACGAAGGGCAGGTAGATCGCCACCGAGAGCCCGATGTTGACCAGCTGCAGCGCAACCCCCCGCCACGAATCGGCGGTGAGCCAGGCGTTGAGCAGCAGCGGCGTGGCCCACGGCACGTGGCCGGCGTTGGGCGGGACGAGGCCGGCGGCCACCGCACCCCAGGCGACCAGCAGGCTCGCCAGCGGCGCCAGCAGGAAGGGCAGCAGCAGCGTCGGGTTGAAGACGATGGGCAGGCCGAAGATCAGGATCTCGTTGATGTTGAACAGGGCCGTCGGTGCCGCCAGCCAGCTCAGGCGCCGACGGCTGCCGCGGGTGACGGCCAGCAGCGGGATCAGCAGGCCGATCGTGGCGCCCGACCCGCCCAGCAGCACGAAGGCATCCACGAAGGCGTTGGTGATGATCTCCGGCGGCACCTGCCCGGCCTGCAGGGCGTGGATGTTGGCTTCGCTGGCCGGGAAGAGGTGGTCGCGGTAGAACAGCTCCAGCGCGTTGTTGCCGTGCACGCCGACGAACCACAGCAGGTGGGCCAGCACGGTGAACAGCACGGTGCGCAGCAGGGCGCTGTCCGACAGCCCGAACAGCCAGCCCAGCGCCCGGTCGCCGATGGCGTCGGCCGACTGGGCGTAGGGCGCGATCAGGGCGTGCTGGATCACGCAGAACAGCCCGATGGTGAGCATGCCGGGGAGGACGGACTTGAGCACCGCCGGGAGTTCCGAGTCCGCCTCGGCCAGCATGGACAGGTCGAGCCCGCGCACGCGCCGCAGGCGCAGGAAGAGCTCGGTGGCGGCGATGCCCACCAGCACCGACAGGAACACCCCCCGCGGCACCGCCAGCTCGCTGGAGAGCAGGCCCTTGCCCGGCAGGACCAGGATGAAGTAGCAGCACAGGGCGATCAGGGCCACCGCCACCGGGCTTGTGTCGGTGCGCTGCCGGGCCGCGACAAGCGCCGCCAGCGCATGGCTGGTGGCGAACACCACGGCGATCGACAGCAGCCCCAGGCTGGCCTGCCAGGCGGACTGCACGGCAGCGCGCCAGTCGGGCCCCCACCAGCCGTCCATCGCGGCCTGGTAACCGGGGATCGGCAGGTTGAGGACGAGCAGGGCGACGGCGCCGCTCAGCACCAGCGGCAGGGTCAGCAGAAAGCCCCGCCGGACCGCCGGGGCCCAGGGATGGTCACCCGCGCCGGGGCGGTCCGCGTCAGTCATGGCGTGGGCATGCGGCAGCGGGGTGAGGCAGGAGCGGACATCGGCATGGGGCGTCCTCGGGTGTCCTGCCCGGGCCTTGCGGCGGCGCCGGGCGGGCGGATCGACTGTCGGCGCCTCTATGGGCGCCTGCCCGGTATCATCGCGCATTCCGCACCGACTGTAAGCCCCATGCCGCAACCTTCGATCCTTGCGCTGCTCTCCGCGCTCACCATTGCCTTCGGGCTGGTGGCGGATCGCTTTGGCGGCGCGTGGGGCCAGCCGCTGGTGAGCGTCTGGGTGTGGGCCCTGTGCGCGCTGCTGGTGGTGGCGCATCCGGCCCAGCGCACGCGTCTGCTGGCCTGCCTGGTGATCGCCACCGCGGGCGAGGTGGTGCTGTCGCTGGTCTGGGGGCTCTACGACTACCGCCTCGGCAACCTGCCGCTGTTCGTGCCGCCGGGGCATGTGCTGCTCTACTGGCTGGGCCTGTACCTCGCCGATCGCCTGCCCGGGCGGCTCCTCACGGCCACCGCGTGGCTGGCGGTGGCGGGCGTCAGCGCGCTGGCGCTGGGCGGCGTGGACTGGCTCGGGCCGCCGCTCCTGCTGATCTTTCTGGCCTGTCTGCGCTGGGGGCCGGCGCCGCGGCTTTACGCGACGATGTTCCTGCTGTCGCTGGTCATGGAGTTGTGGGGCACCTGGCTCGGCAACTGGGCCTGGCGGGCGACGCTGCCCGGGCTGGGCTGGCCGGTGAGCAATCCGCCGCTGGCGGCCGGGGCGTTCTATTGCGTCCTCGATCTGCTCAGTGAAAGTGTGCGACGGCGCCGGGTTGCTGCAACTGCCTGAGGGTGGTGGCGGTGTAAGCTGGCATTTGCCAATGAAGCTCTCCAAGCTCTCGCTCATCTTCTCGGTCGTGCTGCTGTTGATCCTGGGGATCAACGGATCGATCTCGCTGCTCGCCCTGGCGGCCTTCGACAAGGTCCAGGCGGTGCAGCAGAACCGTGCCGACGCCCTGCGCCAGGTTGATGACCTGCGGCGCGAGATGGAAATGCTCAGCCGTCTCGTGCGCAGCTACGTGGTCACCGGCGAGACGAGCTACCTCAAGTACTACTACGCCATCCTGGCGATCCGCGAAGGCGAGCGGCCGCTGGTTGTCGATGACGACCCCACCACCTACTGGGACCGGGTCATCGCCGGCACCACGCCTTTCGTCCAGCGCCCGCCCGGGACAGGGGTTTCCCTGCGGGCTCGGATGATTTCCCTGGGCTTCGACGGCACCGAGCTCGAAGCCCTTCAGCAGGTGCTGTCCGAGGCCGAGGCGCTGAAGGTCCACGAGCAGGTGGCCTTTGCCGCCACCCAGGGGCTCTACGACCCCAAGGCCGACTCCTTCGTGTCGGAAGGCGTCCCCCACCCCGAGCTGGCGGTCAAGTTCGTCCATAACCGCGAATACGACATCCTGCGTGCCCGCATGGCCCAGGCGGTGGCCGAACTCAAGGGCCGGGTCGACCGCCGGACCGGCGCGGCCGTGAGCGACGCCCGGGCCCGCCTGCGCGACTGGATCGTGACGGCGATCATCGGCATGGTGGTGACCGCGCTGCTCGTGGTGCGGGGCTTCTTCACGGTGCGCCGGCGGGTGCTCCAGCCCATCGAGGACATGTGCGCCGCCACCGACCGGCTGGCCCGCGGCGAGTACGACGCGCGCATCCCCGACGTGGCCGGCGTGGCGGAGATCCGCACCCTGCGCGACACCTTCAACTCGATGGCGGGCTCCATCGAGAGCGACATCCTCGACCGCGAGCACATCCGCCAGGAGCTGGTCGAGGCCCGCGCCCGCGCCGAGCAGGCCACCCAGGCCAAGTCGATGTTCCTGGCCAACATGAGCCACGAGATCCGCACCCCGCTCAACGCGGTGATCGGCATGGCCGAGCTGATCCTCCACAGCCGGCTCTCCCCCCGCCAGCGCGACTACGTCAGCAAGATCCGCATCGCCGGCCGCACGCTGCTCGACACCCTCAACGACATCCTCGATTTTTCCAAGATCGAAGCCGGCCGGCTGGAGCTGGAAGACATCCCCTTCCGGCTCGAGCAGGTGGTTGCCAACGCCTTCCTGCTGGTGGAGCGCACGGCCCTCGAGAAGGGCGTCGAGCTGCTCTTCGATGTCCGCCCTGCCAGTGCCGGGCTGCTCCGTCAGCGCCTGAGGGGCGACCCCCTGCGCATCGGTCAGGTGCTCGCCAACCTGCTCTCCAACGCGGTCAAGTTCACCCCTTCCGGCCATGTGTCGCTATGCATAGACGGCAAGCTGGCGGACGACGGTCGGCATCTGGTCAGCCTCACCGTTGAAGATACCGGCATCGGCATGCGGCCCGAGCAGATCGAGTTCCTCTTCGACGACTTCGTCCAGGCCGACGGCGCCACCACCCGCCAGTACGGCGGCACCGGGCTGGGGCTCGCCATCGTCCGCCGGCTGGTCGAGGCGATGGGCGGCGAGATCCGCGTGCAGAGCGCGCCGCGCGCCGGCAGCCGCTTCCAGATCCAGATCCCCCTGACCCGCGACGGCGACGAGCCGGCGAGCCCGCTGCCGCCCCTGCCGCCGATGCGCGTGCTGATCGCCGAGGATTACCCCGAGGCCCGGCTGGCCCTCATCGACCTGCTCAACATCGAAGGCATCGACGATGTGGAAGCGGTCAGCAGCGGCAGCGAGGTGATGGCCTGCCTGCGCGCCGCGCGGGCCACGGATCGACCCTACGACCTGATGTTCCTCGACTGGTCGCTGCCCGATCTCGACGGCGGCGCCATCATGCGCGCCCTCGGTGAGCAGCCCGAGCTGGTGCCCGCCCACATCGCCCTGATGTCGGTGCCGCGGACCCTCGGCGAGGATGTGGCCGAGCTGCGCCCCGGCGGCCTGCACTTCTGCGACCGCCCGCTCCTGCCCGGCACCCTGCGCCAGCTGTGTGGCGTCGTGCTGGGCCTGCAGACGAAGGAGGCGGGCGGCAGCGTGGCCACCGGCGCCCTGGACGGGATGCGCGTGCTGCTCGTCGAGGACAACGCCACCAGCCGCGACGTGGCGGTGGCGCTGCTGGGCCGCTGGGGTGTCGAGGTGGACACCGCCGCCGACGGCCGCGACGCCCTCGCCCAGCTGGGCGCCGAGGCGCCGGATTACTACGCCCTGGTGCTGATGGACCTGCAGATGCCGGTGATGGACGGCTACGAGGCCATCCGCCAGATCCGCGCCCGGCCCGAACTCGGCGATCTGCCGGTGTATGCCCTGTCGGCCCACCGGGGGCGCAGCGTGCTGGAGCACTGCCTCGCCCTGGGCATGAACGGCTGCCTCAACAAGCCCTACGAGCTGCCCGAACTGTTCGACGTGCTGAGCCGGCATTACCGGCCCGAGTTCGCACCGGCGCCGACGCCGGTGCCCGCCGGCGGCCCGGCGCTGATGGGGCTCGAAGCGGTGCCCGGGCTCGACCCCAACTGCGCGATCAACGACACCGGGATCAGCCCGACCCTCTACCCGCGCCTGCTCGCCAAGTTCCGCGCCCAGTTCGCCGACGGTCCGGAGGCCCTGCGCAAGGACGTGGCGGCGCGGGACTGGGCGGCGGTGGCGCTGTCGTCGCACACCCTCAAGGGCCGGGCCGGCCTGCTCGGCATGAACGGGATCTCGATGATGTCCGGCCGGCTCGAGGCCGCCGCCCGGGCGGGCGACCCGCTCCGCGCGACGACCGCCCTGGCCGAGCTCGAGAACCAGATGCGGCCCCTCGTCGAAGGCCTGGGCAAGGTGCTGCTGCCCGATGTCGGCGAGACCGACCCGTAGCCCGCGTTGCCCGATCAGACGTCCCCCCCGGGAAGCGTCTGACGGGGGCGTGGCGGCTGCCGGCCGCCCGCGCCGGGCTGCCCGGCCCGATCACCGCGTGACCAACCCGCGCTTCATCGACGGTCAGGGCCATGCTGTCCGCTCACGGTGCCGTTTTATGCCGTGAGGCTTTTCGTGACAGTTTGTTGCCAACCGTCCCGGCGCCTCGGGAGAGAATGTGCCGCGATCCCGGCGCCTGGCCAGGGATGCCCACATTCTTCCGCGATGAGTCTTCTCCTTCGAATCCTGTGTGTCGGCCTGGCCCTGCTGGCCCAGGCGTCCGCCGCCCAGGATGTACGCTACTCGGCCTTCGGAACCATCGGCTACGCCCGATCCACCGACGAGCACCGTTACCAGCGTGCCGTCGACAGCGATGGCACGCTGGCGCGCGACTCCCTGCTCGGCGCCCAGATCGATGCCGCGCTGACCCCCGAGCTCGGCGCCACCGTCCAGGCCCGCCTGGCGCCGGCCGGCAACAGCGACGAGGAAGTGAACCTGCGCCTGCCGTGGGCCTTCCTTTCGTGGCGGCCCGACAATGCGCTGACCATCCAGGCCGGCAAGATGCGCCTGCCGGTGCTGCTCTACGCCGAGAACATCGACGTGGGCGCGACCTTCCCCTTCGCCCGTCTGCCGGTGGAGATCTACGCGATCCTGCCTTCCTGGGATTTCTACGGCGTCTCGGCCAGCGGCCACTGGACGCCCGGCGCGCTGGAGGTGGATCTGGATGGCTTTGCCGGCTGGTCCCGCACGTCGGCGCGTGTTTATGTGCGCAACCGGCCGGGCTCGGATGGGCCTGTCGCGTGGTACGAGGGCATCCACGGCGGGCTTGTCGGCACCGTGCTTACCGTCCGCCGGGGCGACAACCGCTACCGCCTGGGCGTGCTGGCCTGGGATGCCCGGCTCGACACCATGCGCTTCGGCAAGGAGTACCCCTACGTGCCCATCGCCCCGGGCACCGGCTACTACCAGACCAGCAACGCCCTGCCTGGCCCCGGGGTGGTGATGCGCGACCGCATCCGCTCCCAGATCGTCAGCGTCGGCTTCGAGAACGAACTGCCGGGAGGCTTCCGGGCGGTGGGCGAGGGCGTGCTGCGGTGGGGCGAGCGGGTGGATCAGGCCGCCGGCACCGACGCCTGGGGCGGCTATCTTTCCCTGCTACGCCCGACCGGCGCATGGACGCCCTACGTCTATGCCGCGAGCCTGCGTTCGTCGTCCCGCGCCCGCAAGCTCTACGCCAAGCTCAATGGCAGCCGGGTTCCCGACAGCGTGCCGGACGCCGCCCTGCTCAACGCCAGCCAGATCTGGGGCGCCGACACGGTGATCCTCTCCGACCAGCGCACCTGGGCGGTGGGCACGAGCTACGCCCTCGCCAGTGGGCAGGTACTCAAGGCCGAATGGCAGCGCACCCATGTCGGCCGCAAGTCCGCCTTCCTCGACGTGCCGGAGGGCTCCCCCGAAGGTAGCCGTCAGCTGGATGTCTTCTCCCTCTCCTACAGCTTTTCGTTCTGAGGGGAGACGATGCTGAAACGACTCCTGCTCTTTGTCGTGGGCCTCTTTGCCGGGGTTGGCCCGGTGCCGCTCCGGGCGGCAGGCAATGTGGTGCTGATCGGCCATCCGTCGGTGCCGCGCCTCGACCGGATGGCGGTCGAGCGCATCTACACCGGCAAGATCGTCGAGGTGGGCGACCAGCGCATCATGCCCCTCGACCTGCCCCCCGACAGCCCCGTGCGCAGCCGCTTTCTCTCCCGCTGGCTGAGCCGCGACGAGGCCCGCTACACCGCCTACTGGACGGTGCGCCGCTACGTGGGCAAGGGCGTGCCGCCGCTGGAGGTGGCCTCCACCGCCGACGTGATCCGGCTGGTATCCACCAGGCCCGGCGCCGTGGGCTACATCGACGAAGCCGACGTGACGCCCGGCATGAACGTGGTGGCGCGCTGAGGGGGCTGGCAGCCGCTCACAGGGCCTTCCGCGCCGCCTGCTCGCCCCACCACACCGCCTCCTCGAACACCGAATAGCCCGACAGATCCGCATGGGCAAACAGCACCGGTCCGTCCGCGGCCCGCAGCGCCGCGAGCCCGGCGTTGGCGAGGCTGCCCGGCACCGGTGTGGCCATGCCGTGGCCGCGCACGGTGATCTCCACCGCACGGGTGCGCCGCCACAGTTCCAGCTCGCCATAGGCCGCGCGCAGGTCGACGCCAGCGAGGTCGAGCAACTCGTCGGCGCTCGCGGTGGCGAGGCGCTGGCGGGCGTCGGTGGGTGAGGCATCGGCCAGCGCCCGGTAGGTGGTGAACACCGTGTGGGCCGGCCGCGCGGCGCGGATCAGCTGATGGGTGGCGACCACCCAGCCGAGGCCCGGGCTGGCGTGGATCACGTTGTCCCAGGCCAGCGGCTCGTCGTCGGATTCCTGCGGGAAGCCGTCCAGCAGGAAGTTCGCCACCAGCCACGGGGCCTGGGGCGGCAGATGGCGGGCCGGGTCGAAGCCCCGTTCGCGGATCATCGGCACAACATGCGCCGCCACATGCAGCGGCATCGCGCAGATGGCGCGGCGGGCGTGGATGCGGACGATGCCGGCGAGCGTGAGGCACAGGATCGCCACCCCGTTGCGGGTCTCGTCCACGCGCAGCGCGTGGCCGGGTAGCCGGCGTTCGGCGGGCACTCGGGCCAGCAGGCCGCGGGCGATCCCGGCGAGGCCGTCGGGCCAGGTGAGCAGCGCGCCGTCGGCGGCGTTGGCGGCATGGCCGCCGCGGCTGGCAAAGTAGTGCAGCCCGAACCACGCCGACACGCGATCCGACCCCGCGCCGTATTCGTCCCGGCACACGTAGTCGAGCCAGGCGTGGAGCGTGGGCGAGGTGTAGCCCTGGGCGATGAGCCAGTCGCGGAAGGGCACGCCATCCAGGCGTTGCCAGTCTGCATCGTGGCTGGATTCCACCACCGGCACGCAGAACAGCCGCTTGCCGTCGCCGCCGCGGCGATGGGTGAGTTCGGCAACAAAGGCCAGAAAGCGCCGGTGCTGGGCGGCCTCGACAGGCCCGACGGCGTCGGTGGGCAGCAGACCCTCGTGCCACTGCCCGCCAAACAGCAGGCGCTCGTCCGGGGCGTGCACCAGCGCCGTCTCGGCAAAGCGCGGGCGCTCGGCAAACGGGTCGGCCTCGATCACGCCCTGCTCGAAGAGGATCTCCCGCACGGTGGCGGATTCCATCGACGGCAGCGGCAGGTAGTGGGCGCCGCGGGGGTGCGGGATCGGGCCGGTGGGGCTCATCATCTCGCCGCCAGCGGCGTTGCCAAGGGGCTCCGGGCCTTCCACCAGCAGAAAGTCGTCAACGCCTTCCTTCGCCAGCCGCCAGGCGGCGCTGAGCCCGGCGATGCCGCTGCCGAGGATCGCCACGCCGCAGCGGATCTCCCGCGTCGGGGCGGGCAGGGCGGTGGCGTCGCGCAGGGCGTGGCCTGCGTCCATGCCGGGGCGCAGCACCGTGATCGGGATGCCGAAGTCGCGCAGCTGCCGGCAGCCGGGCAGGGTGGCGAGGGCGCCGGCGGCGAGCCCGGCCTGGATCCACCGGCGGCGGTCCATCAGCGCACCACGTTGCGCCAGTCCTGTTCGAAGTAATGCACCAGGGTCTGGCTGTTGAGGTGGTTGGGCTCGACGGCCGGCGGGCGCATGTCGGGCGGAAAGCGGAACATCGCCCGGGTGGTGTCGGCGTCGAGGAAGCGGGTGGGCACCGGGTAGCTTTCCGGCGGCACGAAGCCCGGCCGGCGGGTGGCGAGGTTGAAGCCCCACTCGCCAAACGACGGCACGTAGGCGTGGTAGGGCTGGGTGACGAAGCCGGCCTCGCGCAGCGTCGCGTCGATGCACCAGAAGCTCTTGGGCGCAAACCATGGCGAGGTGGACTGCACCACCAGCGCGCCGTTTGCCGACAGGTGCTTGGCCATCAGCCGGTAGATGGGCACCGAGTAGAGCTTGCCGAGGCCGAAGTTGGACGGATCGGGAAAGTCCGCGACGATCAGGTCGAACACCCCGGCGTTTTCATCCAGCCACTGGCCGGCGTCGGCGTTGATGACCGTGACACGCGGATCGGAGAGTGCGCCGCCGTTGAGCTCGGCAAGATACGCGTTGCGGGTGAAGAGATCGGTCATCGCCGGGTCCAGGTCCACCAGCGTGATGTGCTCGATGTGCGGGTAGCGCAGGATCTCGCGCACCGCCAGCCCATCGCCGCCGCCCAGCACCAGCACCCGCCGCGCCCACGGCATCGTCGCCAGTGCCGGATGCACCAGCGCCTCGTGGTAGCGGTGCTCGTCGCGGCTGGAAAACTGCAGGTTGCCGTTGATGTGCAGGCGCGTGTCGTCCTTCCAGCGGGTGACGACGATGCGCTGGTAGGGCGTGGTGGTGGCGTAGATCACCTCGTCGCCGAACAGCCCGCGCTCGGCCCAGCGGGTGAGGTGCTCCGAGGCCGCCAGCCCGATCGCCAGAAAGGCCATCGCCAGCACGCCGCGGGTGAAGCGGCCGCGGGCGCCGGGCACCTCGGCGCGGTAGTGCCACAGCGTCCACAGCGCCACCGCGGCGTTGGCCATCCCGAACAGGAAACCCGTGCGTGACAGCCCCAGTTTGGGCGCCAGCACCAGCGGAAACAGCAGCGAAACCACCAGCGCGCCCAGGTAATCAAAGGTGAGCACCCGGCTCACCAGCTCGGAGAACTGCGCCTGCCGGTTGTGGAGCACCCGCATCACCAGCGGAATCTCCATCCCCACCAGCACGCCCAGGGCAAACACCAGCGCGTACAGCACGGTGCGGAAGGGCGCCGACATCCACGCAAAGAGCAGGAACAGCAGCGTGGCCGACACCCCGCCGACGATGCCCACCAGCAGCTCGATGTCGATGAAGCGAGCCAGCGCGTCCTCGTCGCGCACGTATTTGGACAGGTGCGAGCCGACGCCCATCGCGAACAGGTAGCAGCCAATGATCGACGAGAACTGCAGCACCGAATCGCCCAGCAGGTAGCTCGACAGCGCCCCGGCGATCAGCTCGTAGGCGAGCCCGCAGGAGGCGACGACGAACACCGACAGGATCAGCAGGCGATCGGTGGCGGCAGCGGGGGTGGGGCGGGCGTCTGGCATGGCGCGGACTCTACCCGGAATGCGCTTGCCGGGCATCAGAAATGCTGGCTAAATGCCCCGCTTGCAGATTCGGACTCGGGCCATGGACGCGCTGATCAGTTACTTCCTGCACCTCACTTCGGGCCTCGCGATGGTTGCCGCGTTCGCTGGCATCTACATGGCGGTCACGCCCTTCCACGAGCTGGCGCTGATCCGCCAGGGCTTCGTGGCGCCGGCCCTGTCGCTGGGCGGCGCGGTGATCGGCTTCTCGCTCACCGTCGCGTCGAGCATCCTCCACAACGACAGCTACCCGCTTTTCATGATGTGGTGCGGCGCCGGCCTTACGGTGCAGGTCGTCACCTACGCGGTGCTCGCCCGGGCCTTCCCGCGGCTGCCCGACCAGCTCGCCGGCAACAACGTGGCCGCCGGCGCCACCGCCGGCATCGTGTCGCTGGTGGTGGGCATCATCAACGCAGCGTGCATGTCCTGAAACCGCCTTTCATCCAGCAGGAGAAACCATGAGCCTCGGATCATTCATCAAGAAGCAGTTCATCGACGTCCTCCAGTGGAACGAGGATTCCGACGGCACGCTGGCGTGGCGTTACCCGATGGAGGATTTCGAGATCCAGTACGGCGCCAGCCTTACCGTGCGGGATTCGCAGATGGCGGTGTTCGTCAATGAGGGCAAGGTGGCGGATGTCTTCGGGCCGGGGCGCTACACCCTCACCACCCAGACCATCCCGCTGCTCACCAATCTTAAAAACTGGGACAAGCTCTTCGAGTCGCCCTTCAAGTCGGACGTGTACTTCTTCAGCACCCGCCTGCAGCTGGGCCGCAAGTGGGGCACGCCGCAGCCGATCACCATCCGCGACAAGGATTTCGGCATGGTGCGGCTGCGCGCCTTCGGCATGTATTCGTACAAGCTGGTCGATCCGAAGCACTTCTTCACCGAGATCAGCGGCACCCGGGCGAGCTACACCGTCGACGAGCTCGAGCAGCAGCTGCGCAATCTGGTGGTTGCCACCATGAGCGCCACCCTGGGCGGCTCGGAGCTGCCCTTCCTCGACATGGCGGCCAACCAGATCCTGCTGGCCGACAAGATGCGCGAGGCGATGCTGCCCACCTTCGAGCGCTACGGTCTCGCGCTCGACAACTTCGCGGTCGAGAACATCTCGCTGCCCGAAGAGCTGCAAAAGGCCATCGACACCCGCATCTCCATGGGCATGGTGGGCGACATGGGCAGGTACACCCAGTATCAGGTGGCCACTTCGATGCCCCTGGCCGCCCAGAACGAAGGCGGCATCGCCGGCGTGGGGGCAGGGCTGGCGGCAGGCGTGGGCATGGGCCAGGTGATGATGGACGCCCTGCGCGGAAGCCAGGCGCCGGCTGCTGCTCCGGTGCCTGCTGCTGCGCCGGCCGGCGACGACCCCGAAGCGCGCCTCGCCAAGCTCAAGGCGCTCCTCGACAAGGGCCTCGTCACCCAGGCCGACTACGATTCGGCGAAGGCCGAGATCCTGAAGAAGCTGATCGGCTGACCCACCGCCCGCCCTGACCGTGTTCAAGCTCGCCTGCCCCAGTTGCGGGGCCGAAGTTGTGTTCCGCTCGCCCACCTCGGCGATGGCTGTGTGCGAGTACTGCCGCAGCACCCTGCTGCGCGACGGCGATGCGGTGCGTGACGCCGGCAAGATGTCGGCCACGCTGGAGGACTACTCGCCGATCCGCATCACAACGTCCGGCATCTACGCCGGGCGGCGCTTTGGCGTGGTGGGGCGCATCCAGCTGCGCTACGACGCGGGCTTCTGGAACGAGTGGTACATCCTCTTCGACGACGGCGGCACCGGCTGGCTGTCGGACGCCTCCGGCCAGTACGCCGTCACCCTCGACACCGGCCTCGCCGGCGATGCGCCGCCCTTCGGCCAGATCGTCCCGGGCGGGCTGTACCGCTGGGACGGCGTGAGCTACACCGCGTCCGATCTGCGCACCGCCCGCTGCACCGGCGGCGAGGGCGAGCTGCCCTTCCGCGTGGGCGAGGGCTGGGAGGCCAAGGTGGCCGACTACCGCCAGGCCCACCGCTTCCTCACCCTGGATTACTCCGAAGGCGACACCCCGCGCCGCTACGCCGGCAAGGCGGTGACGGTGGCCGACCTCAAGTGTCAGTTGCTGCGCAGCCCCACCGAGATCGCCGCCAGCGCCGGCAAGCTGCCCGGCAAGGCGGCCAGCCTCGAATGCCCGGCGTGCGGCGCGTCGATCAGCTGGCGCCCGGCGGTGGCGGCCCACCTCAACTGCCCGGCCTGCGGCACGGTGTCCGACGCCAGCACCGGCACCGTCGAGGTGATGCAGGCCGTCCGCCGCGAAGCACTCGCCCACACCACCCTGGCCCTGGGCGACGCCGCCACCATCGACGGTGCCCGCTACGCCCTCATCGGCCTGATGCGCCGGCAGACCACCGGCACCGGCGAGGGCTGGACGGAATACCTGCTCTTCAGCGAGACGGCCGGCTTTCTGTGGCTGGTGGAATCCGCCACCGGCTGGGATAAGGTCAAGGTGCTTGACGTATTTCCCGAGTCCGTCTCGGCCAGCGCCGTGCGCCTTGCCGACGCCGCCTACACCCGCATGGACAGCTACACCGCCGAGGTCACCTACGCCGCCGGCGCCTTCAACTGGCGGGTGAAGGTGGGCGACAAGGTCAGCGTCACCGAATACGTCGGCAGCCGCGGCACCCTCACCAGCGAACGCACGCCGGCCGAGATCACCTGGTCTCTTTCCCAGCGCGTCACGGCGGCGAGCATCGGCGCGTGGTTCGGCAAGCCGGCCCTGGCCGCTGCGGCCGTTGCCAGCGTCGGCAAGGCCGACACCGCCCACGTCCCCGCCGAGGCGCTTTACGGTCTGGCTGCCAGCTTCTCGGCGGGCCTCCTGCTCCTCAACCTGCCCATCGCCATGTTCGGCCGGGGCGGCGGCGTGATGTTCGTGGTGGTGATCGGGCTGGTCCTCTTGTGGGCGCCCCTGTTCAGCGACAAGTTCGGCGGCGACTCATGAAGCGGGTGGGTTACATGATTTACGCCATCCTGGTGGTCGTGGTGGTCACCATGATCAACCTTGGCGGCCAGTCGAACAGCAGCGGCCGGAGCTGGAGCAGCAGCTCCGGCTCCTCCGGCGGCAGCTGGTCGTCCGGTGGAGGCGGCCACAAGTGAGCGCCCACCTGCCCCGGGGTCGCCACCTGCTGGCCGATCTCACCGGCGTCGCCGCCGAGCGCCTCACCGACCCCGCCGCCCTCGAAACCCTGCTCCGCGACGCCGCCCGAGCCGCCGGCGGCACCGTGCTCGGCGGCCACTTCCACCCCTTCGGCCCGGGCCTCGGCGTCACCGGCGTGCTGCTCCTGGCCGAATCCCACCTCAGCATCCACACCTGGCCCGAGCACGGCTTTGCGGCGGTGGATGTCTTCATGTGCGGCAGCGCCCGGCCCGAGCTGGCGGTGGACGTGATCGAGGCCGCCCTGGCCCCGGCGAGCTGCGTGCGACGGGACGTGGCGCGGGGCTGATACGCCGGTGGCCCGCATGGGCTGCGCGGTGCCGAAACGGCCCGTCGACTCATTTAGAATGGGCGCCTGTCCAAACGCAAGGCGGCCCCCATGACCCCTACGCCCGTTCCCCTGCCCGAGTCCTATCGCCTCCTCAACCACGGCCCCACCGTGCTGGTGTCGTCGGCCCACGGCAGCCAGCGCAACGTGATGGCGGCGGCGTGGAGCATGCCGGTGGATTTCGACCCGCCCAAGGTGGCGGTGGTGATCGACCGCAGCACTTTCAGCCGCGAGCTGATCGACGCCTCCGGCGAGTTCGTGCTGGCGGTGCCAACGCGGGCGATTGCCGACAAGGTGGTGGCGGCGGGCTCGCAGTCCGGCCGGGATTGCCCGGATGGGGACAAGTTTGCCGCCCTCGGGCTGGATGTGCTGCCGGCCTCGAAGGTGGCGGCGCCGCTGCCTGCCGGCTGCATCGGCTGGCTCGAATGCCGGGTGATCGACGAGCCGCACATCCAGCGCACCTACGATCTCTTCCTCGGCGAGGTGGTGGCCGCCTGGGCCGACCCGGCGGTGTATTCCGACGGGCGCTGGCATTTCGAATCCGGCGGCGACGCGCTGCGTAGTCTTCACTATATTGCTGGCGGCGCGTTCTTCTCGACCGGCGAAGCCTTCGACGCCAAGGAGTGATGAGATGGATCTGACCGTTGTCTTCGAGAATTCACAACTCGCCCATATCATTGATCAGGCGATGATTTACCAGTGCGCCTGCCCTGGTCAGGTGGCCCAGCACATCCTCGGTCTGCGCGAGTTGTACCGCTACCAGACCAGCTGCCGGGCGATGCGCAGCGAGGATTTCGGCGTCCACGCCCGGATCATGGAATCCGTGCAGCGCACCCACGCCGAAATGGAAGCCTGTCTCGTGGACGTACTGGCTGCCGAGGGCTGGGACATGACCACCCTGACCATGCCTGAGGGCCTGCGCAAGCTGCGCGACGATCTGCTGGCGGAGTAGCGGATGAGGGGTTTTTCGGGCGGCTGAAAATATTTGTGCACCGCAACAAAAAGTGCTTGCAAAAGTTTTTGCTGCGGTGCAACATGAAGCCATACCGAAATCAGTTCGGTGATCGCAAGCCCAACCCAAACTTGAGGAGATCATCATGGCCGTTACCCCCGAAACCCTTGCCGCCGCCGCCAAGACCAACGCCGAAGCCAGCCTGACCAGCGCTTCCGCTTTCGTTGCCGCCGTGTTCACCGCCGTCGAGCGCGTGTCCACCCTGAACCTGGCCACCGCCCGCACCGCCTTTGACGACAGCGTCGCCTTCTCCAAGGCCATCATGGGCACCAAGGACCCGAAGGCCCTGGCCGCCCTGAGCATCGGCGCCGTGACCCCGTCCGTCGAGAAGTCGGTTGCCTACGGCCGTAGCCTGTCCGCCATCACCGCCGACACCAAGGAAGAGCTGACCAAGCTGGTCGAAGCCGAAACCTCCGTGCTGGGTCAGAACTTCGACACCGCCGTCGAAGCCCTCTTCAAGAACGCTCCGGCCGGCTCCGAGTCCGCCGTTGCCGCCGTCAAGGCTGCCCTGGCCAACGCCAACTCCGCTTACGAAGGCGCCTCGAAGGCCGCCAAGCAAGTTGCCGCTGCCGCCCAGGCCAGCGTCGAGAAGGCCACCGCCACCGCCGTGCAAAACGTTGAAAAGGGTGCCAAGGCTGCCGCCTCCGCCCTGAAGGTTGCCTAAAGCACCCATGAACCTGTCGGGCCGCCCGGCTCCGCACCCTGGTGCGAGCCGGGGTTGTTCGGCAAGGTTCGTCCTCACCTCCTTGTGGGGGTGACCTGAAAGGCCCTTCGGGGCCTTTCTGCTTTTCGGGAGTCCGCTGATGAGCCGTCGCAAGTCGCCCCTGGTTTCAGCGCTGTTCAAGCTCACCCGTGCCGGCGTGCGCCAGTCCGCACGCATC
>ERZ650306.234-NODE-234-length-32942-cov-8.987776_pt1 | contig 32942 bp, 31 predicted proteins | sample MGYA00376242_ERZ650306 | MGnify/ENA primary metagenome ERZ650306 (study PRJEB26733, sample SAMN07839244) | wastewater metagenome | biome: urban; feature: wastewater treatment plant; material: waste water | place: USA: North Carolina | collected 2016-03-31 ... | reverse complement strand
TTTTCCGAATTTCGCCTTGGCTGACCCGTCGTTCGCGAGATCGTAAACAGCTTCTTAGAACCTGTTTTTTAGCTCGACCTTATTTTAGAAATCCCCCGACTGGGGGCGGTTTCAGACCCGAAAGGTGTTTTGATGAAAAAGATTAAATGCGCGCTTATCGGCCCGGGCAATATCGGCACCGACTTGCTTTACAAGCTCCAGCGGAGTCCGGTGCTTGAACCCGTTTGGATGGTGGGGATTGACCCCACCTCTGAAGGCTTGGAACGTGCCCGCCAGTGCGGGCTGAAAACCACGGCAGACGGGGTGGATGGCTTGTTACCCCATGTATTGACCGATGGCATTCAAATCGCCTTCGATGCCACCTCGGCCTATGTCCACGCCGAAAACACCCGCAAGCTGAACGCGCTGGGGGTGTTGATGATTGACCTGACCCCTGCCGCGATTGGCCCGTTCTGCGTGCCGCCGGTGAATTTGTCTCAGCATGTGGGGCAGCAAGAAATGAACGTCAATATGGTGACGTGCGGAGGGCAAGCCACCATTCCGATGGTGGCAGCGGTTTCTCGCGTGCAACCGGTGGCGTATGGCGAGATTGTCGCCACGGTGTCCAGCCGTTCGGTAGGGCCAGGCACACGCAAGAATATTGATGAATTTACCCGCACCACGGCAGGCGCAGTCGAAAAAGTCGGCGGCGCAAAAAAAGGCAAAGCCATCATCATCATCAACCCCGCTGAGCCGCCGTTGATGATGCGTGACACCGTGCATTGCCTGACCGAAACCGAGCCCGACCAAGCGGCGATTACCGCTTCTATCCACGCCATGATTGCCGATGTGCAAAAGTATGTGCCGGGCTACAAGCTGGTAAACGGGCCGGTCTTTGATGGCAACCGCGTCTCGGTGTTTATGGAAGTCGAGGGGCTGGGCGATTACCTGCCGAAATACGCCGGTAATTTGGACATCATGACCGCCGCTGCCGCCCGTACCGCAGAAATGTTCGCCGAGGAAGTCTTGGCGGGTCGACTGACATTGACCGCAACCCCTTCGGCTTAAGGATTTGACCATGACACTGCAAGGCAAAAAAGTCACCGTCCACGACATGACCCTCCGCGATGGGATGCACCCTAAGCGTCACCAAATGAGCCTAGACCAAATGAAGGCCGTGGCCTGTGGTCTGGATGCAGCGGGCGTGCCGCTGATTGAAGTCACCCACGGCGATGGGCTGGGAGGCTCGTCGCTAAATTACGGCTTTCCCGCCCACTCGGACGAAGAATATCTGTCCACCGTGATTCCGCTGATGAAGCAGGCTAAAATTTCCGCTTTGTTGCTGCCCGGCATCGGCACGGTTGACCACCTCAAAATGGCGCAAGAGCTGGGGGTCAGCACCATCCGCGTGGCCACCCATTGCACCGAAGCCGACGTGTCGGAACAACATATCGGCATGGCACGTAAGCTGGACATGGATACCGTCGGCTTTTTGATGATGGCGCACATGGCCACCCCCGAAAAGCTGCTGGAACAAGCCAAGCTGATGGAGTCTTACGGCGCAAACTGCATTTACGCGACGGACTCGGCGGGCTACATGCTGCCGGAGCACGTCACCGCCCGCATTGGCTATCTCCGCCAGCACCTCAAGCCCGAAACCGAAATCGGCTTCCACGGCCATCACAACTTGGCGATGGGGGTGGCTAATTCGATTGCCGCCGTGGCCGCAGGAGCCACACGGATTGATGCCGCCGCCGCAGGGCTGGGCGCAGGGGCAGGCAACACCCCGATGGAAGTGTTTATTGCCGTCTGTGCCCGCATGGGGATTGAAACTGGCGTGGATGTGTTTGCTATTTCGGATGTGGCCGAAGATATTGTCGTACCGATGATGGATCACATTATCCGCATCGACCGCGATGCCCTGACTCTCGGCTATGCCGGCGTGTATTCCTCGTTTTTGTTGTTTGCCAAACGTGCCGAAGCCAAATACGGCATCAAAGCCCGCGATTTGCTGGTGGAGCTAGGCCGACGCGGGACGGTGGGCGGGCAAGAAGACATGATTGATGACCTCGCCATGACCATGGCTAAACAACAAGGACGGTCAGTATGAACCTCGACACAGCCACGATTGCCAAGCTTGCCGCACACCTCGAAGACTGCGAGCTACAGGCGCACGACACCCTCAAAATCACCGATGACCATCCTGACATGGATTGGGAAGATGCCTACGCCATCCAAGACGAAATTCGGCGGCGCAAAGTGGCGCGGGGAACACGGATTATCGGCTTTAAGGCGGGGCTGACCTCCCACGCCAAGATGAAGCAAATGGGCGTAGAAACCCCGTGCTTTGGCTTTTTGGCGGACTATTTTTCCTTGCCTGAGGGCGGCGAAGCCAAAGTCAGCGAGATGATCCATCCCAAGGTTGAGCCGGAAATTGCCTTTGTCACCAAAGCCGCTTTGCGCGGCCCTGGCTGCCATATTGGTGCGGTGCTGGCGGCGACAGACTTTGTGCTGCCCGCCATCGAAATCATCGACAGCCGTTACCGCGATTTTAAGTTCGACCTGAAAAGTGTGATTGCCGACAACTGCTCCTCCGCCCGCTTTGTGGTCGGAGGACGGATTGCCGCGGTGGCCGATGTGGACTTGCGCACCCTCGGCGTGGTCATGGAAAAGAACGGCGAAATTGTGGCGATGGGCGCAGGGGCCGCCGTCTTGGGGCATCCCGCTGCCGCCATTGCGATGTTGGCCAACAGCCTTGCCGAGCGTGGTGAAGAGATTCCGGCGGGCTCGTTGATTTTGTCGGGGGGAATTACCGAGGCAGTGTCGGTCGCCCCAGGCGATAACGTCACCCTGCGTATTCAATCGCTGGGCAGCACCAGCATCCGTTTTGTAGAATAAGAGAAGAGGACAGGGTCATGCCAGTTGCAGAAATTCACTTGCTGGAAGGACGCTCGCTGGAGCAAAAACGTAAGCTGATTAGCGAAATGACCCGTGTTATTTCGGAGTCGGTGGATGTCAAACCCGAACAGGTTCGCATCATCATCCACGAAATGCCCAAAGCCCACTTTGGGATTGGTGGGGTCTTGGCGTTAGATTTAGGTCGCTAGCCCGCTCCCTTCGCCTTGGTGGCGGTGGCGGCATGTATTTGGTTTTGCGTGGCGGGGGATACCCTCCCCCCGTCTCGCCCTTTGGTCTGTTGCCCTAAGAACCTGTTTACGACCTGCGAGACTCGGGTGAGCCTGCGTTGAAATTCACAAAAAAATGCTCATTGACCTCGTGTCAACTGCGCTTTTTTTGCGAATTTCGCCTTGGCTGACCCTTTGTTCGCGAGACTTTGAACAGGTTCTAACCACCTTTCAAGTGTGCTTTATCGTTTGGATTGAATTGGAGTCAGGAATGAGTTTTACCAAGGTTTGCACCGTCGATGACGTTTGGGAAGGTGAAATGGCACCGTTCACCGTTGATGGTCACGAGATCGTTTTGGTCTGTGGCGATGGCGGTTCGATCAAGGCGTTTCAAGCGATGTGTCCACATCAAGACATCTCTTTGGCAGAGGGTAAGTTTGATGGCAAGAAACTGATTTGCCGTGCCCATCTCTGGCAGTTCGATGCAGAAACTGGAAAGGGCATTAATCCCTCGGATTGTGCGCTGGCCGAGTACCCCGTCAAATTGGATGGGGAGGATGTCTACGTTAAGACCGAAGGGGTTGAACCCCTGTTTGCGCACACCTGATTAGGTGCATTCCACCCATTCAACGGGGATCGTGGCATGGGCATATTCGTTGGCTAGGGGTATTGCTTGGGGGCGGACAAAAGCCGTCTGGTCAAGAGAACCATACCGTACCGGCGAACACTGTTGGCGAACCGAATTTCAAGGAAAGTAGGGAGAACACGATGAGCGTTACAAGTTCTGCGCAGGCCTATCACAACAATATGGTGGGTCCAGTGATGCGTGCTGGTGATCTGGCCATGGCGGTTATTGAGGCAGCAAAAATTGATAACCCTGGGAAGGAGGTCTTTGTCGACGACAAACGTGCCTATCTGCGTATCCACACAGAACACGAGATGGTATTGCACCGCGCCACCATCGAAGAAGAGCTGGGTCGTCCATTCAAGATGAACGATTTGGAAGTCGATCTGAGTTCCTTTGCCGGCCAGATCGAAAGCGGTGATAACTCCATCCGTTTCTATTTCGTCAAAAAGATGTAAAGGCTGGTCCGCCGCCAGCCGGTTAGCCAAGACCACAAAATAAAGGAGACAAGAATGTCGGAAACACAAGTATTGAAGCCGCTCAAGACCTGGAGCCATCTCGCCGCACGCCGTCGCAAACCGAGTGAATATGAAATCGTCAGTGCCAACTTGCACTACAACAATCGGGATGCCAATGCGCCGTACGAGCTTGATCCCAATATGTTCATGAACACTTGGTACAAGAAGAACACTTTCGGCACCGCCCTTAAACATGCCGACTGGAATGCCTTCCGCGACCCAGAAGAAGTGGTCTATCGTACTTACAATATGATGCAGGATGGTCAGGAAACCTATGTTTTTGGCCTCTTCAACCAGTTCAATGAGCGCGAGCATGATATCGCTCTCGACCCGTGCTGGGCCGGCACGCTGGCACGTTTTTACACGCCTTCCCGCTATCTGTTTCATACCGTTCAGATGGCATCGGCTTATATCGGTCAGGTGTCGCCGGCTTCGACGATTACCAACTGTCACTATTTCCAGATGGCCGACAGCTTCCGCTGGCTGAGCCATACCGCTTACCGCACAAAAGAACTTTCAACCGCCTTCACCGATAAGGGTTTTGCCATCAACGAGCGCACCTACTGGGAAACCGATCCGGTCTGGCAGGGCTTCCGCGCGCTGATGGAAAAAACCTTGACTGTCTGGGATTGGGGTGAGGCGATTGTTGTGCTCAATCTGGTGGCCAAGCCGGCCATTGATGAAGCGGTTCTGCGCAAATTAGGCGAATCGGCGCGTCACAATGGCGACACGCTGCTCGGCCTCGTGACCGATGCTCAACTGATCGATTCCGCTCGCCATCGTCGCTGGGTTGCGGCCTTCGTCAAGATGGCACTCGAAACGCCGGGCAATCTGGAACTGATTCAGGGCTGGATCGCACAGTGGGAACCGCTTGCCGACAAGGCCATTGATGCTTATTGCGCAACGCTGCCTGATCTAGCTGGTGGTGCAGAAGCCGCTAAGTCAGCAACGCGAGAATTTCGTCGCGCCCTCGGTCTGTAATCGTCTAATAACCTGAGTTTGGCTTGTGCCGCAAGGTGCGGGTCAAACTCGACTTTTGATTTGCGCTGCCATGATGAAATCAACAATACGAAATGAAAAAGATGGCTCTGTCTGCGAACAGGAGGATGGCGACACCGTTCTGCGTGCTGCCTTGCGTGCTGGGCTGGGGTTTTCGTATGAGTGTAACTCCGGGGGCTGCGGTGGATGCAAGATCGAATTGCTCGAAGGGGAGGTCGAAACCTTGTGGGCAGAGGCACCAGGTTTGAACGAGCGTGACCGCAAGCGTGGTCGCCATCTTGCCTGTCAGTGCAAGGCCAAGGGCAATATCAAAATCAAAGCGCCCACGGCATCTGAATATCAGCCGAAGATTCTGCCCAAGCGACAGCGTGTCCGCTTGATCGGTACGCGCGACATCACGCACGACATCCGCGAATTTCGTTTCCGTTCAGAAGATGACGCTGAGTTTCTGCCGGGTCAGTTCGCCATGCTGGACCTGCCAGGCCTTGCCTCTTCGAGAGCCTATTCCTTGTCTAACACCGCCAATGAAAAGCGCGAATGGCATTTCCAGATTCGCCGAGTCGCTAACGGGCAGGGTACGCAGGTGCTTTTTGAGCAACTGACCGAAGGTGACGAAATCGGGCTGGATGGCCCTTATGGCACAGCCTATCTACGCACCGATTCGCCGCGCGACATGGTTTGTGTCGCTGGGGGTTCGGGCTTGGCACCCATGATATCGATCAGCCGTGGTGCCGTTGAAGCGGGGCTACTGGTCGGCAAAAAACTGTATTTTTTCTATGGTGCTCGTACACCGCGCGATGTCTGCGGGGAGGAAATGCTGCGCGTTTTGGCGGGTTTCGGTGAGCAGATTGTTTATGTTCCCGTGGTTTCGGTTCCCGGCGACAAAGGGGAGTGGGGCGGCGAGACTGGGTTTGTGCATGATGCCGTGGTGCGCACCTTGCCGCGTGAACTGGTGAACTACGAGTTTTATTTTGCTGGGCCACCCCCGATGACGCAGGCCTTTCAAGAGTTGCTGATGCTCAGCCATCAGGTGCCCTTTGAGCAGATTCATTTTGACCGCTTTTTTTGAAGTGTTTTTCAAAAACAGAAGGAGGCGAAATGGGTGATGTGAGCATCCATCTTCCCCAAGACGACAAAGACCAGACCATTCTTGCCCTTGGTGCCGACGACAACGTAGGCAACACACGTATTACCGAATACGTTCGCGCCAATTAAGGTTGCACACTCGCAGGACAGCAGAAGCACAAGTGACCGTTATCGCTTCTAAAAATTTTCCCCATCCTCTGATGGTTTTGGCGAGTTTAGGCTCGCCTTTTTTTGCTGGTATGCCCAGAACACGCAGAGATGGTCATGATGGTCGTTTTTTCATGCGAACTGGCCGGAGGCAGCTTGATACTACCTCATCGCAATCTGGCTTAATGGAGTGAGGATGGAAGCAGATTTGTTGTTGCCGTGCAGTAAAGTCCCCGCCTCAGTTAAAGGGGTGGCACTTGCATCCGACGATACGACCGAGGTTCGGCGGCAAAAGCTAGCACGCATTATTCTGGATGCCATGTACCAGTTCCTCGGTTTGCTGGACGTTAACGGGATTGTCCTAGAAATCAATCGCGCCGCACTGGAAGGGGCGGGTGTCAGCCTCGAAAACGTTATTGGAAAGCCTTTCTGGGAGGCGCGTTGGTGGGCCATTTCTGAAGAGTCAAGTCATCGCATACGCGAAATGGTCGAGCAGGCTAGGCTGGGGCAGTTTGTTCGCTGCGATATGGAAATTTATGGCGACCAGCAAGGGGAAAAAACGATTTTTGTCGATTTTTCGCTGATGCCCATTTTCGATGATAAAGGTCAGGTTGCTTTTCTCCTGCCCGAGGGGAGAAACATCACCGAAAAAATTGCCATTGAAGCTGAATTGACTCGCAAGAACGGCGAATTGCAACTGGCTCTGGAAAAGTTGCGAGAAATTGATGGTTTTAAAACAAAGTTCTTTGCCAACGTCAGTCACGAACTGCGCACACCTCTTGCGCTGATTCTTGGACCGGTCGACCAGCTTCTAAAGGAAAACAGCCAATTGGAGGCGAGAGAACGCTTCCGACTGACAGCCATCAAGCGCAACGCCCAGTCCCTGTTGCATCAGGTTAACGATCTGCTTGATTTGGCGCGGATTGACGCGTTGCAAATGCCTATGGCCTACGTTTGCGCCAATGTAATTGCCTTGTTGCGGGATGTGATGGCTACTTTCGCTGCGGCAGCGGAAGAAAAATCCATTACCTTGCTGATTGAAGGTCCGAGTGAACTCTATGCGGATATTGATCGGGCTAAATTGGCTCGGGTGATGGCCAACCTCGTCTCCAATGCCTTTAAATTTACGCCCGTCGGTGGTCGTATTTGCTGTTCGATCACACGTGTGGCGAATCGTCGATTTTTGTTGAGCGTACAAGACACCGGCCCGGGTGTGCCGTCACAAATGAAGGACCACATTTTTTCCCGTTTTACCCAAGGACAGGATGGCCTATCGGGGGGCGGAAGTGGCTTAGGCCTGAACATTGTCAAGGAATTCGTCGAGTTGCACTTCGGCACGGTCGTGGTTTTGGATGCACTGGGGGGCGGGGCGATCTTCCAAGTAGAAATGCCCATGCGTGCCCCGAAAGGGGTATTCGTCCGTGAGGGCAGTGATGAGGTTGGTTTGGCTGGCTATCAGCCTATTGATGTTTTTAAGCCTCACCATCAGGCCGTCAGCCATGACAAGCCGAGCAGTTGCCGGATTCTGGTGGTAGAGGACAACCCCGATTTGCGCCATTTTCTCTACGACGTACTGATTGACGACTACAACGTGATGCTGGCCGAGAACGGTGCGATTGCGCTTTCGTTGGCACTGGAAAATCCGCCGGACCTCGTGATTACCGACCTCATGATGCCTTTTTTCGACGGCGAACAATTTGTTAGGGAGTTGCGTGCCAGTGCAGGTTTTCCCAATGTTCCCGTACTGGTGCTCTCGGCACGCGCCGATGACGCGCTGCGCGAAACCTTGTTGGGGGAATTGGTTCAGGACTACTTAACCAAACCCTTCTCGCCACTGGAGTTGCGGGCACGCGTCCGCAATTTGGTCATGGTGAAGCGCACGGTTGATATTCTTCAGAAGGAACTAAATTCTCAGGCTTCCGATGTGTGTGAATTAACCGCCGGTCTGGTGGCGAGCCGAAAATCATTGCAGGACGGTCTGGTGGCCTTGCAAATATCGGAGCGTCGCTGGCTGGGTTTGTATAAAAACACGGCGGTTGGCATTGCACTTACTGACAGAGAGGGGCGGATTCTGAATGCCAATCCGGCCTTGCAACGTATGCTCGGCTACGATGAGAACGATATTGTGGGTGTCTCGTTTGTCGAGATTTCAGAGGAGTCGCAGCGAGCGATGACCAAGCGCAATGTGCATGGCCTGTTTGATGGTGTCATTGATAACTACCACGTACAAAAGCGTTACGAGACCAAGACGGGCGGTTTTCTTTGGGCCAATGTGAGCGTTTCGTTGATTCCTGCCGTTGACCGAGAGGGGCCAAGATTGGCAGTGATTGTCGAGGATGTCAGCTCTCGCAAGCAGGCCGAGACTTCCCTTGCGAATACACAGGCAGAGCTGGCTAGGGTTTCCCGTTTCACGGCAATGGGCGAACTCGCTGCCTCTATCGCACACGAGGTCAATCAGCCCCTATCAGCAATTACCACCAATAGTCAGGCTGCCTTGCGCTGGCTGGCACGGGAAAAGCCCGACCTCGACGAGGTGGTGGCTGCCTTGAAGCGGGTTAACCGTGATGCCAGTCTGGCTGGGGATGTCATCACCCGTATTCGCAATTTTCTCAGTCGCGGGGGAATCAAGCGAGATGTGCTTGATATCGGGCGCATTCTTGATGATTTACTGCTGATGCTGCAAACCTTGTTGGGGGAATCAGGGGTCACGGTAGAGGTCTCAATTGCGCCGAATTTGCCTGTGTTACGGGCTGATTTTGTTCAGTTGCAGCAGGTTATGCTCAATCTGGTGGTTAATGCGGTGGATGCCATGCGCGATCCTGCGGTCAACACGCGTATTTTGACCATCTTGGTCACCGCAAGTGTGACCGAGGGGGCTGTATTTCGCTTTAGTGATACGGGGCTGGGCATTACACCCGCCATGCAAGAGCAAATATTCGATGCCCTGTTCTCAACCAAGCGTGATGGACTTGGCATGGGGCTGGCGATTAGCCGTTCCATCATCGAAAATCATGGGGGGTGGTTGCGGCTGGAAACAATGATCGGCCCCGGTGCTCACTTTGTATTCAATATTCCGAACAGCCAATGACGACCAGCCTGACTTCAGAAACCCCGATTGTTTATGTCGTCGATGATGATGCCTCTGTTCGTGAATCTCTGAGCAGTCTGATGCGCTCGGCGGGCATGGCGGTAGAGGTGTTTGCCTCACCTTTTGATTTTCTTGCAAAGGAGAAACTCGGCGACTTGTCCTGTCTCGTCCTCGATGTGCGTATGCCAAGCTTGGATGGACTGGCACTACAGCAGAGAATGACCACGCTGGGCGTAGAGATACCGATCATTTTCATTACCGGTCACGGTGATGTGCCTGTCGCGGTTCGTGCCATGAAGGCCGGCGCGATTGACTTCCTGAACAAGCCTTTCGATGACACCGACTTGTTGGATGCCATTGCGGTTGCGCTGTTGCGGGTGAGCTCAACGGTGAATGAGCGTACTGAACTGGCAAGTTTGCGCCAGCGTTTTGACACACTGACCCCCCGAGAAAAACAGATTATGCGTGCGGTGGCTCAAGGCAAACAGAACAAGGCGATTGCCTATGATTTGACTGTTACGGAAAGCACCGTAAAAGTACACAAGCACAATGCCATGGCGAAAATGAATCTCAGGTCCATTGCCGAATTGACCTTAGCGATTCAGCGGCTAAAAACCTGACCGTGGCACTCGGAAGAGTCCAGACCACGACATTCAGCCCATTCGGTAGACCACCCCGCCTCACCCCAACCCAATCCACCGTCACCCGCCGCGCCTGCCGCCAGCCCTGCACCGTATCCGCCGACAGGCCATAAATTGTCGGCAATATTGGCGACGCTGGGGTTGCCAACGGGATGGAAGCGGTCGATTTTCAGAGGCTGGCTGGCATCGCTGGGCTCGGGGTCGAGGGTAAACAGGTGCAGAGCAGAAGGACACCGCGCGGCAGCGTTAGGCGGTCAAATTCAGCGGGATACGGCGGTAAATCAGGCTGCGCTGAAACAGGACTTCGCCATCCGCCAAGGGGCTGCCAACGGTGGCAATGCGGTGAAACGCATAGCGCACATCTTCGAGCATTAACCATGCGGGGATGGGCTGGTCTTGATAGCGTCCCACGGCTTCTTCGGAGGCGACAAAGCGGCTGACATCGGGCAAGGGCAATGCCGCTGCAGGAGGGTTGTCGGTCTCGGTGCTGGCGGGGGTGGCCGTCGCAGCGGGCAGTTTGGGGGCTTCGTAACGCCATGCCCGAGCTTCGCGGTCATCGCGCAGCGGGGTGGGCAGGGTGCGGCGCAGCCACCATGCCAATATCCAGTTAGGCAGGGCGACTTTGTGGACTTCTTTGTCGTCGGTAATGATGCAGGTCACCCCAAAGCTAAAATCACACTGGGGGCAGGTGGCTTTGGCAGCAATCACAATCCGGTCTTGCACCAAGCGCACTTCGCCGTGCATGTGCTCGCTGCCCACCACATGCCGACAACGCGGGCAGTGTTTGGCAAAGCGGCTGACGGTTTGCCCGTTGGCAAAACGCAGGGGAAGTTGGCGCGAAAGGGGGGGAGCTGGGGGCATAGTCATCGGTCTCTGTTTGGCACTGAGTTTAGCAGATGGCTTGGTTTGACCAACACGGTCTGCTGGGCGGGGTGCGCCGCCGACCAGCCTGCGAATGGGGAAATGGAGAAGAGCCGCATGGCGGGAGGTCTCGCCGTGCGGCGGCACTTGATTTAATCGTGCGGCGGCACTTGGTTTTAATAGTGCGGCGGCACTTCCTGAGCAGGGTCAAGGGCAATGCCCTGACTGCGCAAGCTGTGCTGCAGCTGTTCGGACAAAGCGGCAAATTCGCGCTCTAGCCGGTCTATGCGCTGCTGCTGGCGGCTGACGGTCAGGTTGAGCGCGTCAATCCAATCGTCTTGTTCCGCCAAGCGCAAGGTCAGCTCCACCCAGTTGGGGTCGTCTGCCAGTGAGGGGGGCGCGGTCATACGGCGGCAAAGGCGCGACGTGCCGCCGCCAGCGTAGCTTCGATGTCGTCGGCGGTGTGCGCAGCGGAAACAAAACCAGCCTCAAAAGCCGAGGGCGCAAGGTAAATGCCTTCGCTGAGCATGTGGTGGAAAAAGCGGTTAAACGCGGCTTTGTCCGCGGTCATCACCTCGGCGTAGCGGGTGGGCACGCGCGGGCTGAAATACAAGCCAAACATGCCGCCCACACGGTCAGCGCAACATGCCACACCGGCTTCTTGCGCGGCGGTACGCAGCCCTTCCACCAGCTGCTGGGCTTTGTCTGCCAAGCCTTGGTAAAAGTCGGGAGCTTGAATCAGTTTCAGCGTGGCCAAGCCTGCTGCCACGGCGACAGGGTTGCCGGAGAGCGTGCCCGCTTGGTACACCGCGCCCAGCGGGGCGATGCAGGCCATGATGTCCGCTCGCCCACCAAAGGCACCAATCGGCATCCCCCCGCCGACCACTTTGCCGAGGGTGGTCAAATCAGGCCGAATGCCATGCAGCGACTGTGCGCCGCCCAGTGCGACGCGGAAGCCGGTCATCACTTCGTCGTAAATCAACACGGTGCCGTGCTGGGTACAGAGGGTGCGCAGGGTCTGCATAAATTCGGCACTAGGGCGCACCAAGTTCATGTTGCCGGCAAACGGCTCCAGAATCACGCAGGCAAGGGTGTCGCCCAATTGGGCAAAGGTCTCGGCGAGCTGCGCGACGTTGTTGTAGTCCAGCACCAAGGTATGGCGGGTAAAGTCCGCCGGTACGCCGCCAGACGACGGGGTGCCGCAGGTCAGCAGGCCGGAGCCGGCCTTGACCAACAGGCTGTCAGAATGCCCGTGGTAGCAGCCTTCAAACTTCACAATAGTGTCGCGACCGGTAAAGCCGCGTGCCAAGCGAATCGCGCTCATGGTGGCTTCTGTGCCCGACGACACCAGCCGCACCGATTCAATCGACGGCACCAGTTTGACGATTTCTTCGGCAATCAGAATTTCAGCTTCGGTGGGTGCGCCAAACGACAAGCCATGCTCGGCAGCGGCTTGGACGGCGTGAATCACGTCGGGATGGGCATGGCCGACAATGGCGGGGCCCCATGAGCCCACATAGTCGATATAGCGTTTGCCATCAACATCCCAGACATACGCCCCTTTGGCGCGTTCAAAAAACACCGGCGTGCCGCCCACGCTGCCAAAAGCACGCACTGGCGAATTCACCCCACCTGGAATGGTACGGCGGGCACGGTCAAACAAAACTTGGTTACGGCTAGTCATGGGCTTGGGCATCCTAAGCGAGGTTTTCTGGCCAGCGAGGGTAAGGGTGCTGGCTCAGGTGTGCATTGGTAAAACGACCATCGTGGGTGACTTCTTCGCCGACCCAATCGGGCAAGGGAAAGTCGGTTTCTTCGTGGTCCAGTTCGAGTTCGGCGAGGACAAGGCCGGCGTTGTCGCCAAAGTATTCGTCCACTTCCCATTCGTGCCCGCCGACCCAGACACGGTGGCGGTTTTTTTCGATGGTCTGCGGACACAGCTGGGCGAGCATCAGCTCGGCATCGGCGAGGGGAATGGGGTATTCAAATTCGTGGCGGGAGAGGTTGCTAATCATCCCTTTGACGGTAAGCCAAGCGGCCTCACCCGCCACCCGCACCCGTACTACCCGTTTTTTTTCGACGGACAAGAAGCCTTGCTTCATCCGCTGCGGCTGCGCTTGCCGCCAGCCGTCGCCAATCACCCGAAAGCGGCGTTCGATTTCCATGGGCATGGGGGGATTCCTTACGTTTGTGCCACATCGCACGAAATTAAAACAAGCCACGCGGGGTGGCTGACCGGCAAAACCACGGCGGGCGGGGTACTTGCCTGTGGGGCTGGTTTTAGCTTTCGCTGCGTCGCCCGCCACCACCCCGTCCGACGGAGGGGAATGTAGCCAAGACCGCAGCGATTGCGTTTTTTGTGCACATTTTGCTTTGGCTCACCCACGTCTCGCCGACCGTAAACAGGCTCTAAAACGGCTTGGCAATCACCAGCACCGTCACCGCCAGCAAAATCAAAACAGGGACTTCGTTAAAGAACCGAAACCACACATGGCTACGGGTGTTGCGCTCGGCTAAAAACGCCACCAAAAACTGCCGACACGCCCAGTGATAGCCAACCAAACCCAACACCAGTACCAGCTTGGCGTGCAGCCAGCCGCCGCTGACCCCGTAGCCCAGCCACAGCACCAAACCCAGTACCAGCGCGATACCGGCCAGCGGCGTCATAAAGCGATACAGCTTGTTGGCCATCAGCTGAAGCCGCGCCAGCTCACTGGCTTCGGTGGCCATGGCCAAATTGACAAAAATACGCGGCAGGTAAAACAGACCGGCAAACCACGCCACCACAAAAAATAGGTGGAAGGCTTTGATATACAAATAGGTCATGGCTTAGAAGCTCACCATCTCAAAATCGGTTTTACGCACGCCGCACTCGGGGCAGGTCCAGTTCATCGGCACGTCTTCCCAGCATGTCCCTGGCGGGATGCCGTCTTCTGGGTGACCAGCCGCTTCGTCATAGATAAAGCCACACACGAGGCACATCCAAGTTTTCATCATTCCACCCACGTCCTAAAGCGTAAAATGGCATTGTATAACTTTTCTGCACTGAGCCGACCTTGACCCCTATCGCCCCCACCCCGCCTATTGTGATGACTTTTGCTGGTGCCGACCCCTCTGGGGGCGCGGGCATCCAAGCTGATTTGCTCACGCTTGCAAGCCTTGGCTGCCACCCGCTGTCCGTGATTACGGCGATTACCGTGCAAGACACCCGCAGCGTCGAAAGCTTCTTGGTGATGGACCCAGAATGGGTATCTGACCAAGCGCGTTTTTTGCTGGAAGACATGCCGGTTGCGGCGTTTAAAGTCGGGATGATAGGCAGTGCCGATAACGTCGCCGTGATTGCGAGTATTGCCGCCGATTACCCCGATATTCCGCTGATTCTCGACCCTGTTTTGGCCTCGGATGGCGGCGACCCCTTGGCCGATGAGGAGCTACTCGAAGCCATCCGCGATATTTTGTTGCCGCTGACCACGCTGATTACGCCCAATCTGCCGGAAGCCCGCCGCCTTGCGGCCACCCAACCCGACGAAGAAGACGACCTAGACCAAGAAACCGCCGCCCATCGCTTGTTAGCCGCAGGGGCAGGGGCGGTGCTGATTACCGGTACGCACGACAACACCATCAAGGTTTACAACACGCTCTACACCCACAACGGCATTGCCCGCCGCGATAGCTGGGCGCGGCTTCCCCACCGTTACCACGGCTCGGGCTGCACGCTGGCGGCGGCGATTGCAGGGGCGATGGCCACCGGCTTGCCGCTGTCTGAAGCAGTGCGTGAAGCGCAAGAATACACATGGCAAACGCTGCGCCACAGCTACCGCCCTGGTATGGGACAGTCGATTCCCGACCGGCTGTTTTGGGCGCGGGAATCGACGGCGCTGACCAGCACCGAGGCCACGCCCGCAGACGCGGCCGCCGCCAACACGCCACCCACGGCAGCCGAATAATGGCAGGGCTGTATCTGATTACCCCCGACACGGCAGACACCCCTAGGCTGGTGGCGCAAGTCACAGCGGCGTTGTCTGGCGGCGGCGTTGGGGTGCTGCAATACCGGAACAAATCGACCGATGCGGCATTACGACTGACCCAAGCCCGCGCCCTGCGGCAGCTAACCCTCGCCAGCGGTACGCGGCTGGTCATCAATGACGACGTGGCTTTGGCGCAAGCAGTGGCCGCCGATGGCGTGCATTTGGGGCGCGAAGACGGGGAATTGGCAGCGGCGCGTGCCCAGCTTGGGGTTGACGCATGGCTAGGAGCCTCGTGCTACGCCGACTTGAACTTGGCTCGCCGTGCGGTGGCAGCGGGGGCCAGCTATGTGGCCTTTGGCGCGATGTATCCCTCGGCGACCAAGCCGCTGGCTCCGGTTGCGCCCTTGTCGGTGCTGGCGGCTGCACGCGCCTTGGGGGTGCCGGTGGTGGCGATTGGGGGGATTACCCCAGCCACAGCGGCGACCGTTGTGGCTGGGGGGGCGGATTGGCTGGCGGTGATAGGCGCGGTGTTTGAGGCCGCCGACCCTGCGGCAGCGGTACAGGCGTTTTTACGGCAGATGGCAGCGATGGATTAAGAACGTGTTCAAAGAGGCTGTGCCGGTGTTTTAGCCCCCACTCATCCGGCTTCGCTGCCTCACCGGCAGGAGGGGCAGCAGCAATGATTTGCCTAGCCCGAAAGACTACGCCGCACAGGGTTTAACTTTTATTCCCCTCCCGTGGCGGGATACGCCGGAGGCGGGGGGATTGCCTTTGGGTTTTAGCTCTAGCTGCGTCGCCAACAACCACGCCCGTCTGGCGTTGCCCCCCCACGCCGATGGAGGGGAATAAAAGCGGCGGCGATATCGCCCACGCCGCCCGTAGGTCGCGGCTTTAGCCCGACAGCAGCACGGCTGATACACCCCATTCCTGCGCCCCCCCGCCGTGCCTCACCCTCTCTTCCCGCGTCAGCGGGAAGCCTTCGCCCGAAAACATCACGCAACAGTGGATGCAGAAGAGGCCGCTTCCTCGCCAAGCTGCGCCAGCAAGTAGGCCAAGGTGCGTGCCGTCGCGCCACGGTGGGCTTCGGCAAAGCGCAAACCAGCAGCAGCCATCGCCTGTCGCTGGGCGGGGTCGGCCAACAAGGTTTGGACGGTGTGCATCAGGGCTTCGGCGGTCTGGACTTGCTGTGCGGCACCGGCAGCCAGTGCCAAGGCGGCGGCTTCGGCAAAGTTAAACGTCGAAAAACCCACCACAACAGGGCAGCCCACCGAGGCGGGCTCAATCAGGTTTTGCCCGCCCAAGGGCAGCAAACTCCCCCCGACAAAAGCAAGGTCAGCCGCCTGATAGTAAGCAAACAATTCGCCCATGCTGTCCCCGAGCCAGACTTGGGTATCGGGGCGTATGGGCTCGTCGGTACTGCGCCGCTGCCAGCGCACGCCCCGTGCAGTCAACAAGGCGGCTACGGCCTCAAACCGCTGGGGATGGCGCGGCACAATCACCGTCAATGCAGGCAAATCATCGGGCAACGCCGCCAATAACAGGGCTTCTTCGCCTTCTCGGGTGCTGGCCGCCAACCACACGGGGCGCGTCCCGATGCGTTGACGAAACACCGCCGCCAGCGCGGCGGCTTCGGGGGGGGGCAAGATGTCGAATTTCAGGTTGCCACAGACCCGCACCGATTGCGCCCCGAGAGCTTGCAAGCGGGCAGCATCGTCGGGGGTTTGGGCGGCAATGCCGGTCAAAGCGGCCAGTGCAGGGCGGATTAAGCCGCGCAGCCGCTGGTAGCCCCGCGCGGAGTGCGCCGATAAGCGGGCATTGGCTAAAAACAGGGGGATTTCTGCGGCATGGCAGGCCTGAATCAGGTGTGGCCAAAGCTCGGTTTCCATCAACACGCCAAAACGGGGACGGTGCGCGGCTAAAAATCGGCGCACCCCAGACGGGGTGTCGTAGGGGAGGTAACGCACTTGCGCCACCTCCCCAAACAGCGCGTGGGCGGTGGCGCGACCGGTGGGGGTCATCTGCGTGACCAAGAGCGGTACGTCGGGAAAATGGGCTTGCAAAGCGGCAATCAGCGGGGCGGCCGCGCGGGTTTCGCCTACTGAGACGGCATGAATCCAAATCGGCGCAGGCTCGGCAGGCGAGGGGGAAGGCAAGGCAGGCAGGGTTTGCCAACGCTCATCCCAGTGCAGCAAGTAATCGGGCTGTTTGCGGGCACGGCGACGCAGATAGCGGTTGACCCAAGGCGGGGCAAGCCACCATAGCAGGGCGTAGAGCCATGCCCACAGCGTCTGCCTCATGCAGCTGTCCCTGCGACACACGCCGTACACGCGGCCAGTACCTCGGCCACGCTGGGGCACAAGCCAACCCCGCCAAGGTTACACGCACGAGACGACGGCACCACGCCAGTTAAATCGGGGCGGCTATCGGTAAACAGGGCGACCAAGGGCACGGCCAGCGCGTTTGCCAAGTGGGTCAGTCCGGTATCCACCCCCACCACAAGGTCGGCATGCGCCAACAAGGCCGCTGCCTCGGCCAAGGACAGGCGCGGTGCCAGCCGAGCCGCAGGCAGGGTATCGACGAGTTGCTGGGCGCGGGCTTTTTCGGTGGCATTGCCCCACGGCAGCCACACAGTCAACCCTTGTGCCGCCAGTGACGTGCCAAGGGCTTGCCAGTGGGCAAGCGGCCAGCGTTTGCTATCGCGGGAGCTTGCCGTCAGCAAAACCGCGTAAGGGGTGCTTGCTGTCCATTCTGGGCGATCTGCTGCACGAATCCCAAAATCAACCCGTGCCAAATCGGGCGCATAGCCAAAAGCCTGCCCAAATAACAGGCGATTACGCCGAATCGCGGTGTCGTGGCGGCTGACGGTATAGGTTTTGTCGTAGCACAGCGCAGCAAGCGGCTCGCGGATACTGGCACGGTCATAGCCTCCCCGTGGTGCGTCCTTGACCCAACGTGCCGCCAGCGCACTTTTGACCAGCCCCTGTGCATCCAAGACCAAATCGTAAGGCGTAGCGTTGAGAGCGGCGCGGCAAGCGCGTATCTCGCGCCATGTTTGGGGGGCGTACAGCGTTTTGCGCCACCGTCGCCACGCAATGGGGATGACCTGCTGCACGCCAGGGTGCAAACGCGGGATGTCCACAAAGGCTTCTTCTGCCAACCAATCAATGGCGAGGTCAGGCAGACGCTGCGCCAAATCGGTGATGGCCGGCAGGGTGTGGATAAGGTCGCCCATGGACGACATACGAAGAATGAGGGCACGAGACATGGCGCGATTTTAAGGGGGAACGCGAAGCGGCGTGGGGATTTGTGCAGATCATAGTTAACGCGCTACCACGGGATAAGTCGCTTTTTATACGCACCTATACCTGTGGATAAGTCAGCAAAAAATCATCTTACCTAATTTATCCACAGCCTAACAAATTTTCCTACGCAGGCTATTCATAAGATATAAACAAGCTATCTCGATGATTTTTAACAAAAAAATAGATTAGTCCACAGATTTTATACACTATTGTTTCTATATCTAACTAAATCTAAGTAAAGAAAAAGGCTGCAAAGTCTGTCGAAGCAAGGTCGGTTTGCTTACAATTTCGTCTGGCCTGCGGACTGTGGATAACTATTGCCTTACAGAAAGGCAAAGCAGGGGATAACATGCGTTTTTTACATATTGCTAAACTTATCCACAATTTACCATGCAGCAAAACAGGCAACAGTCCCGCTAAAAAAACAGAATTAATTCTTTGTTTTTAAACAAAAATTAGACTTATCCACAAAAAAACCAGCCTTCAGTATCAACCTCTTTTTAAATACTTAATAACTAATAAAAGACAAGTTATGCAGCTTTCTTTGGTGCTTATCACCTGTAATGCAGCTACTTCACTAGAGTGCTGTCTCCAAAGTGCTGGTTTTGCACAAGAAGTGCTCGTTGTTGACTCTGGCAGCACAGACCACACCGTGGCCTTAGCTAAACAACTGGGTGCACGCGTTATTTATCAACCATGGTTAGGATTTGGTTTGCAAAAACAATTTGCTGTGCAACAAGCCAAATATGATTGGGTACTTTGTTTGGATGCAGACGAATGGGTTTCTGCTGAGTTAGCCCAAGAAATTCAAGCCTTACCTGAAAAACCCGCCTACTGGATTTGGAAAATGCCCCGCTGTAACCAATTTATGGGACGTTTTTTGCGCTACGGTGAAGGCTATCCTGATTGGAATGTGCGTTTATTTCACCGTGACCATGCACAATGGTCAGATGATGCAGTACATGAAAAAGTTTGTTTTTCTGAATCCGCTGGCACATTAAAGGGGGATTTATTACATGATTCTGGTGAGACGATTTCCCATTACCTTAACAAGCAAAATAACTACACTGAACTACAAGCCACTATTTTGCACGCACAGCATAAAGACATATCTGCAGTAAAAATGGCCTTTAGCCCACTGGTGCGATTTTTAAAATTTTATGTGTGGCGAAAAGGGTTTTTAGATGGTGTGCCTGGCTTGGTACACATCAGCATTGGTTGCATGAATAGCTTGATTAAATACGCTAAATTGCGTGAATTACAGCGAAAAGACGCGAAAATATGAAAATTTTACTGACCGGTGCTGCCGGATTTATTGGTCGCGCCACCGCCGAAAAATTGTGCCAAGCGGGGCATGAGGTCATCGGGGTAGATAACCTAAACAGCTACTATGCGGTTGAACTTAAACACGCACGGCTTGCCACACTGCATCATTATTCCAATTTTCGTTTTTATCAGGTCGATATTGCCGACTATCCGGCTTTATTGGATATTTTTGCCACGGAAAAACCAGAGGGTGTGATTCATTTAGCCGCCCAAGCAGGGGTGCGCTATTCGATAGAGCATCCCTTGGTTTATGCACAAAGCAATTTAATGGGCATGACCCATGTGTTAGAAGCCTGCCGTCGCCATCCTGTTCAGCACTTGGTCTATGCCAGCTCTTCTTCTATTTACGGCAAAAATACCAAAGTACCTTTTTCTGAAGAGGATCGCACTGATAGCCCCGTGAGTTTTTACGCAGCCAGTAAAAAAGCCAATGAATTGATGGCCAGCAGCTATAGCCATTTGTATGGATTGCCCATTACCGGTTTACGCTTTTTTACCGTGTATGGCCCATGGGGTCGTCCTGATATGGCGCCTTGGTTGTTTACCGAGGCCATTTTGGCGAGCAAGCCGATTAAGGTGTTTAATCACGGCAAACTACAGCGTGACTTTACCTATATTGACGATATTGTAGAGGGGGTGATCAGAATTTTTGAGCAGCCCCCCACCGGCGCAGAAAAGCACACGGTTTACAATATTGGCAATCACCAACCGGTTGAGCTGATGGATTTTATTGGGGAGCTTGAAAAAGCGTTGGGTAAAGAAGCTGAAAAAACTTATTTACCGATGCAAGAAGGGGATGTGTTGATTACCTATGCCGATACAAAAAAACTAAGAGAAGCCATTGGATTTGCGCCTTCTACACCCCTAAAAAAGGGGATTAAAGATTTTGTAGACTGGTATCAGGCGTATCATGCAGAGAAAGATATTTAAATGTCTATGGCGTATTTGGCCCCTGCATTAACCGATTTCCCCGCAGATTGGCACGCCGTGTTGGCCGAGGTATTGGCTTCTCCAACATTTGCCCAGCTGGACTATGCTTTGTGGGCACAGCATCAAGCCGGCATGGTCATTTATCCGCCGCGTGAGCAGGTTTTTGCTGCGCTGGCTCTTACACCTTTGAGCAAAGTTAAAGTGGTGATTGTGGGGCAAGACCCCTACCACGGCGAAGGTGAAGCCCATGGCTTGGCTTTTTCTGTGCCAAAAGAAAAAGCTATTCCGCCCTCACTGAGAAATATTTTCAAGGAAATTCAATCAGATATCGGGGTGCCGCACTTTGAACATGGGGATTTGACGGCATGGGCACAGCAAGGAGTGCTGTTGCTAAATACGGTGCTGACGGTTGAAAAAGACTGTGCCAATACGCATAGCAAGCTGGGGTGGGAGGTGGTGACCAAGGCGGTCGTGGCGACGGTATCGCAACAGCCTACCCCCTGTGTGTTTATTTTGTGGGGGGCTTCAGCGCGGCGTTACGCAGCAAAAATTGCCCCGCAACATTGTGTATTGGAAGGCTGGCACCCTTCGCCGCTCTCGGCGTGGCGTGGGTTTTTTGGCTGTGGCCATTTTTCAAAAGCCAATGCGTTTTTACAAGAAAAAGGACGTGGCGCGATTGATTGGCAAAATTAAACCTGTGTAGCGTGGGTTTAAATAAAAAAGGCAACGCCGTTTTTCGGTCGTTGCCTTTTTTAATACAGGGATGTGGCTAATTAATAAAACGCAAAACCCACGCCGACGCTGACAACAGGATAAATACGGAATTTATCAACTTCTTTTTGCAGGTTTTGACGCTCGGCTTCAATATTGGCGGCACCCACTGTATTGGCTAGATTAGATGAAGCTTTGAGCGTGGCTTTAGGCTTGCCAATAGCCGCACCTACATCAGCAAAAAAGCCCAAGCCCATGGTATTGGGTGCAAAACCATAGCCCACGCCAATATAAGGTTGCACACTTGGGAAGTCGGCTGTGGCGGTCAGGGATTCGCCGGCGGCAGGATAGGTTACGCCATTGATGGTGTAAGTCCCGCCATTTTTGGCCACGCCACGGCCAGAAATCGTGTTATTGCCAATCAACGCACCAGCAGATACGCGCAAGGCTCCGCTAAAGGGGTGGAAGTCAACAAACAGCCCTCCGGCATTGAATTTGATTTTGGCATCGTAATTAACGGTGGCGGTGCTGAAGTCATGGCCGAAGTCGAGGGTGTTGTATTCCGCACGCGCGGTAAAAAAGCGCGATAGGGTGTGGACGTAACCCGCTTTCATCCCTGTGGTGCCGACACCGGCGTAAATTTCAGCAGCATTAGCACTACCAGCAGCCAATACGAGGACGGCAAGGGTAAGGGCTTTTTTCATGTATATTTTCCTAGTGGTGATAGCGAGTGGACAAATGTCTCTACCCAAATAGGATAATAACAAAAAGCCCCATACCCCACCTAAACAGATGGGGTATGGGGCTGGGGGCGGTAGAAGCAACCTTGGAAGATTGGCCTCTACTCTAACGGTGCGGCAGTAGACTTGCCTATGTGACCAAATGCCGCACCGTGCCTAAGAAGCTGTTTACCGTTTCCAGAAATGGGTCCAATACTGCGCCCACCACCACACTGAAAAAGGTGCGTTTTGCAGTGCCGTAAATGGCAGTGCAAACTGGTACGGAAGAGCTTTGGCGTGCGGGGCAGCTGGGGTTTCTGCTGGAGCAATAGGGGCTGACACGGCGGCTACAGGCGCGACTTCGGGCGCTGCTTCTACTTCTACTTCTACTTCTACTTCTACTTCGATGGCTAGTGTGGCGGCAGTGGGCAGGGTGTCTACGCTGGCTTCGGGAAGGACAGGTACTTCGGTGGGCGCTGCTGTGCAGGAGCGTTCTGCAACAACCACAATAGCCGCAGGAGTGGATTCGACGGGTGCAATAACAGGGACGATTTCAGCCACCATTTCAGGTGCGGCAGGTTCGACGGGGCTAGGTGTGTTAGGTGTGTTGCTTTGTGGCGGGGCAACAACGGCAGGGGTTACGACGGGCGTAGCAGGGATTGATTTTTTGATGCGCGTAGCGGGTTTTCGCATGGTGTAAACTCCTAACTGATTGAAGTAAAAAGGGCATCTCGTTATCAGTAGAGGGGGGATGTCCTGAGTGCGTATTATCGCCAGCGCGATGGAATAGGGGAAGCGGCTGGCGATAATTTTTTGTGCGCTGCACCAAATTTACAGTTTACGCGGGATCCCTGTGGCGTTGGGTGGCGAAATACAGCAGGGGAATCACCAGCAAGGTCAGCACAGTCGAGACCAAAATCCCAAAAATCAGCGAAATCGCCAGTCCGTTAAAGATGGGGTCATCCAAGATAAAGAACGCCCCCATCATCGCGGCCAGTCCGGTCAAAATAATCGGTTGGGCACGCGCCGCCACCGAAGCCACCACCGCATCGGGTAGCGACATCCCTTCTCTGACCTGCTGCTGGATAAAGTCCACCAGCAAAATCGAGTTCCGCACAATAATCCCCGCCAACGCAATCATGCCGATCATCGAGGTGGCGGTAAACGGGGCGCCCAGCAGGGCATGGCCTGGCATCACCCCAATCAGCGTCAGAGGAATGGGCGCCATGATAATCAGCGGAATCAGATAGCTGCCAAAGTGCGCCACCACCAACAGATAAATCAGTACCAAGCCCACGGCGTAAGCCGTCCCCATGTCACGGAAAGTTTCGTAGGTGATTTGCCATTCGCCATCCCATTTAATGGCATAGCCGCGATAGGGGTCGGTGGGCGGGTGGATAAAATAGTCGCTTAATTGGCCGCCGCCAGGGGGCTGAATCGCCAAAATAGCGTCGCGCATGGCAAACAGCCCGTACAGCGGGCTGTCGAGTTGCCCCGCCATATCGCCCACTACAAACACCACCGGCAGCAAATCTTTGTGGTAAATCGGCTGGTCGATCAGGCCGGTTTGCTCGGTGACCAGCTCACGCAGAGGGACCAGCTGCCCCGTGTTGCTGCGTACCGCCAGTGCCAGCAAGGTGTCGGGCTGGCCTTGGGCGGCAATCGGCAATTGCAGATGGGTGGGTATCGGGTATTTGTTGCCGTCCTCGTGCAGATAGCTGACGGTTTCGCCGGCCATGCCGGTTTGGAGGGTGGCGACAATCTGCTGTTGGCTGATGCCCAACAGTGCGGCCTTTTTGCGGTCGATGATAAACGTGGTTTTGGCGGCGGCGGTCACCGTGCTGTCATCGACATCGACAATGGCGGGGCCGCGCTCAAACACCTGCCGAATGGCACGCGCCAGCTGGATCCGCCCTGCGCTGTCGGGGCCATAGACCTCGGCCACGATGGGGGACAACACCGGCGGCCCTGGCGGAACCTCAACCACTTTGACCCGCCCGCCGTGGGCAGCGGCAATTTTCTGCAGCGCGGGGCGGAGCTGCATGGCAATCGCGTGGCTTTTATCGCTGCGCTGGTGTTTGTCTTTTAGGTTGACCTGAATATCCCCTTTTTCGCGGCTGCTGCGGAAGGCGTATTGGCGCACCAAGCCGTTAAAGTTAATCGGAGCGGCGGTACCGGCATAGGCTTGGTAGTGCAGCACATCGGGGACGGTGGCAAGGTAAGCCCCCATCTCGTGCAGCGTGGCAGCGGTTTCCTCTAGTGGCGTATCGGCGGGCATATCCAGCACCACTTGGAACTCGGATTTGTTGTCGAAGGGCAGCATTTTGAGTACCACCAGCTTAAAGGCCGGCAAGCTTAACGAGCCGATAATCAACACGCTGACCAACAGCCCCAGCTTTTTGCGCTGACGTGCGCCGTGCTCAGGATGCAGAAACGGGGTAAACGCCCACTGTGCCACGCGGCTAAAGCGGGTCTCGGTGTGGGCGTGGGCCGTGCTGGCATCACTTTCTTTCAGCCACAGCCGCGCTAACCACGGGGTTACCACAAAGGCTATCACTAAAGAAATCAGCATCCCCATGCTGGCGTTGATGGGGATGGGGCTCATATACGGCCCCATTAAGCCGGTGACAAAGGCCATGGGTAGCAAGGCGGCAATCACCGTCAGCGTGGCCAAAATTGTCGGCCCCCCCACCTCGTTAACGGCTCCCGGAATCACTGCCACCAAGGGTTGCTCAGGGTGTAAGGCTTGGTGGCGGTGGATATTCTCGACCACCACAATGGCGTCATCGACCAAAATCCCAATCGAAAAAATCAGGGCAAACAGCGACACCCGATTCAGGGTAAATCCCCATGCCCACGAGGCAAACAGCGTGGCCATCAGGGTGAGGACGACCGCCGTGCCGACAATTACCGCCTCGCGCCGCCCCAGTGCAAAAAACACCAAGGCCACCACCGATGCCGTGGCAAAGGTCAGCTTTTGAATCAGCTTCATGGCTTTATCGTTGGCGGTTTCGCCGTAATTGCGGCTGACCAGCACCTCGACTTCGGGGGGGATGACGGTGTTTTTGAGCTGTTCAACCCGCTCAATCACCCCACGCGCCAAATCCACCGCGTTTTGCCCTGGCTTTTTGGTGATGGCGAGGGTGACGGCAGGGTATTCGGCAGCGGCAGTGCCGGTGGTGCCGTGCCACACATAGCGGCTAGGCGACAGGGCGGCATCCTGCACCGTGGCGACTTCTTTCAGCAAAATAGGGGTGCGTTGATGCACGCCGACCACAAGGTCTTCTACCGCGCGGGCATCGTGCAAAAAATCCCCCGCTTGCAGGCTGATGGCATGGTTTTGCTGCAGGCTATCGCCTATCGGCAGGCTGCTATTGGCACCTTGCAAGGCGGCGCGGAGGTCTGCCACTGTCAGCCCTGCGGTGGCTAAACGGGCGGGGTCTAGCGTGACCATGATGGCGCGGCTTGGACTGCCCAAGGTGGTGACTTCGCGTGTGCCTTTGACCCGTTTCAGGTCGGATTCGATGGAATGGGCGACTTGCGCCAAGTCCACGCTGCTGGTGTTGGGCTGCTTGGTGTAGAGGGTCAGCGCGACAATCGGCACATCATCAATCCCTTTGGGCTTAATCAGCGGCGGCAACACGCCCAAGCCGCTGGGCAGCCAGTCGCTGTGAGAATGGACGGTGTCGTAAAGCCGGACGAGGGCTTCGGTGCGGGGGATACCCACTTCAAATTGCACCGTAATCACCGCCATCCCAGGCTGGGAAACCGACATCACATGTTCCACGTTGGCGATTTGGGCGAGCACTTGTTCGGCGGGGGCAGCCACCTTGTCCGCGACCTCCTTGGCCGAGGCACCAGGGAAGGGAATCAGCACGTTGGCCATGGTGACGTTAATTTGCGGCTCTTCTTCTCGCGGGGTCACCCCCACGGCAAACAGACCGAGCAGCAAGGCCAATAAGGCCAGTAGCGGCGTGATGTGTGCTGACTGAAAAAACTGGGCAATCCGCCCCGAAATACCCCATGAAGTCTGTGCCATTGTCGATTCCTTAACGAGCTGCGGCGGCGGCGATAGGGTCGCGGGCAACCGCTTCACCCGCTTTGAGCCCAGACAGTATTTCCACCTTATCGCCCTCTTCACGCCCCAGTCGGACTTGGCGAAGCTGCGCTTTGCCCTGCGCGGTGACCACATACACGGCGGTGACTTCGACCCGCTGCACCACACTTAGGCGGGGCACCCAAAGCCGTGGCTGTGCCGTGCCTTGCAGGGTGAATTCGGCGCGGGCAAAGAGTCCTGGGGTGGGCGGTGGGGATAGCGGCGGCAAACTTAAACGCACGGGGACGGCGTGGCTGGTGCTATCGGCCACCGGCAAAATTGTTACGGCTTGGGCGGGAATCCGTTGGGGGCTAAACCCTGGCAAGCTTATCTGCACCGTGCTGCCTGGCTGCCATTGCTGGAGATAGCTTTGCGGCAGGTTGGTCAGTACCCGCATGGCTTGGGGGTCGTATACCACCAAGAGCGGCTTGCTCGGCTGGGTCATTTCGCCCACCTCGGCGGTCAGCTCGGCGATACGACCGGCGTAGGGAGCCGTCAGGGTAAAAAAGCCGGTTTGCGTGTGTGCCACCCCCAAGGTGGCCAGTGTGCTGCGGGCGGCGGCTTGGCTGGCTTTGAGCTGGGCTTCGGCTTGGTCTAGGGCGGCTTGGCTAATAAATTTTTGCTGGAACAGGGCGTGCTGGCGGGCAAATTCGCGGCGGGCAAGGTCAAGCTGGGCTTGCGCGGCTAAGGTTTGGGCGTGGTTGGCTTCGGCTTGCTGATTGGCTTGTTGGGGGTCGATTTTCACCAACCATTGGCCTTTGTTTACGCTGTCCCCTGTTTTAACTGCCAACTGGGTAATGCGGCCTGCCACTTGCGGCGCAATCACGCTTTGCCGCACGGCTTCGACTACGCCTTCTGCGATATAGGGTGTGCTGCCTTGGGTTTGGGTGACCACTACGGTGGCCAGTTCGGCAGCGATCGCGGGGTGGACAAGGCAAAGCAGCATCAGCAGGCGCAAAACACCAAGCAGAGGACGGGTGGGCATAGGGGTGACTCCAGCGGGGTAAACATTATATTGTTTTATATATTGTTTTGGGGGGAGGGTGCAATGCGCTTGGTGCGGCGTGGGAGGGGGCTGCGAGGTTTCACCCAGCCATCTCGGCGCATCCGGTTAAAATACGCGCTTCTTTTGCCGAAAGCGTGCCATGAGTCTCCTGCCCCACCAGCTTGAATTGCTGTCCCCCGCCAAAACTGCCGAAATTGGGCGCGAGGCCATTTTGCATGGCGCGGATGCGGTCTATCTTGGCGGCCCTGGTTTTGGGGCACGGCACAATGCCAGCAACAGCGTGGCGGATATTGCGGGCTTGGTCGATTTTGCCCACCGCTACCATGCACGGGTCTTTGTCACACTCAATACCATTTTGCACGATGCCGAGTTGGAACCCGCCCGTGCCCTGATACACCAGCTTTACGATGCCGGTGTCGATGCACTGATTGTGCAGGATATGGGCATTACCCAGCTTGATATTCCGCCGATTCAGCTTCATGCCTCAACCCAATGCGACATCCGCACCCCTGAAAAAGCCCGTTTTTTGTCGGATGTGGGGTTTTCGCAAGTGGTGCTGGCGCGGGAGCTCAGCATTCCGCAAATCAAAGAAATTCATACTGCTGTGGGCGGCGGGGCGGCGTTGGAATATTTTGTCCACGGCGCGTTGTGCGTCGCTTTTTCGGGGCAGTGCTATATCAGCCATGCCGAAACGGGGCGTAGCGCGAATCGGGGGGATTGTTCGCAAGCCTGCCGTCTGCCGTTTACCTTGAGCGACCAGCAAGGCGGGGTGGTGGCCTTTGATAAGCATCTGCTGTCGATGAAGGACAATAACCAAAGTGCCAACTTGGCCGCCTTGGTCGAAGCCGGTGTGCGCTCGTTCAAAATTGAAGGGCGGTATAAGGATATGGCTTACGTCAAAAATATCACCGCCCATTACCGTCAGTTGCTGGATGCGTTGCTGGAAAAACGCCCCGGCTTGGCGCGTGCCGCCAGCGGGCGCAGCGAGATTTTATTTACCCCCAACCCTGAAAAAACCTTTCACCGTGGCAGCACGGACTATTTTGCGACTGGGCGCAAAGTGGATATTGGCGCGTTTGATTCGCCCAAATTTGTCGGTTTGCCGCTGGGGACGGTGAGCAAGGTCACCGCAGCGTATGTCGATGTGGTCGCGCACTCTCCGCTGGCCAATGGGGACGGGCTGAATTTTATGCACAAGCGTCATGTGGTGGGGATGCAAGCCAACACCGCCGAGCCCGTCGGCAGCACCGCACAGGGCACGGTTTGGCGGGTGCGGCCTAACGACCCCAGCGTGCTGACCCAGCTTAAGCCTGGTGTTGAGCTGAGCCGCAACCGCGACCATGCTTGGGAACTCGCGCTGCTGAAAAAATCGGCAGAGCGCAAGGTGGGCGTGGAGGTGCTGTTGGTAGAAGAGCCTGATGGGTTGATGCTGCTGCTGACCGACGAAGACGGCGTGTGCGCTTCGGCTTCGGTGAGCTTGCCGCTGACCCCCGCCAACGATGCTGCTCGTGCGGAGGCAGGGTTAAAAGACAGCCTTGGCAAGCTGGGCGGGACGATGTTTGTGCCGACTGCTATCACTTTGCAGTTGAGTCAGCCGTGGTTTGTGCCCAATGCGATAATTAACGGCCTGCGCCGTGAGGCGGTGGCAAACCTAGAAGCCGCCCGACTGGCTGCATGGTCCCGTCCGATGCGCAAGCCTGCCGTGGTGCCGCCTGTCCCATATCCCGAAACGTCTTTGAGCTATTTGGCCAATGTCTACAACCACCAAGCGCGGGTGTTTTACCAGCAGCATGGGGTGGCCTTGATTGAAGCTGCCTACGAAGCCCACGAGGAAGCCGACGAGGTGTCTTTGATGATTACCAAACACTGCTTACGCTACGCTTTTCACCTCTGTCCCAAGCAAGCCAAGGGCGTGCAGGGCGTGATGGGGCAGGTACGCGCCGAGCCTATGGTGCTGACCAGCGGCAACGAGCATTACACCCTGACTTTTGAGTGCCGTCCGTGTGAAATGCACGTTAAAGGCAAAATCAAAAAAGCGATTTTTGCCTCGCCGCCGCCTTCGGCTGTGCCGGTGTCGCCAGTGATGTTTCACGTGAAACGTCCGGCGTAGGGTCTTGCCCTGCCCGCTGGGGCGGGGTGGGCTATTCCACCAAAATCTCTGCGGGGGTGATGGGGCTGGCACCCACCATGTCGCGGTAGCAGGTGTAAGCCGAAAGCGAGACCAGCGGCACCCAGACCACCAATCCTAGCCCAAACGGAATCAATGCCAGCCCGCCCAGTGCCGCAATCGCCAAGGTATAGACTAAAAATGCACCTTTGTTTTGCCAGCCGACCATGACACTCTCGCGCATGGCTTCGGCGACAGAGAGCTTGGCTTTGATGATGTAAGCCGGTGCTAACCAGTACGCTAAGGCCAGTGGCAGCGAGCACAGCACCATGCTGCCAAATAGCAGTACCAATCCCGTACTGAAATCGGCGGGGTTGGCTGCATCGGGGGGTGCCTCGGGGACGGCGGGCGCGGCGGCGGGTGCGCCTTGGCTGGCGGGCTCGGCAAGGGTGCTTAATCCGCCAAAATCGACACCGGCCAGCACCGCCACCATGACCAAGCTCAGGGCAATGGTCATCACCATGACGATGTACCACAGGCCAGTCATCAGCAGGTCACGCGGAGCCAATTTAAAGCCCGCAAAAAAATCAGCCAGAGACGCTTCGTCCCCATGCTCAATTTTGATGGCGGCCACAATAAAACCGGCTGACAAAATCGGGGCAAGCAAAGGCCCTGCAAACGTACCCAGCAGCGGCACGCTACCCACCAGCATCAAAATAGAAAAATAGGCCAAGGTGAACATCAAAAAGGTCAGCGGTGCTTCGCGAAATAGCCAAAAGGCCTCAACAATCCAACGCCAGCCTTGTGCAGCGGCCACTTGACGGCGGGGTAAGCTGGGCTCGGTATCGGGGGGCGGGACAGGGGCTTGCATAGGGGGTGGGTACTCCAAAATAAAAGAAGCCAGTGAGATGCCGTGCGAGGGTGCGGGAAGTGTAAACACTTACCGCTGAACTAGGGGGATGACGGCTTGCTTAAATATGGGGGCAAGTTGCCGGAGGGGAGGGCTATCGGCGATAATCGCATGATTTTGTTCATGGCTTTGCGCGGGATTTTTCCGGCAGCCACCCACCCCGACTTTAAGGTTACGTTTACATGGTTTCCCGTAGCGCCCTCGCCAACGCCATCCGTATGCTCAGCATGGATGCGGTGCAACAAGCCAACTCTGGTCACCCCGGTATGCCTATGGGCATGGCCGATATTGCCGAATCTCTCTGGCGGCATCACCTCAAGCACAATCCGGCCAACCCCAAGTGGGCAGACCGCGACCGCTTTGTGCTGAGTAACGGCCATGGCTCAATGTTGCTGTATAGCTTGCTACATCTTTCTGGTTACGATCTCTCTATCGACGACCTGAAAGCCTTCCGCCAATGGCACAGCAAAACGCCTGGACACCCAGAATACGGCTACGCGCCAGGGGTAGAAACCACCACTGGGCCGCTAGGTCAGGGGATTACCAATGCAGTCGGGATGGCATTGGCTGAAAAAATCCTAGCCGGTGAGTTTAACCGCGAAGGCTTTTCTATTGTTGATCATCGCACTTGGGTATTTTTGGGTGATGGCTGTTTGATGGAAGGCATTAGCCACGAAGCGTGCTCGTTGGCGGGGACGTGGGGCTTGGGCAAACTGATTGCCTTCTATGACGATAACGGCATCTCGATTGATGGCGATGTCGAAGGCTGGTTTACCGACGATACCGTGAAACGGTTTGAAGCCTATGGCTGGCAGGTGATTCCAGCGGTCGATGGGCATGACTTTACCGCGCTGGATGCCGCGATTGCCGCCGCCAAAGCCGACACCACTCGTCCTACGCTGATTTGCTGCCGCACCAAAATTGGCAAAGGCGCACCCAACAAAGAAGGCGGCCACGACGTGCATGGTGCGCCGCTGGGCGCAACCGAAATCGCCGCCGCGCGTGCCCACTTGGGTTGGGCGCATGGCCCGTTTGAAATCCCTGCAGATATTGCCCAAGCATGGAATGGCCGCGAAGCCGGTGCGACCGCCGAAGCCGACTGGGACGCGCTGTTTGCCGCTTACGCTGCGCAATACCCCACCGAAGCCGCTGAATTTACCCGCCGCGTTGCCGGTCAGTTGCCCGCCGATTGGGCGGCACATGCCGCTGCGGCCATTGAAAAAATCAACGCCAAAGGCGAAACCATTGCCACGCGCAAGGCTTCGCAAAACGCGATTGAAGCCTTTGCCCCCGCGCTGCCTGAATTACTCGGCGGCTCGGCAGACTTGGCCAGCTCTAACCTGACGCTGTGGAGCGGCTCCAAAGGTGTTTCACGTGAAACATCGGGCAACTATGTCTACTACGGCGTGCGTGAATTCGGCATGGCCGCCATCATGAACGGCATTACGCTGCACGGCGGCTTAAAGCCTTATGGCGCAACCTTTCTGATGTTTAGCGAATACGCCCGCAATGCCCTGCGGATGGCCGCGTTGATGAAAATCAACCCGATTTTTGTGTTTACCCATGATTCGATTGGCTTGGGTGAAGACGGCCCAACCCACCAACCGGTTGAGCAAACCGCTACGCTGCGCCTGATTCCGAATATGGACGTATGGCGGCCTGCAGATACCGTTGAATCGGCGGTGGCATGGCAAGCTGGGGTTGAGCGTCAAGAGGGGCCAACGACGCTGATTTTCAGCCGCCAAAACCTGCCTTTTGTCCCCCGTTCAGCCGCCCAAATTGCTGCGATTCGCCAAGGCGGCTACGTGGTCAAAGACGCTGAAGGCGCACAGGCGGTATTGATTGCCACCGGCTCCGAGCTTGAACTCGCGCTCAATGCCCAAGCCCAGTTGGCAGAGCAAGGCATTGCCGTGCGGGTGGTGTCTATGCCTTCTACTAATGTATTTGACCGCCAAGAAGCCGCCTACCGCGCTGCGGTCTTGCCTAAGGGCTTGCCGCGCGTCGCCATCGAAGCAGGGGTATCGGATGGTTGGTATAAGTACGTCGGGCTAGAAGGTGCCGTGGTTGGGCTGGATCATTTTGGTGAATCCGCCCCCGCCAAAAAGCTGTTTGAAGCCTTTGGCTTTACCGTAGAAAACGTGGTGCGCACGGTAAAATCGGTTTTATAAGATGCGTCGCCCCCTGTGTAGGCAGGGGGCTTTGTTTTGCCTTGCCGTGATTCGGCAGGGTTGCATGTCCCCCTAAAATAAATTTGGAGAATTGACGATGAGCTTGCGTATTGCAATTAACGGTTATGGTCGGATTGGTCGCCAAGTGTTGCGTGCTATTTACGAAAACAATCTGCGTGGTGAATTTGAAGTGGTGGCGGTCAATGCCTCTGGCGACTTGGCGACCAACGCCCACCTGACCCAATTTGATACCGTGCATGGTCGTTTTAATGCAGCCATTAGCCACGACGAATCCAACCTGATTATCAATGGCGACGTGATTCCGTTCTTCTCCACGCGCAACCCCGCCGAACTGCCTTGGAAAGCCCTGAATGTCGATTTGGTGTTGGAATGCACCGGCGCGTTCACCAGCAAAGAAAAGTGCCAAATGCACATCACCGCAGGCGCGAAAAAAGTGCTGATTTCTGCCCCTGGTGGCGATGATGTCGATGCCACCATTGTGTATGGCGTCAATCACACTATCCTGACTGCTGACATGACCGTAGTGTCCAATGCGTCTTGCACCACCAATTGTCTCGCACCGGTGGCCAAAGCGTTGAACGACGGGCTGGGCATCGTCAAGGGCTTGAT
>ERZ650306.233-NODE-233-length-32944-cov-10.934051_pt1 | contig 32944 bp, 30 predicted proteins | sample MGYA00376242_ERZ650306 | MGnify/ENA primary metagenome ERZ650306 (study PRJEB26733, sample SAMN07839244) | wastewater metagenome | biome: urban; feature: wastewater treatment plant; material: waste water | place: USA: North Carolina | collected 2016-03-31 ... | reverse complement strand
CACTGCGCTCAAGCGGACCTGCCGCAAGCGGCAGGCCGCATAGCTCCAACGTTAGACGCCCACCCCCGCCACGCATCCAGCGCTTTGCGAACAAGATGGAACAGCCAAAAGCCGATCACCCGAACCCCGCGGAAGTGGCGCGCAAGCGCTGGTTGAACGCAAGCGATCACGCGTCAACACTTGCAGAATCGCTCTTTCAGCCTGGCACTGGCTACGGTGACCCCGAGGCTCGCCTCCAGGATGAACACCGCCTTCACACAGCAAAGCATGAGGCAGAGCGCTTGTTCCGCGAGTACCACGACATCATGCAAAGAGAAACCGAAGCGAAGATGCTTGAAATTCAACGGTCCCTTCGTCTTGCAACGTGGGCTTCGTTCGCGGTCGCAGTAGCAGTGGGTCTTGCCACCATCATCAGCACCGTAGTCGCGCTCGCCAAGTAGCCGCCAACGTCCATGCAAGCACAGGCGTCTAACCCCTCCATCGAGCGGACATCCAACGGCTGGCTTCGCCATCCGTTGGCTGCCGCTCATGTCAAACGTTAGGCCACAGTGGATATACCGAAACCTCCGGGAGTAAAAAGCATGATTGCCGCGCCGACACCTCAAGATCGTCTCGCCAAGTTAAGCGAGTTTGCCAAGCTCGAATTCGAGAATTCCAGAGATCATGCATATTCGCTTGCTCGAGTAACAAATAATTGTGCTGCTAGTGCCCTAAACGCTGATGTGCTTGTTGCAGACCTGATGGCACTATTCGTTGGTGATGATTTCCGCGCAGGCCGAGGTAAAGGCGAATATTTTATTGGAAACTTTCGCGGAGCACTTCACTTCAGACCCGAATTGCGTGATGCATACAATCAAGTACAACACGCGGTCGCCGGGGTCCTACTTGCATACAAGGGCATCCTCTATATCGGAATCGCAAAGTATCTTGAAACTGAGGAGCAAGATATTAAGCTTTATGACGCAACAGAGCCTCTTGGCAAGTCGCTATCAGACGACAACTACAAGACTCTGGGTACACGTCTTTATTTGACTATTGCTGATATGGACTCGATAAACGCGCAGTTCTTTACGAGGTCGCGTATTGCATAACCTCCGACGCTATGGCCTAACCATTCGCTCAACCGGACCCATTGCGGCATGCGGCCAAAGGCCCTCCATTTCATTTTGGGCCTTTAGCCACATACCGCAACGGTCCGGTTAGCTCAAACGTTAGGCCAAAGTCATGGAAACAGCCATCGTTACCGCTCTGATTGCCCTACTTGGAAGCATTTTCGTTGCTGTACTAACGTACTGGTTCGCCAAGCAGAGAGAACGCGAAGCCGAATGGCGAAAGGAGAAGCTCGCGCACTACAAGGCATTCATCGAGAGCCTTAGCGGCATTGTCGAAGGCGACTCCTCGCCAGAAGGGCATAAGTCATTCGCGAAGGCCACAAATAACCTCCTGCTGTTCGCACCTCAGCCGGTGATCGCGTCTCTCAACGAATTCAGACATGAAATTCGCGTTTCCAATATGAATCGCTCGCAGGAAGAACATGATCGATTGCTTGCCGCTCTCTTGCTCGCAATACGTCGGGACATCGGCGTGTTGCCCGAGGACGATTCCAGCACCTTCAAGCCAATTCTTTGGGCATCAGGAGCGGGAAAAAATGCGGCCTAACACTGCGGTCAAGGCCGCTCCCTCCGGTCGCTGGACGCTGCGCGATAAAGCGCTGCGCAGCGCCCCTTACCTACAACGTTAGGCCTCACAAGGATCGCCATGCCCAAAGGCTCCGCAACAACGCTTTTCGTCAGTTCGACTTGTTATGACCTTGCCCAGCTTAGAGCTGACATCCGGGACTTCGCTGACGCGGTCGGCTTGGAGCCGATCCTCTCCGAACTTGGCTCATTTCCGGTAAACCCGTCGCAAAGCACAGTACAGAACTGCCTCGACGCAGTTCGCAGCAAGGCAGATCTTTTTCTCCTCGTTGTGGGAAGCCGATACGGGTCAATTAACGAAACCGGGAAGTCAGTAACAAACCTCGAATACATCGAGGCCGCTTTACGCGGAATACCTCGGTATGTTTTCGTCAAGAGCGAAATACTTTCCATCTTGCCAATCTGGAAAGCAAATCCTTCCGCAGACTTCTCTGCCACGGTAGACACCCCTAAACTATTCGATTTTGTTTCAGGGCTACGTGATAAGGGTGAAGTCTGGGTATTCCCTTTCTCAACTGCCCAAGACATCGTGCGCACGCTGCGGAAACAACTGAGTTACTTGTTGGCTGACTCACTCGCCTTGCGTGCCAAACTGCAAGAACAAGAAGCAGCTGTGCTATCGCTGAGCCCAGCAGCACTTCGAATTTACATCGAAAGACCGATGGGTTGGGAGTATCTCGCCTTCGCCAAAATTCTTGAAGAAAGCATAGCGTCGCACTACAAATGCCGTCTCGACCTAGAACTTGGGGTCACATACGGGCAGGTCATCGATCTCACGGATAGAGCTAAGGCCACTGGATGGGTATTTTCCAAGTTCAGCCAAATCAAACAGATTACGACCGGCTTATCGCAAGCGCTAAACGGCGGAATCACGAAGGCCGTAGGTGAACCGGGACAGCCTGGCGATATCAAGAGGATAGAGCACATCGCATTGCGCATCGCCGACGGATATTTCCAAGCAATTGAATGGGCACTTGAGTTTCATAGGCTTAACGTTGAGCCAGATCTTCAGCGACTTATGACCCTGGCTTCGCATTTCAGTGACAGTGTGCTAAAGGAAATCGAAGAGTTTGCGGCCCGGCTCTTCGACGACGTTTCGTATGCCCTCGCGAACCATGCGCCCGGAGATGCAGTGAACTTCACCCTTACGCTCACCGTTCCAGATACGAGTGCCTTCATTGAAGAAATCCAACGCATCTCTCGTCTGCCAAAGTGATGCCTAACCCTGCGCTCAAGCGGACAGCTTCCAGCTGCCGCTTACCTTGGTTCGTTAGGCGCTTAGATCAACTTTCAGCGGGGAAACGATGGGTATCGAAGACAAACTGACAGAAGAAGTGACGAAGCTCGCACCAGAGATCTATAAGGACTTGGTGAAGCCAGCAGCTCAGGAGGTGGGTGTGATCGCTGGGCGCTCGGCGAAAGCTCTCTTGTCGCCGGTCAGGGCGTTCCTCTGGAGCTGGGAACGGATTGAGCAACTCGTAGTGGATGGGGTCAATCGTCGAATTGACAAGATTCCTGAGGAACAACGAAAAACACCAGATCCAGAAATAGCTGTTCCGCTCATTCAAGCACTCACCTATACAGCGCAAAACGATACGTTGCGAGAGATGTATCTGAATCTTCTTGCGAACTCAATGGATAACGCGATGGACAAAAATGTTCATCCCTCGTTTGTTAACTTGATCAAGCAGATGAACGCCTTGGATGCGAAGGTGTTCGAGAGGCTAGCTAGAGAAAAAGGATATCAGAAGGTAATTAATCCGAATGTCGCCCTTAAAGGTCAGGGAAAGGTCTTTGTTAACGCAGTTTCCGAATGGTTTGTAGGTTGGAAGATTGATGGGTACGACATCTTCGATACCTCTGCGAGCATACTAAGACTTAGCAAGTTTGGTCTCGTTGAACTAATGTTTGATCGAACTGCTGGAACTGAAAGCTACGACGAATTGAAGACTCATCCTGAACTCGCCCCAATTCTGGATAGGTATCGAAGGGCAAACCCTACGCTGGAGCTAGAGCTGACAGCGACTCTCAGCATCCTTTATGTCAATGAGTATGGAAGGCAATTCAGGACGGGCTGCACATAGCTACCTAACCAAATTGCAGCCTGATTTCGATTCGAGAATTTACGGTTACAAAAAACTTTCTGACCTTGTCAAAGCCAAGACAGACCTCTTTGTAATCGAAGAACGTCAAGCGCCGGGATCGACGCAAAAGGTTCTGTACCTTCGTGCGAAATAGTTTTCCATCGAGGCGCTCAACCTCCCTTCCTTCGGTCGTTTGACGCTGCACCCTATGGCGGCGCTGCGCTGGTTGGCTCTACGTTGGCCCTTATTTTTGGAGTCTTTCATATGAAATGGTGTTTGACATTTCTCGTCGCGCTTCTTTCGTTTTCCGCTCACGGCGCTTGGATTGATGGGACTGGCAAACCGATCCCGGATACTGAGAGCATGCGCAGTGCTGGAGACTTCGGCGTTCACATCGTTCTGACTGCAGACGAAGATCAGTTTCGCCAGACATGGAACTCGTCCAAGACGCCACCAAAACTGAGTACGACCAACACCGTGCGTCTTGGTGCATCGGTCTCTGCACTTCTTCTATTTCATGGTTGCTCACCGAATGCCGATGGTCTTTGTGACGTAGTTGCCGAATTCATTCTAGAAAACCCGAACGGGGAAAAGACGCCAGCGGGTGGAGGCCCAGTCTGGTCTGGAAAGCCCATGCAACCGCGGCTATTTCAACTCGGCCAGGCCAGCTTGACGGTGGGCTTTGACATAACTGAACCTGTCGGTGACTACAAGATCACCGCGAACATCAAAGACAAAGTCTCCGGCCGGGCACTTTCTGTTGTGTCTCAACTGAAAGTTACGAAGTGAGCTATTGCGCCGCACGAGCCAAGGCCTAAGTTCAGATCGTAATCGCGATGCAAGCCACGATCTGATCGGATCGTTGGATAAACCCGGTTCGGCAGTTCCATTCTTCCCCTGGAGATATTTTTTTGTTCTTCACTGCACCAAAAGACTTTGCATCGAAAAAACCTTGAGTACCGGTCATTCGCACTGTTACTGCAACGATGCAGAGCCGGATTCGGCCAATGGCTCTTCAGGCATGTTCTATTTTTTATTCATCGTGACGCCGGACAAGGCTAAGCTCTGCCCTGTAATCCCCCTATTTTTTGCAAAGCCGTTTCGCTGGGCCTGGTATGGAGGCATTGCTAAGCGCCAAGGACATGTGACTGACCTTTGTCGAGCTGTATTCCCTGGCACCTGCAAAGCAGCCGATTGTCCGTCTCCCAATGCAGACGCCGGACGCGCGGGCCAAGCAGATCTCCGCTTCCGCTTCTTGAGGACGGGTCAGCAAGCGAAAGCGGAAAATACTGGTAGCATGAAAAACTCATCCTTGGGAAGACGAAATACCGGGGGAAGCTCAATCCGGGAATCGACCTAAAAGGCGAGACGGCAAGTATGTCGACGCGCCGGATTCCACTATGAAAACTTGCGATTTTACTTGACGCGTAAATTCAATTTTTGATCGGGAGAATAAGATGGCACATCAAGGTCAGCGCGACTTCGTTCGACTCGTTTCCACAGAGCTTCAAAGTTTCTTTCGTGACGCACGAGTTCTGGAAGTCGGTTCACTCAATATCAACGGCTCCGTTCGAGATTTCTTTTCCAATTGCGATTACGTCGGCATCGACATTGCGCCGGGCAAGGATGTCGATGTCGTTTGTCAGGGCCAGGAATATGCTGCGGCCGACGGTTCTTTTGATCAGGTGATTTCCTGCGAAGCAATGGAGCACAATCCGCACTGGAAGGAAACTTTCGATAATATGGTTCGTATATGCAGGCCTGGGGGGCTTGTTTTAATGACCTGTGCGACAACCGGTCGCCAGGAACATGGCACGACAAGATCGGCACCGAGCAGTTCACCTCTTACCATAGAACAAGGCTGGAATTACTACCGCAATTTAACTCGGAAATCCTTTGAATCGGAATGCAACCTGAGCAGTGAGTTTTCTCACTATCATTTTTGGACGAATTGGTCATCCTACGATTTATATTTCTTGGGATTGAAGAAGTCTCCCGACATCGGGAGTGAAGTCACCAATGCTTGGGATGCGACGCTTCGATCGGTAGATCGATATCTTTCGGATGTCCATAAGTACAAAATTCACACCTATCGATCGCTGATGGCTCGGCTAGGTGGAGACACATGGTTCGAAGCAATGCGAAGGCTGACTCGAACTCTGGACTACATGCATAACAGCTGAATGCCATCGGTAACGGCGGTAGTTTGAAACGGTGAGCGCCCCACAGGCGCCCAGCGGCCTGTGACGCCCGACCTTGTGTTCGCGCTTCTTAGGATGGCCGTCGGTTGTGGCGAATGTGTTTTCGCCGATCAATGTCCTCGGCACCGCACCAGCGGATGCCGCTCAGACGTCAATGCGGGCGCCGTCGTTCATGCGGGCTCGGACGCCGATAGGGCGGCTTCCAGCGCCAGGTAGCCGCCGTCGATGCTGAACACCCGGTCAAAGTGGAAATCGACGAACATCTGGGCGTAGGTTTGGCTGGCGTTGCCGTGGTAGCAGTAGATGAGCACCGGCGTTGCCTTGTCGAGGCGGCGTGTCCAGGTCAGGAAGCGGTCTTCGGTCAGATGGGCGGCGCCGTCGATGTGGCCGCGCTGGTAGCTCGCCCGGTCGCGCACGTCGAACAGCGCAACGCCCAGTTTGCTGCGGATCAGAGCCACCGCATCGGTGGCGGAGATGCATCGGTAGCGGGAACGGTCGGCGCTCATGGTGGGGTTTCCTTCACAAGATGGATTGGGATGGGCGGCGGCGTTCAGGCCGCGGCCTCGATTTTTTCCAGCAGCAGCGGCTTGATCCGAGCCAGCCAGGCGTCGATGCGCGCGTCGGTGAGCAGGCTCTGGGTACGCTGGTCGATGACGAGCCCCACGAAGCGCCCCTCCGGCGCCGCGGGCGAGTGGGTAAAGGTATAGCCGTCGACGGGCCAGTCGCCGACGATCTCCGCGCCCCAGCCCTTGAACACCGTGTAGAGCGCCAGAAGCGAGCCGCAGAAGCGCTCCGGGTAACGTTCCTGGGCGCCCAGACCGAAGAAGGCGACGCGCTTGCCGCGGAGGTCCGGCGGGCCGTCGAACTGGGCGAGGAACTCTTCCCAGTTGGGCTCGAAGCAGCCGGATGCTCCCTTGCCGGGGATGTTGCCCTCGCCGTAGCTCGGCGTGCCGAGGATCAGCGCGTCGTACTTGAGCATGTCGGCCGGAGCGATGCGGTTCACGTTGAGCGGTTTGTCGCAGATGTCTTCGCCGAGCTTTTTGTGCAGCTTTTTGGCGACGAGACGGGTGGTGCCGGTTTCGGTGCCGAAGAAAAGGCCAATCTTGTTCATGTTCGCTCCAGAGCTTCGATCGGACGAGGTGGCATGCCACCTCTGAAAGCCCGGCCGCTGTCGGTTTGACGACATCGCCGGGCAAGTTCACGCGCCCCGCGGCGTCCGGCTGGCGCAGTGCTTCGATCGGATTCCCGGATGCCGGTAGCCACGAATCCTTCTCGGCGGCGCGTGCTGTGCTGTCGTGTTGCGGGTGTTTCTCCCCGTCCCTATGCAGAGATGATGCCAGCCGCGCCGAAGCGCTTCATGCGCCGCTAACTGCTTGATTTTTGGCAGGCATGGCCTTTGCTAAAAGAAGTTCAAACCCTCCGGAAACCTCGATCGTGTCGGATATCCCACAAAACGCCGTCTCTCCCGACAACCCGCTCGCCGCCTATCACGCCCGCACCCGCCACCGTTTCGAGGCCTTTGCCGAAGGCCCGGGCCAGCTCGACTGGGATGCCCAGCCTTGCGCTTTCCGACACTACGCCGGCGCGCCGGTCGAACTGCTGCCCCTGGCGGCCCAACGTTTCGACCGCCCCTTCGGCGATCTGGACGCTCCGCCGGCAACGCCCATCCCTGCCGACGTAGCCAGCCTCGGCGCGCTGCTCGAACTCGCCTTCGGCCTGTCCGCGTGGAAAAGCTGGGGCGCCAGCCGCTGGGCGCTGCGCTGCAACCCTTCGTCGGGCAACCTGCATCCGGTCGAAGCCTTCGTGCTGACCGCCGGCCTGCCCGGCCTCGCCGACGGCCTGCACCACTACGATCCGGAACGACACGCCGCCGAAGGCCGCGCCCTCGTTCCGACGGATGGCGGACGATGGCTGGCGGTGGGCCTTTCCAGCGTGATGTGGCGCGAAGCCTGGAAATACGGCGAGCGAGCCTTCCGTTACTGCCAGCTCGACGTGGGCCATGCCGTCGCCGCGCTGGCCTACGCCGCCGCGCTCCTGGGCTGGGAAGTCGCGCCGCTGACCCTGCCTTCCGCCACCCTCGCCCGGCTACTGGGGCTTGATCGGGAAGCGGACTTCCCGTCCGGCCGGCTCTCCTTCACCGAGGACGAAGAGCCCGAGATCATGCTGGCGATCCGCGCCTCCGGCTTGCAGGCTCCGCCCGCCGGGCCGGCGCTCATCGACTGGCTCGCCCCCGCCAGCTGGCACGGCAGCCCGAGCGCCATCGACCCGTCCCCTGGCTACCGCTGGCCGATTGTGGACAAGGCCGCCCACTTCAGCCGCCGCCCGGCCGACGCCCTGCCCGCCCTGCACCCGAACTTTCCGGCCCTGCCGCCGCTGCCCGCCCATCCCACCGCCGGCAGTGCCGCGCAGCTCATCCGCCAGCGCCGCAGCGGCCAGCGCTTCGACCCGCGCGAAACCCTGCCCCGAGCGGCTTATTATCGGATGCTCGACGCCCTGTTGCCTCGCCCGCGAGCACCTTTTTCAGCCCAGGAATCCGACCCGGCCATCCATCTGCTGCTCTTCGTGATGCGCGTCGACGGCCTGCCGTCGGGCCTTTATCTGCTGCCCCGCACGCCGGCCACGGAGATTCCCAGCGGACTTGGCGCACCGCGTCCAGTCCACGACTTCGCCTCCGACTGCCCGGCCCATCTGAACCTCGTCCTGCTTGCCGCGCTGGGCCTGCAGGAAGTGCAGCGCCTCGCCCGCGCGCTCTCCTGCCACCAGGACATCGCCTCGACCAGCGCCTTCTCGCTGGGCATGGTCGCCGACTTCTCCGGCCTGGGTGCCGATGGCCACGCCTACCGCAGCCTGCTGCGCGAAGCCGGCATCGTCGGGCAGGTGCTGTATCTCGAAGCCGAAGCCGCCGGCGTGCGCGGCACCGGCATCGGCTGCTTCTTCGACGAGCCGGTGCATCAAGCCTTCGGCCTTTCCGATCCGCACTGGCAGAGCGTCTATCACTTCACCGTCGGCACGCCGGTGCTGGATGCCCGCATCGAAACCAGCCCGCCCTATCCCCAACGTCACCAGGAAAACCCATGAATCCCGCCGTTGCCGAATTCTTCGCCCAGTACGGTTTCGACCCTGCCCAGCCTTCCGCCCTGCAGCCCGACCGCCACTTCACGCCGCTGATGCGCGCCGCCAAGGAAGGCCGGCTCGATGTGATCGAAGCGCTCCTCACCTACGGCGTCGACATCGCCGTCACCAACGCCGACGGCTGCAACGCCCTGTGGCTGGCCTGCTACAACGGCAGCCACGCCATCATCGACCGACTGATCCAGGCCGGCATCGACATCGACCGCCAGAACGACAACGGCGCCACCTGCCTGATGTACGTCGCCTCCAACAGCAAGCCGGATCTGGTGAGCCTGCTCCTCGAACGGGGCGCCAACCCGCGGCTCGCCAACCACGACGACTTCACCGCCCTCGATCTGGCCGGCTCGCTGCCCTGCCTCAAACTGCTGCGGGCCGCCTGAACCCGCCCCGCGGGGGCGAAACTTGGGTCTGGCCCGGCTGTCGCTTAAACTAGCCGACTTTGTAGCCGCCCCGGCCGGACCCGATCCGCCCCCGCACCATGCAAGACACCGCCCCCGACACGCCTCCCGCCGTCACCTGCTACGGCATCAAGAACTGCGACACCATGAAAAAGGCCTTCGCCTGGCTCGACGAGCACGGCGTCGCCTACCGCTTCCACGACTATAAGAAGTCCGGCATCGACAGCGCCACGCTCCACGCCTGGAGCAAGGCCGTCGGCTGGAAGACGCTGATCAACACCCGCGGCACCACCTGGCGCAAGCTGCCGCCCGAGCGTCAAGCCATCGACACCCAGAGCGCCGCCGTCCAGCTGATGCAGGAATTCCCCAGTCTGATCCGCCGCCCCGTGCTCGAAACCGCCGGCGGCCAGCTCCTCGTCGGCTTCGACCCCACCCTTTACGCCAGCTTCCACGCCTCGACAGGAGCCTCCGAATGAGCGATTCCACCAGCTACGTGCAACGCTTCCTGCTCGACGAGCTCGACATCCGCGGCGCCATCGTCCAACTCGACGAGGTCTGGCAAGCCCTCCTCGCAAACCGCGCCTATCCCGCCTCCGTGCGCGATCTGCTCGGCCAGATGTGCGCCGTCGCCTGCGTGATCGGCGGCAATCTCAAGCAGCCCGGCCGCCTCACCATCCAGCTGCAGGGCCACGGCCCGGTCGGCCTGCTGGTCGTCGACATCACCGAAACCCTCAACCTGCGCGGCTACGCCAAAGCTTCGGACGAAGCCGCCGGCAAGACCGGCATCGCCGATCTGGTCGGCGACGGACAATTGCTGCTCAGCCTCGACATGCCCGAGCTGCGCCATCCCTATCAGAGCTTCGTGCCCATCGAAGGCGCCAGCATCTCCGAAATCTTCGAACACTATCTGACCCAGTCCGAACAGCAGCCGGCCACCCTGCACGCCGTCAGTTCGGCCAACAAGTCCGCCTGCCTGTTCCTGCAAAAGCTCCCCGACGCCGACAGGAAAGACCCGGACGGCTGGGACCGTATCGCCCGTCTGGCCTCCACCCTGCGCGACGAAGAACTCCTCGGCCTCCCCGCCGAAGAGATCCTCACCCGCCTGTTCCACCAGGAAACCGTGCGCCTCTTCGAAGCCCGCGAGGTCACGCACGACTGGCCCCTCGACTGGGACAAGGTGCGCGGCATGCTGCGCAACCTCGGCCGCGACGAACTCGACGCGCTCATCGCCGAACACGGCGAAGTCCTTATCCACGACGACCTGTCGAACCACGAATACCGCCTGAACGCCGACGACGTGGCCGCCCTGTTCGCCAAAGAACCGGTTACGCCGCCGACTTTCCACTAACCGACCGGCGGACTTGCCCGAAACCCTGCTGAAAAGTAGACTTGACGGGTTTCGGTTTGCGCACAGTGTTCGCACACCTCGGCAACCCGCATCGATACACCACCAATCCACCCAAAATACCAATGGCTGAAGCTTCCCCGCAGGGCAAACTGATCGAGTTCAACGGCGCCAGCCTGGCAGTCATGACCGCCAGCCTCCGCGATACGGACCCCGTCCGCCTCGCCGACGCCCTGCACATGATGCTTGGCGGCATGCCCGACTTTTTCGCCGGAGAACCTGCCGTGCTCGACTTCGCCCAGCTCGGCAATCCGCCCGAGCGGGTGGACTGGACCGCCATTCTCAGCCTGTTGCGCCGCTACCAATTGCAACCGATGGGCGTGCGCAACCTCGCCGAGCACCTCCACGACGGCGCCCGCCGCGCCGGCCTCGCCCTGCTCGGCGCCCGCGATCTGTCCGCCGAAAGTCCGCAGACGGTACCCCAGCCGCAAGCCCAGCAAACGCCGGCACCGGCCCCGACTCCCGAGCCGGCCCCCGTCGAAGCCGCCGCCCCTCAGCCCGCCGCCGCGGAAACGCCCGCCGAGTCCGAACTGGCCCCCACCCTGATCGTCGACCGTCCGCTGCGCTCCGGCCAGCAGGTCTATGCCAAGGGCGGCGACCTGGTCCTGCTCGCCGGCATGAGCCCCGGTTCCGAGATCATCGCCGACGGCAGCATCCACTGCTACGGCCCGCTGCGCGGTCGCGCCCTCGCCGGCGCCCGCGGCGACACCACGGCCCGCATCTTCAGCACCAATTTCGGCCCCGAGCTGGTCTCCATCGCCGGCGTCTACCGCACCTTCGAACGCGGCATTCCGCAAAACGTCGCCGGACGCGGCGCCCAGGTCCGGCTGACCGGCTCGGACAACCTGCACACACTCGAAATCAACCCGCTTCAGTACGACTGAAACGGCACACATACGACTTAAGGGGACATCGTGGCACGCGTCATCGTAGTAACGTCAGGCAAGGGTGGCGTCGGCAAGACCACCACCAGTGCGAGCATCTCCACCGGCCTCGCCCTCCGCGGCTTCAAGACCGCGGTCATCGACTTCGACGTAGGCCTGCGCAACCTCGATCTCATCATGGGCTGCGAACGCCGCGTGGTGTACGACCTCATCAACGTGGTGAACGGCGAAGCCAACCTGCATCAGGCGCTCATCAAGGACAAGCACTGCGACAACCTGTTCATCCTTCCCGCGTCCCAGACCCGCGACAAGGACGCGCTGACCGAAGACGGCGTCGAGAAGGTGCTCAAGGATCTCGCCCACATGGGCTTCGACTACGTGGTGTGCGACTCCCCCGCCGGCATCGAGCGCGGCGCGGTGATGGCCCTCACCTTCGCCGACGACGCCATCGTCGTCTCCAACCCGGAAGTCTCCTCGGTCCGCGACTCCGACCGCATCCTCGGCATCCTGCAAAGCAAGAGCCGCCGCGCCATCGAAGGCCGCGAGCCGGTCAAGGAACACCTGCTGGTCACCCGCTACGCACCCAAGCGCGTCGAGGACGGCGAAATGCTGTCCTACAAGGATGTCCAGGAGCTCCTGCGCATTCCGCTGATCGGCGTCATCCCCGAATCCGACGACGTCCTGCAGGCCTCCAACCAGGGCACCCCGGCCATCCACCTCAAGGACAGCGACGTTGCCGCTGCCTATCTGGACGTGGTGGCACGCTTTCTCGAAGAAGACCGTCCGCTGCGTTTCGTCACTTACGAAAAGCCGGGCATCCTGAAGCGGCTCTTCGGAGGCAAGTAAGATGTCGCTCCTTTCCTATTTTTTCGGCACCAAGCAGAAGACCGCGGCGGTTGCCAAGGAGCGCCTGTCGCTCATCATCGCCCACGAGCGCGGCACCAACCGCACGCCGGATTTCCTGCCCGATCTTCAGCGCGAACTGATCGCCGTCATCTCCAAGTATGTGAACGTCGGCCCTGACGACATCAAGGTCCAGCTCGAAAAACAGGACAACTGCGAAATCCTCGAAGTCAACATTACGCTCCCCGAGCAACCCAGGTAACGCCTCATGGGCCCGGATGGTGAAATCGGTAAACACAGCGGACTTAAAATCCGCCGGCGTAAGCTTTGCGGGTTCAAGTCCCGCTCCGGGCACCACAACCAATCTAACTTTCACTTTTAAATCAATAGGCCAAGCGCGGGAATCGGTGTTGTCTGCGGTAGTTTCGTGGCAGTCGAATCAACGCATGGCATATTCCCAAGGCTCCTCGCTTCTCTCGATACTCCGGGTGAAGCTGCGTTACACATACCTTCGGCACGGCCAGTTTCACTATCAACGGGTTATCCCGAAAGATCTCCTGGGCCGCTCCGCAGTCCATCATCAAGCTGCCGCTGGGCACCTCAGACCCGCTTAAGGCCGTCAAGGCGGTCCGGGCACTCAATCTCAAGTACAAACGGCAATGGGAACGCCTGCGAGCGGACCCGACAAGCTCGGCCGCTGCGGCGGAAGCTCAGGCCGTTGAACTGCTGCCTAAGCATCGGCTCATCCCCCATGCCCCGGACCAGGATGAGGCGCGACTAAGCGCTCTCTTCGCCCTGATGGCGGCGGTGCAGGGGCGGGACTGCAATGAGACTTAGCGGACGGCGCACCAAGAGAAATCTCGCTCCTCTATTCCGTAGAGATCAAACTTCGCGCCGATGGGAGGCTGGCGATCGAACCGCTACGACCAATCGTCGCACTGCTTCGGCAAGCATCCCTTCCTCCAAATTCCCGTAGCCTAAAACAAGTCCGTTGCAGGTCATCGGCGCTCGGGTATAGCTTCCCAGTGCCCGCGCCCCTAGCCCCATCTCTGCCGCACATTTTGCAACTTCGGTATCGCATATCGACTCAGGCAACCACATCACCAAATGCAGGCCGGCTTCGCCACCCGATAGTTCGACGGACGGCCCAAAAGCGTCCTTCAAGGCCGCACGCAGGGCAACTTGCCGAGCAGCGTAGCGGGCACGCATGCGGCGCAAATGAGTGGTGTAGTGGCCGCGCTGGATAAAGTCGGCCAGTGCGCGCTGTTCTATGCCTTGCCCGAAGCGCATGGCCTGGGTCGTGGCGCGGGCGAAGTCGGCGGCGATGGCGTGGGGCAGCACCAGATAGCCAAGGCGCAGGCCCGGATAGAGGGTCTTGCTGAAAGTGCCAACATAGACGACCGGGGAGTCAGGCAGCAGGCCGAACAGCGCAGGCGGCGCCGGGCCAGTGCGGCGGAATTCGCTGTCGTAGTCGTCCTCAATGATCCATGCGCTGGACTGGCGGGCGCGCTCGATCAGCGCCAAGCGCCTCGGCAGAGGCATTACGCGCCCGGTCGGGTACTGGTGCGACGGGGTGATCATGATGAGGCGCGGTGGATGCCTGTTCCAGTTATCTTCACTCGGGGCCAAGCCCTCACCATCGACCGGCACGTCATGTACTCGCAGCCCGGCCAGGCTGAAGGCGACACGGGCGGCGAGATAGCCGGGGTTTTCTGCCCAGACAGTGTCACCGTGATCGCAAAGTAGTCGGGCACAGAGATCCAGCGCTGCCTGTGTTCCGCTCGTGATGACAATTTGTCCGGCATCTACCGACAGGCCGCGAGCGGTAGTGAGATGGCCGGCCAGCGCCTCGCGCAGCGCCGAGTCGCCGCCGTGCCCGGCATAGCCGAGTTGGCGCCAGCCAGCATCGCGCCAAGCGCGTTCCAGGCAGGCGCGCCAGCTGCGGAAGGGGAAAGCGCCATAGTCCGGCGTACCTGGAGCAAGTGGCCGCGCCGCGGCCTCGCGCGCCGGCTCTGGCTGCATGGCCGCAGCGGCCCGGTTGGAGAGGCGCAGCAGGGCGGTAGGCATGTCGCGGTTACTTGATGGCGCGATGGGCTGCGCTACGAACTGCGCCACGCGTGTGCCCTGGCGATCCGCCACCAGGCAACCTTCAGCGATCAATTGCTCATAGGCGAACAAAACGGTGTTGCGGGCGATTTTCAGCGACACCGCGAGCCTGCGGCTGGCCGGCAGGAGCGTACCGGGTGCCAAGCGGCCGGACAGGATGGCTTCGCGCAGACGATGGTAGAGCACGCGCTGTCGAGGCATGGACTCCGGCAAAGGAGGGGCGAGCAACCAGTCCAGCTCCATCGTGGCTCCATTAACTATTCATCTCTTGGCACTACGAAAGGTACCACGAGGATCATAAAGTGAGGCCATCAAAACCTACCGGAGCCCCGCCCTCATGACCCTTGCCACCGCACCAACTTCCCGCACCCGCGTTCGCCGCAAGCCGGAACGCGCCAACTACGAGTCCGAGGCGATCAACGCCATCGTCGATGCTGCTGCCATCTGCAGCATTGCCTTTCAGATCGATGGAGCGGTACACGCCATCCCTACCATCCACTGGCGGGACGGCGAATATCTGTACATTCACGGTGCCAAGGCATCCCGCATGCTCAAGGCCCTGACCGAGAGCGAGGCCTGCTTGACGATCTCGTTGATAGATGGCCTGGTGCTGGCCCGCTCAGCCATGCACCACTCAATGAATTACCGCTCGGTGGTGGTCTACGGCCAATTCGAACTGGTGACCGACACCGCGGACAAAGAGCGCAGCCTGAGGGCGCTCATCGAAGGACTTTATCCCGGCCGCTGGGAGACCCTGCGTCCGATAAACCGCAAGGAACTGAACGCCACCAGTGTGCTGCGCATTTCGCTGGCCGAGGCCTCGGCCAAGGTGCGCGACGCCGGAGCCAAGGACGACGACGAGGATCTGGACTGGCCAGTCTGGGCAGGCGTTATCCCGCTCAACACGGTGGTTGGAATGCCGAACCGGGAGAACGACAGCGTGGGCAATACCGTGCCGGCGACACGTTACGGCACGGCAAGCGACAGGGATTGGGGAACTGTCTGAATCATTTACGCCAACACGCTTTCATCACTCCCCCACACCTATACGAGGGAAGAATCCATTCAGTATTTTCTCGACGGCTTCGGGCCTGCTGGCGAGTCGATTGCACAGGAAGAGGACTTGCGACTCGAGGGTGAGCATGCATTGCTGGCGAACAGTTCCGAATGAACTCACTGGGCGGGGTTCGCTTCCCATTCGGGGAAACTGCACGGGGGGCGCTTGTGGACGGTGGTAGTCCCGTGGTAGTCTGCGCCATCCCAGACAGCCGACAGCCCAGTAAGCACGCGGGTTTCAAGGCAAATTAGATAGTCCATGTCTCCCGCTCCGGGCACCACCACTTTCGACTGACACCGTGATCGTCCTCGACCTCATCTGCGACCAGGAGCACCGTTTCGAAGCCTGGTTCGCGTCGAGCGACGCCTTCGACACCCAGCTCGCCGCCGGGCTGGTCAGTTGCCCCCACTGCGCCTCCCACGCCGTGCGCCGACTTCCCTCGGCGCCTTACGTGCAAACCTCGTCTCACTCCAAACCCGTGGAGCCCAAGCCCGACCCCGCGGTCATCGCGGCCCGTCTCGTCGAAGCCTTGCGCCACGCGGCCAGCCAGTCGGAAGACGTGGGCGAGCGCTTCGCCAAGGAAGCCCGCCGCATCCACCGCGGCGACGCCGAAGAGCGCGCCATCCGCGGCAAGGTCAAACAGAGCGATCTGCTCGAACTCATCGACGAAGGCATCCCCGTCCTGCCCGTTCCGCCCGACAAGGAAGACCTGCACTAGCCTGCCGCATCCAGCCCTGCCCGACACCCCCCAGCACCACGCCGCTCGCCGGCAAAACGGGGACGACGCAGCGGCCACTCCGCCCAAGCAAGGGCTTTACGGGCAGTACGGCTTTCTGGGCTCAGGAGACGCACAGCTTCCGAAGCGCAGCGCCCAGGCACTCGAAACCGACATACTCCTGCTCCAACCTCAGGCCCGCTCGGATGCGGTTGTCGCGCAGATCGTCATAGAGCGCCTGTTCGTCCGGCCTCAAGCGGCGCAATTCCACCCGAAGCGGCTTGTCCTCAACCCCCCAGACGGAAGCATGCGCATCGAGGGTTGCCCGGTCCATCAGGAACGACGCCACGTGATCGAATTTGCCGCGCAGTTGGTCCAGGATGCCGAAACCGTGGGTGTCGATATCGCCCCAGTAATAGATGACGCAGTGCTTCAACCATTGGCTGCGCGCCACGGGCTCCCAGCCGTAACCGGCGCCAAAAATAACGATGGCGTCGGCGACTGACGGGAAGGCCAGAAAATTGGTTTCGTTTTCGGTGATGAACACGCGCCTTACAGGAAGTCTCAGGCAGCTGAAACTTTCAGCATCCAGGGTCACGTCCGGGCAGGCTGTGCCGGGCAGAGCCTGAATCGACGGATCGAGCACCCTAAAGCGGACGTGCGCCGGCTTGTCCAGAAACCCGTAGCGAGCGGCAAACTGGCCGACACCGGTCCTCGCCGAGTCCACCGCTTCGGCGGGCAGCGCCAAGTCAAACAATTCGGCCAGCACGCCGCGATGCGCCTCGATGAACTTGCTGTGCACACCCGGCAAATCCACCTGCCGCAAGTAGATGCCGGGGCGTGGATGTTCGACCAGCCACGTCACCACCGCCAGCAGTCGAGCCCACTCGGCAGACAGCTCAAGCGCCTTCAGCGGACGCCTTTCCAGCCAAGGCAGCAAGTCGGCGTGGGATTGCCGGGTCGCCGAAACCAATGCCGAAAAACGCTCCCAATCTCGGCCTTTGCCCAGCCAGCCCAAGGCATCCTCCAAGGTTTCGACCCAAACGGTCGCAGGCAATTTCTGCGCGCCCTGGACGCGGTGACGGACTACCTGCCAGTCGATGCGCAAGGCACCCACGGCCGCCAATTCCGCAGCCCATGTGCGCACGACCTCGAAGCGATCCGTGATATCGGCAGCCCCCGGCGATTTGAGCGACAGCCGCAACGGAAAGCGCGCGTGGCCCGTCACCGCATCGCGCAATAGCTCGCCACGCTCCCACAATCGCACCAATTGCGCCTTCAGATCTTTGGCGCCGGTCCACGTCACCGTGCCAGCTCCTGCGCGCCGTGCGGCAGCATCGAAGCCTTCTGCGCCCGGTATTCCTCGATGGCGAGATTGCGGAGCCTGGAAGCTCGCCCGCCCTCGTTATGCACGAAGCCGACACTGGAGACGAACGGCTCAATGATGTGGATCTTCTGCAGCGGGGTCACGATCAACAACTGCAAATTGAGTTGCCTGAACAGCTTCAGGCCGTATTGGGCCGATTCGTCGGACCCACGGCCGAAGGCCTCGTCGATCACCACGAAACGGAAGGAGCGCGACCGCACTGCGCCCCATTCCAGACCGAACTGATAGGCCAGACTGGCAGCCAAGATGGTGTAGGCCAGCTTCTCTTTCTGCCCGCCCGACTTGCCGCCCGAATCCGAATAGTGTTCATGCTCGCTGTTATCCGCACGCCAACGCTCACTGGCCGCGAACAGAAACCAGTTCCTCACGTCGGTCACCTTCACGGTCCAGCGGCGATCCTGCTCGGCCAATCCTTCTCGCCCCCGGAAGCGGTCGATGATGGCTTTGACCTGCAGGAACTTGGCTTCGGAGTACTGGGCATCGTCCCCGACCGAACCCGTCAGCGCGCCCTCCGTGCACGCGCGCAATTCCTGCTGGAAATCGCGAATCTCGGCATCCGGGCTGGCCTGGGACTCCAGCACGATATAACGGCCGGGGTTGTAGTCGATCTCGCCCAGCGACTTGTTGATGTGCGAGATGCGCTCCTTGATGGTTTCGCGCTCACGGGCCAGCTGGGCATTGAAATTGGCGATCTCGTTGATGGTGTTGACGTTGAGCAGATCCTTAAAACGGTCGACAAAGCGCGGCAGATCGTCCCGTTTCAATTGCGTCAGCAATTTCTCGTACTCGAAAGCGGCGTCAAGGCTGGCATCCATTTCGGCGGTTTCGAGCTTGAACGCCTCTTTGAAGGATGCCATCGCCTTGATGATTTTCTCGGCCAAACGTTTTAGCCGATGATCTTCCGCGTCGATCTCCGCCTGCAGCCAGGTACGGACATCCTGTTCCCGGTTGTCGCAGGATTCGACGGTCAGTTGATGCTCACCCAAAGCCTTTGCGCGCATCTCCGCAAGGTGCAAGGCCAGCGCTTCGTCGACCGACACATCCAGAAGCAGCAGCTCGGTTTGCTGGCGCAGGGCTTCGGCATCCGCACAGCGCTGTTCGATCTTTGCGCGCCGGTCGCGGGCGGCCTGCAATTCGATTGCGGTTTCCTTGGCCGTCCGTTGCAAATCGCGTAAACGCTCATTCAGTTGCTTGAGCACATCCGACGCCGATTCCAGCCGCGTGCGCTCATCCTTCAGCGCTTCGATCTCCAGCGCCACGCTGCCCCAATCCAGCTCGTCGAAGGCAGTGAACTCCTCCAGACGGGTCAGCGCATCCAATCGACCGGCGAGGGCCTTGCGTGCCTTGTCGATGTCAGCGATCTGGCTGCCCACCTCGCCCAGGCGAATTTCAAGCTGGCGGCGCTTGTCTTCCAATGCCGAAATCTTGGCGCTGTTGCTCCAGCCCAGCACGTAGCGGCTGCGGTCATCGATGCGGTGCCGGTCGTCCTTCTCGTGACGGCCGCTCGGATCTTTGATCTGGCCCGCCGCGGTAATGGCGCGCGTTTCGCGGCGAAACTGCTCCTGCGTCGCACAACAGGCCACGTCGAAACGATGGGCCAGTTCGCGCTCCAGCCAGTCATAGAGGGGTGAATCGGGCTTGACGGCGAGCTTACGCACCAGCGAATCCCGATGCAGATCGGGCAGTTCGCCGGCCTTTCGCGGACGCACCTGGAAATACACCAGACGACCGCGCAGATGGTGGCCATCCACAAATGCTGCGACGGCCTTGTAATGGACATCGGGCACCAACAACGCCAGACCGAAGCCTCGCAACAAACGCTCGGCAGCACCCTCCCAATCCCGCGCGTCCTCACGCACCTGGATCAGTTCGCCCGCAAAGGGCATGTCGTCCGCGTTCAGTCCCAATGCCGCACACAGCACGGCGCGAATCTGGATCTGCTGATCGTCGATATTGCTGCGGCGACGTTTGAGGCTGTCGATCTCGGCGCTCAGCAGGTCGTGCTCCTGGCGGCCCTGATGGAGCGTCACGCTATGCTCGGTCAGCGCGTTCTGCAGATCGGCATCGCGGCTCTGCACCTCGTCGCGCCACATCCTGAACTGGCCACGCTGGGCCGCGAAGGTCGCTGCATCGGCCGCCACCGGCTCGTCCAGCACGGTCGCCAGCTCACGGTAGCGCCCAGCCTTGGCCAAGCGTGCGTCCCGCAGCTGTTCCTTCTTGCGGATGTCGGCGGCGAGCCGTTCCAGGCGGTCACCGCCGTTATCGTTGATGGCCTGCTTCAGCTCATCGACTTGCCGGCCTTGCTCCTCCCAGACGCCGTCGAGGCGCAACACCTGCTCTTCTACGCGATCCCATTCGTCGGCCAGCAAGCCCAGGCGCTTGTCCAGCAGACCCAGCTTCAGGCCGGCAAAGAAGGGGCGCAGGCCTTCCCTACAGCGGCGCAAGCCCTCGACCTCGCCGAGCAGCTTTCCGTGACGGTCGCAATCGGCAACCAGCGGCGTGAGCAGCTCGACCTGTTGCTGCGCCTTGAGCACCGCCCGATGTGCGCGATCGAGGTCGTCGAAATGGCCAATCAGCGCCTGAATGCGCGGCGCCACTTCAAACGGCTCGAGCATGTGACTGCGCACGAAGTCGGTGAGATTGCCTACCGATTTCATCGACACCGTCTGATGGAAGAGCTCCAGCGCCTGATCGTTTTCAATACCGAAACGGCGGCGGAACCACGCGGCATAGGGCGGAAAACTCTCGAAAAGCTCGGCCCCCGCCGCACGCAGCTTCTTGCGCAGTTGGGCGATCTCCGAGCCGAAATGCGCAAAATCGGACCCGATCGACAAGCCGCGCTCCGCGCCCAGGAAGAAGCGCGCCGGCTGCCCCTGCGCATCCTTCATCCAGAACACCTGCGCCAGACTCACCGTTTGGTCGTAGCCGGCGTTATGGAACACGCCCAGCACCACCGAATAGCTGTTGTGATCGCGCAGACTGACCGGCTTGGCGGCCCCCGTCACTTCGTTGCGCTCGGACTTATAGTGCCCGAGCACATAAGAGCGCAGCGTGCGCTCCCTGCTGTCCGCGCCGGCCGCCTTGTTGTACGCAATCCGCTGCGCCGGCACCAGCAGCGTGGTGATGGCATCCACCAGAGTCGATTTGCCCGAGCCGATATCGCCGGTGAGCAGGCCGTTCTTGCCGTCGAGTTGCAGCGTCCACACCCGGCCGTCGAAGGTGCCCCAGTTGAGCACCTCCAACCGCTGTAGACGAAAGCCCGACAGTGTATCGTCGGCCACAAAATCCAGCCCCAGGCTTTGCGGCTCATTCATCGCCCTGCCCCTCGACAGCGGGCGCCTCGCCCATGAGTTGTGCCCGATACACCGCCAGCCGCGCATCGAACTCGGCCAGCCATTGCGCATCCACAAACGCCTTCAGAATACGGCGCACTTCGTAGCTGGCGGGGCCGGTCGCCGCACCGAGCGCGGGCTTGAGCTTACGCAGAAAGCCGAGTTCCACCACCTTGTTGATCGAAATTTCGATCTGGTCGATCAATTTCGCCTCATTGGAACCGTCGGGCAGAAAAACCCGCACCAGTTCGACCAACTCATCGCGGCTCAGCACCAGCCGGGTATCGCCACCGCTGGCATCGAACTCAGCCAGCTTCTTGCGCAGCAGCGCCAGCAGCAGACTGACCGGAAAGGACAAGGGCCGGCGTGCCACCAGACGGGGCAGACGGGGCGACGGATCGTCGTCCGCCGGCTCGGGGCGGCTCTTCAAAAAGGCATAACCTTCCGCCTCGTCCAGCACCAGATCGAGATTGAGTACCGCCACATAATCGCGAACCCGCGCCTGCAAGTTCAGTAGCGCCGCCCACTGACGCGGGTCGCCGTCGCGGTAGAGCACGCCCTTGAGCAGTCCGATCAGCAACACCGACAAATCCGCAGCGGGCGCCACCATCGGCGCCCCGTCGGGCATTGCCATCGAGAAATCGTCTTCCATCCCTTGCCTCGGTTCGAGTTCTTGATCAACGCATGAAAACCACCCGCGGCAACCGGGCGCAGCGGGTCAGTGCCACACCATCCGCCGCCACAGCCTGCCACCGGATGGGCTCGACCGTATTCTCATCCACCACGGTGACGAAGGTTTCGCTACCCAGCTGCAGATAGGCCACCAACTCGGCCAACCCATGTTCCAAAGCTTGGGTCGCCACCAGCTCGCTCAAGGTGATTTGCATCCGATCTTGCAGCGCATGGCGGATGTGACGGGTCAACCGCGCCTTGTCCACCACCACTTGTTCGAACAGCGCCGAAGGATCGATCTCGTCATCGCCGGCCTGCACGACCAGATCGGCGATGACCGGCTTGATCGCCGGCGTAAATAAAGGGCGCTCCATCGCCAGTTCGATGTCCGCGCAGGCCTCGGCAATCGCCATCGGGCTGCCCGGGGGCGGCGCATCGCGCAATGCCAGCGCCTTGCTCTCGATGCCATGCAGAATGTCCATGATGCGGCGATTTTCCAACCAGGCCCGGTCGTCGAGAAAACGCCGCAATTGTTGCGACAGGGCAGCAACCGTGCGCTGGGTATGCTCGCCGGCCTCCATCCAGTCATAGTGCACGCGCCGCGTGCGGGCGTCCGGATGCAGATCGGCCACGGCAGGCAACGCCAGCACCCGCGCCAGCAACTCGGTCAACTCCTCCTGCCGACGGCTCGACAACAGAAAATCCCAAAACGCCCGGAAGCTCTTACCCTGGTCGGAGTCGGCAATTGCGTCGCGCTCGCCCATGATGTCTTCCAGCAAGGCACCCTTGCTGCCTTCCCATAGGGCAATGCGCTCGCGCACGCGCCGATCCAGCTGGCGGAAGTTGTGCTCCACCTCGCGAAAATCGGCAAGCAGCTCCCGCGCACCCTGCATGAACTGCTGAAAGCGATCCTTCAGCGCCGTGTCGTCCAGCATGGGCACGTCGCCTGCCACCACGCGGGCAATCTCTGCGTCGATCTCGTCGCGCTTCCTGTGCAGCTCGGCCACGCGTTTAGCCGGGTCCGCCTCGCTGCCCTCGCTCATCTGCTTGAGCAGGTCGAACAGCGTCAGCAAACGCGATTCGGTGCCCACAAACTGCCGCTCCGCAAGCTGCACCAGCCAGGCAATCGCCTTTTCGGTGGCCGGAGTGAGATCGAATTGGGCCTCGTCGGTGCCCGGTTTGTAAAACTTGCGCAGCCACCCCTTATCGGGCGCCGCCCAATCGTTGAGGTAATCCAGCGCAGGCCTAGGGAAAGCGGCTTCACCCAAGTGCAGGCGCAAGGAATAAAGCTCATCCTCCAGCGCCTCGGCCAAATCCGCCGCCGCCATCGCCCGCACATTGGGCGCCACGAACACCCGGTGCAAAAAGCTCGCCACCAACGCCGCATGATCCGAACGCAACAAACGCCACGCCGGGTGGTGCGTGCGCAGGGCGTCGAGGGTGGAGAAGTCGAGGGTCATGACAGCAGCGGCTCGATCCAGTCCCAACGCTTGTCCTTGACCATCACGAAGCGGCAACGCCCATCGGACAGGCCAGACCAAAGATCGCCAATCAGACGGTCATCCGCGGCGGACGTCCAGCGATCTGCGCCTTTGTATTCCACGGCAAGAATCGGTCCGATCCGGCCTTCCGCACCGGGCAACCGGCACATGAAATCGGGATAAAAACGCCCATCCGCCTTTTGCAGGAAAAACGAACTGCCTTCACGCCGCACCAGATTACGCACCCAGAAGTCGATACGCCCTTGTTGCGCCTGAATGTCCAGCCAGCAAGCGCACTCGAATTCTTCCTTGCTGTCGAAGTCGCCGATGCGCCCGTAGAAGTGCTTGCGGAAATCGAAGTGCCCGAAGCGACCGTCGTAGTCTCGGCTGGGCGCATAGGCGTGCGTGTGAAACTCGAATGCGTAGAGGTCGCTCACGGCGACGCGAGATGAGGCATCGTCGCCAAACAAGGCTTGCTGGAAAGCCTTGCCCACCGCCAACTTTCGCAAGTTGCGGATACGGGCTTCCAACAGATTGCGGATCAGGAACTTTTGCAGGTTGGCACGGGCCAGCGTGAATGCACCCCGCCGCAGCAGATCGGTCAACCACGCGGCCACGAAGGCCTGCTTACTGGCGTGGGTTAAGGAGGGCTCCGGCAAATTGCGGCAGAGCCAAGTGGCAATGCGCAGTTCATCCCAGTTTTCCGGCTGGTAGGCCAGACCGAGATCACGCTGCAACTCCGGCAGGAAGCGCGACACCACGTGGCCGCCGTCATCGATATCGATTTCACCGCCTTCCGACACCTTCAGCCCCGCTCCCAGTGCCGTAAGTTCGTCGGCCGTTGGCGCGGCATCGTAGAGCGACAAATCCCACGGGTAGTCCAACGCCTCCGGATCATCGAACAAGCGCAGTTCGCCCTGCACGCGCAACGCCAATTGCGGCACCCAAAAACGCTCACCCAACTCGGCCGGCGTCTGAAAAAACTCGATGGCCGTCGAACGGCTGACTTCGGCGGCCTCGGCAATCGCCGACGCGGCCGTTTCCGACGAAACCGACGCTTTCAGTATCTCGGTCTCATCCTCGGTTAACGGCGCGCTGATGGTCAGCGTGTTCATTTTGCCGTCCCAGCTCACCTTATTGCGCACCGGCTTCGGGACGCCTTTGAGCTCGGGCTTTTCAGACAAGGCAACCGTCACGGGCCGGACGACGACGCGCCCGGCATGCCCTTCCAAATCCAACCGTGCCTGCTCCGCCTTGGCGGCGGTAACGAATTCGGTCACCTCGCGACGCTCAAAGCCCGCGCCCGCAACCAAACGGTCCCGCAGCGCGCCAGCCGTTTCGGCAAAGTTGCGCGACACGACAAAAGCATAGGACTGATTCAATGCATGCGCCTGCCGGCGGCTCGCGCCGGGCTGCCGCAACACCCGTCCGAGCAGCTGCTCAACGGCGGTCGCCGAATGCAGCGAAGCCATGCTTACCAGGATGTACGCAAAGGGGCAGTCCCAGCCTTCGGCCAACGCCTTCTGGGTGATAACGAATTTCACCGGGCAACCCGGATCGGCAATTCCCAATGCGTAGTCGACGTCGATCTGCTCCAGCCCCTTTTCCTCGCCGGTCGCCACGACGATTTCGGCAGCCGGAATGCCGTGGTTACCGGTCAGTTCGTTGCGCACCCGCTCGAAGTCCAGCGTATCCACCCCGGCGCGGCGCGGCTCCGACTGAATCAGCACCAACGGCCGCAGATAGGCGGCGCCCGCACGGCATTCCTCGTCCGCCAACTTGTGCAACGCATCGCGGCGGCCAATGGCATCGGCCAGACACTGTTGCCAATTGGGTTCGGTTTCCAGCACCACCGGCAGTTTGATCATTTCTTCCGCCTTCAACTCGGCGGCGGAAACGCTATGCAGAACGTTGCTGGGCGTGCGCTCCAGATCGGGCGTGGCGGTCAGCTCCATCACGCCGCTGGGCCGGAAGCGCGCCAGCATGTCGAAGGCCAGTTCGGTGCGGCTGTTATGCGCCTCATCGACAACCACGAAGGGGCGACGCAGGCGCAACACATTGGCCAACGAATAAGGCGTCGTGCGCTCCGGGCCCTCGCCCTCGCTCAACAATTCATCGCGCTCGGTCGGCGACAGATTGTCGAAGTGATGCATCAGCGCACCGCTGGACTGATACACCTTGCGGCACTCTTCCTCCTCCACCTGAAACGCTTGCCGGGTTGCGACGATGATGGTGGTCGACGTATCCAGCGTGGCGCGGGTCACGCTTTTCGCTTCCTCCAGATCCAGCACCGTAATCTGGCCGGCCTCGCGCAAGGCTGCGTGATAGGGATGGGTACGCTGCTTCAGCGCCTTAAGGGTCTGCTCGCGAATCGGTTTGCTCGGCACCAGCCACAAGATCACGCTGTGCTCCGAGCGCAGCAAGTGCGTATTGACCAAGGCCACGCTCTTGGCTGCCAGCCAGGTTTTGCCGCCTCCCGTGGGCACGCGCAGGCAGAAATACGGCATGTCGGCCGGAAAGCCGGACAAGGGGTTATACGGATTGCCACGGCCCCACAGGCGTTCCGTGGTCACGGTAAAGGCAATCGAGGGCGACGACAGTTCATGGCAGGCCTTGAAATAGGCCTCCGTGCTGTCCAGCACTTGCTGCTGGTAGGTTTTGGGCGCAAACGCGGTCATGACTTACACCTCCAGCGCGTAAGGGGTTTGCTTGAAGGTGATGCCTTCTCGAGCGGTGCGGCTGCCCATGCGGTTGGCTGCGGCATAAATCGCTTTCGGACCGGCAAACTTCGGCAGTACGTCGAACACCGGTCCACTCAGCACGTTGCCGCCGCCGACGGATTTGTCCTTGAGAATGCCGTTGTAAAGCAGGTAGATGGCACGGCCCTCGTGCACGCCGAGCAAGGGCGAGTCGGCCTTGCCGGTATAGCCGGTGCCGGTTTCGGCAAACCATACAAACTCGGCCAATTGGGCGAAGCTCACGTCGCTGCGAATCTGTCCGTCGGCATCGAACAGAGGTTCGGCGGAGAGACGACAAAACTGGAAGCCGCCGCCGAGGCCCTCGACGGCATTGCCCTTGGCGTTGGTGTAGCCGGTGGCGACGCGCTTGACACGCTCGACGGTAACGTTGTGGGCGATGTTTTTATCCACCTCCACCATGATGAAACGACGCTGACCGCCATCCTCGACGTTTTGTTTCAGTACGGCGTGGCCAGTAGTGCCAGAACCCGCGAAGCTATCGAGAACAATCGCGTTTGGGTCATTTATCAACTGCAGAATCCGTTCAATCAATTCTGACGGTTTGGGGGTTGCAAACAAATCGGTGGTGTTAAATACATCGCGGAGAAACGCCTTGGCCTGCCGCATGGTGGGCAGATCGGCCCAGATACTGGGGTACGGGCGTTTTGGATCGTCCGGGGCAAATTCCCGCGTGTAGGGTTCCCAGACTTGCACGCCTTGGCGCTGACGTTCCTTCCAAACTAAAGTGCCTGCTGCCTGATTACGCGCTACACCTTCCGTACCCATTGCCCAGCACGCCTCTTCGCCGTTGTCGTGGGTGGGGTAGACCTCGGTGCCGTCTGGCGCGATCAGGGGGAAATACATCGTCGGCCGATCCCGCCGGAGACTGTTTCGACCATTTTTCTTGAGGAGCCTATCCCGATAGCGCCTGCCGGTTTCATCCGTCTTGCCGTAGGCTTCAACGATGCCCGGCGCCGACATCTGCGCGAGCTTCAGTTCATCCTTGTTACGGCCGTAGGCCAAGACGTACTCGTGATCCGGCGTTAGTGGCACCTTGTTATCGTTCGGGCTATCGACCTTGCGCCAAATGAAACTCGTGATGAAATTTCGAGCTCCAAAAACTTCATCCATTAGGGGTCGCAGGTTGCCAACCTCATTATCGTCAATCGATACAAAGATCGCCCCATCGTCCCGCAGAAACTGCTTCAGCAACACCAGACGCGGATACATCATCGACAACCAGCGGTCGTGCCGATCCAGCGTTTCGCCTTCCTTGCCAACCACTTCGCCGAGCCACTTGCGGATTTCGGGGCTGTTGACGTTGTCGTTGTAGGCCCAGCCTTCGTTGCCGGTGTTATATGGCGGGTCGATGTAGACACACTTCACCTGCCCGGCATAGCGCGGCAGCAGAGCCTTGAGCGCATGCAGATTGTCGCCCTGCACGATCAGGTTGCCAGAGTCCGCTGGTCCGCAGGAGAGCGCCGGTACTGGCTCCAGCAAGCGGAAGGGCACTTCCTTGTGGTGTTTGACGACGGCTTCCTTGCCGATCCAGTTCAGTGTTGGCATTGGGCTGATCCCTTTATTATTTTGGCGATGGCGGCAGGCCATCGGTGTGTCGTTCTTCGTCCGCGCCGCCCGCGCGCACCCATTCGTCCACCTCGGACAGCTGGAATTTCCACAGCCGCCCGATCTTGTGTGCCGGCAGGCCTTTTCGCTCACGCCAGCGATAGACGGTGTCTTTCACAACGCCCAGATGCTGGGCGACTTGCTCGGCGGTGACCCACGGTTCGGCGTTCATGGCATTGGCGCTCGGAATAAAGGCTTAAAGTCGTCTTAAATCGTCAAAAGTCTAACAGACTGATATTTAGCCGGGCATTTTATAAACTCAATTTCGATAATCCGGATGGCTTCAGCACCGACCTTGGAGGGCAAATCGGCGCCCATCCGCACCGTCTCGGCCGGAAACCGCTGGAGCGGCGGTACTATGCCCTCGATTTGGGAAAATCCGGCGCTCGCAAGCCCCGGACTTCAACTGCAGACTCCACTTCCGTGCCCCCATCGACGCCGGCCCATCGCGATTTGCCATTCAGAATGGCGCGGGATTGTCGCCGGTCGGGGCGCCCGACCGTTCATCGCACATCTTCAACTCATGCACCGCCCCATCCCTTCTGCCGATTCCAGCCTCTTCGCGGCGCGCAACGCCGCGGATCGAACGCATGGCCAAGCTACTTCTGACCGGCCTTTTGGCACGCGCCCGACGATGCAAGAAACTCGCCTCGCCCCGGCCTTCAAGGTGTCTGCCTACGGGGCCGCAGACGACGCACAGCCGGCCGTCTTGCCCGCGGCACAAAGTGCCGGCTCGGCGACGCGGGCCGGTCGCGGGCCGGAAGACGAGGCGGCGGGCGCAAACCGCAGCGCGCTCGTCATCGGCGCCGGCCTTGCCGGCACTTCGGTTGCGGAGCGTCTGGCCGCCCGCGGCTGGCGGGTGACCGTCATCGACGAAGCGGCCGGCCCCGGCTGCGGGGCATCCGGCAATCGGGCCGGCGTCTTCCGGCCGCTGCCGAGCCTCGACGACAATCGGCTCGCCCGCATCACCCGCGCCGGCTTTCTGTATGGCCTTGAGCATCTCGCGGCCCTCGCCGCCGCCGGCCATGCGGTGCGCTGGTCCCAGTGCGGGGTATTGCACCTGGGCCGCGACGCGAAGCAGGAGGGCAAGATGCGCGCCGTGGTCGAGGCCCATCGACCGCCTCCGGACTATCTGTGCTTCGTGACCCGCGAGGAGGCCTCGCAGATCGCCGGCTGGCCGGTGGCGGCGGGCGGCTGGTGGTTTCCGGGCGGCGGGTGGATTCAACCGCCAAGCCTGTGCGCGGCCAATCTGGCAGCTGGCGGCGCGGCCATCGCGACCCGTTTCGATACCAAACTCTCCCGCCTGGAACGCCTCGGCGACAACTGGGCCGCCTTCGATCCGGCTGGCGTCGAGATCGCCCGCGCGGCGGTGGCGGTTCTCGCCAACGGTGTCGGCATCCGCGCCCTGCCCCAGGCGGCCACCTTGCCGGTACGCCCGGCCCGCGGTCAGGTTTCCCACTTGCCGGCCACGCCCGGCAGCGCGCCGCAAGTGGTGGTGTGCCGGCTCGGCTACGTCAGCCCGGAGGTGGACGGCGTGCGCTGCGCCGGCGCCACGTTCATTGCGGACGACGAAGGCAGCGAATTGCGCGACGCGGAACACCGCGAAAACCTGACCAAGCTCGACTTCATCCTGCCCGGCTACGCGGCGCCCTTCGATCCGACGACACTTACCGGTCGGGTCGGTTTCCGCCCGGCCTCGCCGGACCGCCTGCCGATGGTCGGCGCAATCCCTGCCGTCACAACGGCCGACAAGACCACGCCGCTCGCCGACATCCCCCGTCAGCCGGGCCTGTATGCGGCGTCGGGCTTCGGTGCCCGCGGCCTGGTGTGGGCCAGTCTGGTGGGCGAGTTGCTGGCCTGCCGGATCGACGGCGGTCCGCTGCCGCTCGAAGCCGATCTGGTGGACGCGATGGACCCGGCCCGCTACCTGCTCAAGCCGCCCCGGCCGATGCCCAGCGGCGAGGAGTGACAAGGCTGACGGAGCGAAGCGGGGCTCAGCGCCGAGCGCCTAGTTTGTAAGCGGCGATTGCAGCCGTCTCCCTGCAGGCGGGCGGAGCGTTAAGCTCTTCAGCCTTCGAGGAGAAAACCATGAGCACCCCCCCCAACCGCCCCGGCCTGCATCCCGCCCTGTGGGTTGCCGCCGCCTCCGTCACCGCTGTCAGTCTGGCCGGCGTCGCCAAGCTGACCGGTCTGCTGCCCGACTTCGGCGCTGCCAGCCACCCAGCGCCCGAAGCCGTGGTCAGCGCACCGGCAGCACTGCCGACCCCGCCCGAACCGCTTCCGCCAACCAAGCTTGCCGGCACCGAAGCCGCCGCGCCCGTCGCCGCAGCGGTCGAGCCGGCGCCCGCCAAGGCGGAACACCGCGAACCGGCTCCAACCGCCAAACCGGCGCCAGTCCACCGCAAGCCCGCCCCGGTGGCACACCGTACAACGCCGGCCGTCGCCCAAGGCAACCCGCCGCCGGCCGACGCCGTGCCCGCGCCGCAGGATGCGCCGCCCCCCGGCGAGCGGACCGCCCGCCGCGTCGTTGAAACGCCGCCTCCGGTCTGCCGCGACTGCGGTGTGATCGAGAACGTCGAAGCCATTCAGCAGAAGGGCGAAGGCTCCGGCCTCGGCGCCGTCGGCGGCGCCATTCTCGGCGGCGTGCTGGGCCATCAGGTCGGCGAAGGCTCGGGCAAGCAACTCGCCCGGATCGGCGGCGCGGTGCTCGGCGGCTTGGCCGGCAACGAGGCCGAACGCCGCTACCGCACGGTGAGCCACTACCAGATCACCGTCCGTCTCGACGACGGCACCCGCCGCGTGATCGAACAACAAAGCGCCCCGGCCTGGCGCGTGGGGGATACGGTGCGCATCCGCAACGGCGAAATCCAGGCCGCTCCGGCACCGACCGGCGCCCATCGGGAGTCGCCCTCGTTCTGATCGAAACAGCGCGCAGCACCCATCGAAGGGCGGCCGACAGGTCGCCCTTCTGCATTTCAGCGCCGCGTTATCGCCTGGACTCTCCAACGCCGCTGTCTATGCTGGATCAGTGGGGCGATGGCGCCCCCCATGAAAAGGGGTGCTGCGATGAACTCGATCCTGCCGCTTATCGAAGCCTTTCTTGCGCTGGGCTTGACGATGATCGTGCTCACCACCGGGGTTTCATCCCTGGTGGGCGTCTGGCAGCGCGGCCTGCGCTGCCGGGCGCGCGGGCTCCGGGCACTGCTCAAATGCTTTTTTCACCTTGTCCTGCGCGACACCGTCACCAACACGCCGGAAAACCTCGCCCGCTTTGTTGGCGAAATGAGCCTTCAGCCGGCCCGGCTGGCGGAAGTCGAAGGGCTGGACGGCGAAGACGAGAAGAGCCGGCGCTATCTCGCCCTGCTCCCCGACATCGCCGCAACGCCCGACAAACCGGCCGAATGGAGCGCGGTATGGTCGTCGCTGGGCAACACGCTGGATACGCTCAGCGAAGACGAGTTCAAGATGCGCTTCAAGGCCAGCAGCATCGGCCGCAAGCTGGCCCCCCAGGCTGCTGCCACCACCACCGCGCAAGCGGATTTCGACGCCACGCTGCAGGCCAACTACGCCCGCTTCGTCGCCTATGGTCACGCGTCGACCGAGGATTTCGCCCGCGATGCCCGCCGCCTGAGCATTCTTGCGGCGATCTTTCTGGCCATCGGCGCCAACATCGACGCCTTCGATCTGCTGGAAACCTACATCGCCCAGCCTACCCACCGGGCCGCCATCATCGCCCGCTACGAGCAGAGCGCCCGCCAGACGCCCACCGATGCGCCAAAGCCGCCGTCCGCGGCGGTGCCCGCCAGTGAGGCGGTGGAGAAGATCGACACCAAACTGAAGGCCGCCGAGAATCTGCTACCCGAACAGCAGGCGAAAAAACTGAAGGAAGCGGTCGAAGAGGCCCGGAGCGCTCTGCAGGCCGCAGCCACGGTGCGCGCCGAAAGCATCGAGATCGTCAAGGATGCGACCAGCACCTTCCCCGTCGGCTGGGACCGCTACCCCGGCTGCGCCGACGGCAGCACCGACCCGCGCTGTGCGCCGCTGCGCAAACTGGCCGACGCCAAGGACGCCAAGGACGCCAAGGACGCCAAGGACGCCAAGGAGTCTACGGCACAAAAAGCGGAAGGCAAGGCCCCGGTCGATCCGAAAACGTCGACACCGCCAAGCGCCGCCGGGATCGCGGCGACGGCAAACGACGTGTTCGCCAACCTCCAGCTGGCCTTCGCGCAGGACACACCTCGCGCGCTGCGCTGGTTTGCCGGCGTGTTGCTGGCGATCCTGATGCTCGGCCTCGGGACGCCTTTCTGGATCCAGACCGTGGACGGCCTGCTGCGCGCCCGCGATCTCGTCCGCGGCGGCAACAAGGCCGGGGACGGGACCAACAAGGATCAAACGGGGAAGAAGTAGGAGAAGAAGTAAGGCCGGCGCAGGACGAAGCTGGCAACCCCGTTTCGCCCCGCGGTGCCGGAAAACCGGCCTTGGCCGGCCGGTCCAGCTCTTTTACAGTGCCCGGTCGAGGCGGCCGAGCACCAGTTCGCGGCCCATCGTTTCCAGCACCGCGTCGATGGCCGGCGTTTGCGGCTGGCCGAGCAGCACCACCCGCAGGGGAATCGCCACGTGGGGCATCTTCATGCCGTGGGCGGCGCAGGTTTCCTTGATCGCGGCGGAAAGCGCGGCCTTGTCCCAGGCCACGTCGGCCAGCTTGCCGCGGAGGGTCTCCAGCGCGCCGCGGGCCGCGTCGGTGAGGTGCTGGGCGAGGAGTTCCGGCGCCGGGTGCAGGTCGATATAGAAGGGCTCGGCGGCGTCGGCCAGTTCGTTGAGCGTCGAGACGCGATCCTTGTACAAAGCAACGATCGCCTCCAGCGCCGGGCCGGCTTCCGGGTTCACCTCGCGGCGGGCCAGCCGGCTCGACACATCGGCGGCGAGCCGGCTGTTGTCGGCCTGCTTGATGTAGTGGGCATTGAGCCAGTTGAGCTTTTCGGTGTTGAACTGGGCTGCGGACGGCGTGATGTGGTCGAGATCGAACCATTCCACCAGTTGCTCGCGGGTGAAGACTTCGTCGTCGCCGTGGCTCCAGCCCAGACGCGCCAGATAGTTGATGACCGCTTCGGGCAGATAGCCGTCGTCGTGATACTGGGTGACGCTCACCGCGCCGTGGCGCTTGGAGAGCTTCTGGCCGTCGTCGC
>ERZ650306.225-NODE-225-length-33369-cov-7.590623_pt1 | contig 33369 bp, 34 predicted proteins | sample MGYA00376242_ERZ650306 | MGnify/ENA primary metagenome ERZ650306 (study PRJEB26733, sample SAMN07839244) | wastewater metagenome | biome: urban; feature: wastewater treatment plant; material: waste water | place: USA: North Carolina | collected 2016-03-31 ... | reverse complement strand
TGTCGAGAAAATCGCAGTAAGTAGCGATGCTTGTATTTATAGGCACAAATTGAACCCAAAGTACGTTTCTTATTTCTTTCAAACCGAAGATTTTCAGAAACAAAAAAGGCCATATATCACAGGCACAAAAGTACGGCGTGTGAATGCGGATGATTTAGCCAAATTACTAATTCCTGTGCCTTCTCCTAAAGAGCAAGCCAGAATCGTTTCCATTCTCGACAAATTCGATGCCCTAACTAACTCCCTTACTGAAGGCTTGCCACGCGAAATCGAACTGCGGCAGAAGCAATACGAGCATTACCGCGATCTGCTGCTGAATTTCCCCAAGCCGGAAGCCGTAGAGGTGTGAGATGAGCAAGACGCTGACTGAAATTGCGCAGCAGCTGAAAGCGGCCAACAAAAAGGTGCAGTTGATTTATGCCTTCAATGGCACGGGTAAGACACGCCTGTCGCGGATGTTCAAACAGGAAATTGACCCCAAGCCAGAAGGTGATGATGATGCGCCATCATCGGAGTTGGCCGACAAAAAAATTCTTTATTACAGCGCCTTTACCGAAGACTTATTTTATTGGGATAACGACTTGGGACGGGATGCCGAGCCGAAACTGAAGATTCAACCCAATGCTTTCACCACATGGGTGTTGGAAGAACAAGGCCAGGATCAAAGCATCACCACCACCTTTCAGCGCTACACCAGCGATAAGTTGACGCCACATTTCAGCGCGGACTTCTCGTCGGTCAGCTTTTCGTTCACGCGCGGAAATAATCAGCCAGAGCCCCATATAAAAATCTCCAAAGGTGAAGAAAGCAACTTCATCTGGAGTGTTTTCAATGCATTGCTGGAGCAGGTGATTGCCGAACTGAACATCGCTGAAGTGGCTGAGCGCTCCACCGATGTTTTCAACAATCTGAGCTATGTCTTTGTTGACGACCCCGTCAGCTCACTGGATGAAAATCACCTGATCGAGCTGGCGGTCAACCTGGCCAGCTTGATCAAATCCAGTCAATCCGAGCTGAAGTTCATCATCACCACACACAGCCCGCTGTTCTACAACGTGCTGTTCAATGAGTTAGGCAACAAGACCTGCTATCTGCTGGAGCGTTTTGAAGACGGTCATTTCGCGCTGACGGAAAAACAGGGCGATTCCAACCAGAGCTTTTCCTATCACCTGCACCTGAAGCAAACCATCGAGCAGGCAATTGCGGACAACAAGGTTGAACGGTATCACTTTACCTTGCTGCGCAATCTCTACGAAAAAACGGCCAATTTTTTGGGCTACCCCAAGTGGTCTGAGCTTTTGCCTGATGACCGGCAGCTGTACCTGAACAGAATCATCCAATTCACCAGCCACAGCACGCTGTCCAATGAGGCCGTTGCAGAGCCCACGCCAGCAGAGAAAGCCACGGTCAAGCTGCTGCTGGATCATTTGAAAAAAAACTATGGCTTTTGGCAGAAAAAATAAGCCATAAGGCATGAGCAAGATGCCCGCAGCAGTGGCTGTAATCACCACACGCAACGGTCAATAGGCATGTCGACGGGAGTTGTCACCCGCATTCCAAGGCTGGCACGACACACGAGGGAAACAATGTCCACCCACCCAATCACTTTGCACAATCAAACGACAGAATTTTTGCTCTATACCGCACCCAACGGCGCCATCAAGGTCGAGGTGTTGCTCAGCAATGAGAGCATCTGGCTGACCCAGGAGCGCATGGCGGAGTTGTTTGGCGTACAGCGCCCAGCAATTACCAAACACCTGAAAAACATCTTTGAAAGCAAGGAGCTGGAAGAGGAAGTGGTATGTTCCATTTTGGAACGTACCACTGAGCACGGCGCTATAGCAGGCCTTACCCAAACCCAGCAGGTGAAGTACTACAACCTGGATGCGGTGATTTCGGTGGGCTACCGAGTGAATTCGGCGCAGGCCACCCAGTTTCGTATTTGGGCCACCCAGCTGATTAAAGAGTACATCATCAAGGGCTTCGCCATGGATGATGAGCGGCTCAAAAATGGCCGTTACTTTGGCAAGGACTATTTCCGCGAATTACTGGAACGGGTGCGCTCCATCCGTGCCAGCGAACGGCGAATTTATCAGCAGATTACCGATATTTTTGCGGAATGCAGCAAAGATTACGATCCAAAATCTGAAATCACTCGTCTTTTTTACGCCCATGTGCAGGACAAGTTTCATTTTGCGATTACAGGCCACACGGCAGCCGAAATCATTTTGCTAAAAGCCGATGCCAGCAAGCCCTTGATGGGCATGAGTACCTATAAAAACGCACCAGATGGGCGGGTGCTGAAATCTGATTCGCTGGTGGCCAAAAATTACTTGAGCGAAGAGGAAATCAGGAAACTTGAGCGGACTGTTTCCGCTTTTTTTGATTACATCGAGGGCATTATCGAGCGGCGCACTACCTTCACCATGGAGAGCTTTGCCGAAAGCGTGGACAAGTTTCTGTCCTTCAATGAATACCGGATTCTGGACGGATACGGAACGGTCAGCCGAAAGCAGGCCGAACAAAAAGCCGCTGCAGAATACGAAAAATTCAACAAGCAGCAGCGCATTGAATCTGACTTTGATCGTGAAGTAAAAAAACTGCTCAAAAATAAGGGCGCGGAAGAATGACCGACTACAAAACCATCGCCGAATCCAATAGCTTTATCGTTCTCGACACATACACCCAAGAATGGAAAGCAACCGAAAGCTACCAAAGCGAATACGACCTAGAGCGCGAGTTTATTCAGGATTTGCAAAATCAGGGTTACGAATACCTGCCCAGCCTGAATGCGCCTGATGCTTTGCTCGAAAATGTGCGCGTCCAGCTGCAAGCACTCAATAACGTGCAATTTACTGGCAGCGAATGGCTGCGATTCGTCGAGTCTTGGCTGGACAAGCCCAGCGATGGCATCGTCGAGAAGACCCGCAAGATCCACGACGACTACATCCACGACTTCGTCTTTGACGACGGGCGCATCCAGAACATCTACCTGCTGGACAAGAAGAACGTCACCCGCAACAAGGTGCAGGTGATCCAACAGTTCGAGCAGACGGGCACGCACGCCAACCGGTACGACGTGACGATTCTGGTCAATGGCTTGCCACTGGTGCAGGTCGAACTGAAGAAGCGCGGCGTGGCCATCCGCGAAGCCTTCAATCAGGTACACCGCTACAGTCAGGAGAGCTTCAACAGCGAGCAGTCCCTGTTCAAGTATCTACAGCTGTTTGTGATCTCCAACGGCACCGATAGCCGCTACTTTGCCAACACCACCCAGCGCAACAAAAATAGCTTCGACTTCACCATGAATTGGGCAAGGTCGGATAACACCCTGATCAAAGACCTGAAAGACTTCACGGCCACTTTCTTCCAGAAGCACACGCTGCTGAATGTGCTGCTGCACTACTCGGTGTTTGATGTCAGCAATACGCTGCTGGTGATGCGCCCGTACCAGATTGCCGCAACAGAACGCATTTTGTGGAAGATCAAAAGCAGCCATCAGGCCAAGAACTGGAGCAACACCGAAAGCGGCGGCTTCATCTGGCACACCACCGGCTCGGGCAAGACGCTGACCAGCTTCAAGGCGGCGCGTCTGGCCACCGAGCTGGACTTCATCGAAAAAGTGTTTTTTGTGGTAGATCGCAAGGATCTGGATTACCAGACCATGAAGGAATACCAACGCTTTTCGCCGGACAGTGTCAATGGCTCAGACAGTACGGCGGGCCTGAAACGCAATCTGGACAAGGATGACAACAAGATTATCGTCACCACCATCCAGAAGCTCAACAATCTGATGAAAAGCGAGGCGGACTTGCCGATCTACGGCAAGCAAGTGGTGTTCATCTTTGATGAGTGCCACCGCAGCCAGTTTGGCGAAGCGCAGAAAAACTTGAAGAAAAAGTTCAAGAAATTCTGTCAGTTTGGCTTTACCGGCACGCCGATCTTCCCGGATAACGCCTTGGGTGCTGAGACCACCGCCAGCGTGTTTGGCCGTGAGCTGCATTCGTATGTGATCACCGATGCGATTCGAGACGAGAAGGTGCTGAAGTTCAAGGTGGATTACAACGATGTGCGTCCACAGTTCAAAGCTCTCGAAACCGAGCAGGATGAGAAAAAACTGAGCGCGGCGGAGAACAAGCAAGCGCTGCTGCACCCTGAGCGCATCCGCGAGATTACCCAATACATCCTGAACAATTTCCGGCAAAAGACCCACCGCCTTCATGCGGGCAATAAAGGGTTCAATGCGATGTTTGCGGTCAGCAGTGTGGACGCAGCCAAGCTGTATTACGAGAGCTTCAGGGATCTGCAAAAGAGCTGCGACAAACCGCTGAAGGTGGCCACCATCTTCTCCTTCGCTGCCAACGAAGAGCAGGACGCGATTGGCGACATCCAGGACGAGAGCTTTGATGTGTCGGCCATGAACAGCAGCGCCAAGGAGTTCTTGAACGCGGCGATTGCTGACTACAACGCATTGTTCAAAACCAACTTCAGCGTGGACAGCAATGGCTTTCAGAACTACTACCGCGATCTGGCCAAGCAGGTCAAAGCCAAGGAAATCGACCTGCTGATCGTGGTGGGCATGTTCCTCACCGGTTTTGATGCCCCCACGCTGAATACGCTGTTTGTGGACAAGAACCTGCGCTTCCACGGGTTGATGCAGGCGTATTCGCGCACCAACCGTATCTTTGATGCCACCAAGACCTTCGGCAATATCGTCACCTTTCGTGACCTTGAGCAGGCGACCATTGATGCCATCACCTTGTTTGGTGACAAGAGCACCAAGAACGTGGTGCTGGAGAAGAGTTACAAGGAGTACATGGAGGGCTTTACCGATGCTGCCACTGGCGAGGCACGACGGGGCTTCATGGATGTGGTGGCAGAGCTGGAAACACGCTTTCCCGACCCCGCCGCCATTGAGAAAGAAGCCGACAAAAAAGCCTTTGCCAAGCTGTTTGGTGAGTATTTGCGCGTGGAAAACGTGCTGCAAAACTATGACGAATTTGCCAGCCTGAAGGCGTTACAAGGCGTCGATATGACCGATGCGGCAGCGGCCGAGGCGTTCAAGGCCAAGCATTATCTGAGCGATGACGATCTGACTGCACTGCAAGCCATCACGCTCCCTGCCGAGCGGAAGGTTCAGGATTACCGCTCGACTTACAACGATGTGCGCGACTGGCTGCGCCGTGAAAAGGCTGGCGCTGAGAAGGAAAAAACCACCATCGACTGGGATGATGTGGTTTTTGAGGTGGACTTGCTTAAATCGCAGGAAATCAACCTGGACTACATCCTGGAACTGATCTTCGAGCACAACAAAAAGATCAAGACCAAGTCGGAGCTGGTAGATGAAGTGCGGCGGGTGATCCGGGCCAGCCTAGGCAACCGCGCCAAAGAGGGCTTGCTGGTGGACTTTATCAACCAGACGGATTTGAACCAAATTGGTGACAAAGCCAGCGTGATTGATGCCTTCTTCTCCTTTGCCCAAGCAGAGCAGCAGCGCGAAGCACAGGCGTTGATTACCACCGAGAACCTCAACGCCGAGGCCGCCAGACGTTATATCACCACTTCGCTCAAGCGGGAGTTCGCCAGTGAAAATGGTACTGAACTCAATGCCGTTTTGCCCAAGATGAGCCCGCTGAATCCGCAATACCTGACCAAAAAGCAGAGCGTCTTTCAAAAAATCGCCGCTTTTGTCGAGAAATTTAAAGGCGTGGGCGGGCAGATTTGAAATCCGATACACCCACGCCATGCCAACCTTGACCTCGCAATGCTGATGCAGCGTGCCACAAGCACTGCACGGCAATAGGGGCATACGGCTTCCGAGCGATTGCGCCACCCGGCCAATACACCACACCACACCACTTATGGCATAGTATTGGGTTGTATTCAGTACGAATGCTTCCGGCAAAGCGGGAAACACCGCGCTCCGGCTTTTACCCCAAAAAAATCCGCGTTCAAGCGCGTGTGGAGGCCTCACCATGTATAACAAACGGATTAGCCCCGATGCTTTTGTCAGCCGCCTAAAAGATGGCATGTCTATCATGTTTGGTGGCTTTATGGGCTGCGGCACGCCAGAGCGCATTGTTGGCTTGCTGTTAGATTCTGGGGTGCGTGATTTGACCCTGATTGGCAATGACAGTGCTTTGCCGAACACCGGCGTGGGCGTATTGGTAGCCAATCGCCGCGTCAAGCGTCTGATTGCCTCGCACATTGGCACCAATCCCCTGACCGGCCAGCAAATGATTAACGGCGAGCTGGATGTTGAACTGGTACCCCAAGGCACACTGGCCGAGCGTATCCGCTGTGGTGGCGCGGGGCTGGGCGGGGTGTTGACCCAAACCGGCGTGGGCACCGTGGTCGGCGAAGGCAAAACGCATCTGACGTTTGATGGCGTGGAATATCTGGTAGAACGTCCATTGCGTGCCGATATGGCCATCGTCAAAGCCCGTGCAGCCGATGAAGCCGGTAATTTGGTCTATGACAAAACCGCACGTAATTTTAACCCCCTCGTCGCTATGGCTGCCGATTGGGTCATTGCCGAAGTCGATGAACTCTTGCCGCTGGGCAGCCTAGACCCCGAAGCCGTGATTACCCCTGGTGTCATGATTTCCGCGCTGATGTTGACCGAAGAAAGCTAAGAAAATGGACGTAAAAGAACGCATCGCTTGCCGTGTGGCACAAGAACTCAAACAAGGTGACGTGGTCAACCTCGGGATTGGCCTGCCCACCCTCGTGCCCAACTATTTGCCGAGTGATGTCACCATTACCCTGCAATCCGAAAATGGCCTGCTCGGCATGGGGCCGCTCCAAGGGCAGCCGGTGCCTAACCTGACCAATGCGGGTGGCAAACCCTGCGGCACCTTGCCCGGCGCAGCATTTTTTGACAGTGCCATGTCGTTCTCGATTATTCGGGGCGGGCATGTGGATGCAACCGTTTTGGGCGGCTTGCAGGTGGATCAGCATGGCAGCCTAGCCAACTGGATGGTGCCCGGCAAAATGGTGCCCGGCATGGGCGGCGCGATGGATTTGGTGTCTGGCGCGAAAAAAGTCGTGGTGGCGATGGAACACTGCACCCGTGACGGCGGCAGCAAAGTGCTCAAAACCTGCACCCTCCCGCTGACCGCCCGCAGCAAGGTCAACACCCTGATTACCGAATATGCAGTGTTTAAGTTCAAAGAAGGCAAAATGCTGCTGACCGAATACGCCCCAGGCCTGAGCGTAGAAGCCGTGCGGGCGGTGACCGAAGCCGAGTTCGAAGTCAGCCCTGATTGCCATGAAATGGATTTGAGCTTGCTGACCCGCTAGTTGCTCACAGGGTTAGCCTGTATTGCTGCACCCAAACAACCGCCCACGCTGCAAAGTCGTGGGCGGGTTGGCTTATGAGCTTGGCTTCTATCGCCCTTTTGAACCTGTTCAAAGCCAGTGAGGTGCGGGCGAGTCTGCTTCCGCGCCGCCGCCAGCCACAGCGGAGCTTGGCTTTGACCCCACCCCCGTGGCGGGAATGCCCCGCAGGGGTGGGGTGGTTGCCGTTGGGTTCGCGAGACCGTAAACGGGTTCTTAAAAGGCGAAACGCCCCTCTTGCTGTATCATCGCAACATTGTTTGCGAGAGCCCCCTACACCATGATTATCCGCCAAGAAGACCGCGTCCCTGAAGAAGGCTTTGTTAGCAAATCCCAGAAAAAACGCGAGATGGACGCGCTGCAAGGCCTCGGCAAAGAGCTGGTCGAGCTGCCGGCCGACACCCTCAAAACCCTGCCCTTGCCCGATGACCTGCGCGAGGCCATCAAAGAATACCGCCGCCTAAAAGCCCACGGTGCCATTCGGCGGCAACTCCAGTTTATTGGGCGCATCATGCGCCACGTTGACCCCGAGCCGATTGAAGCGCGGCTGGCCATTTTGCGCGGCGACTCCACCCAGCACACCGCGTGGCTGCATCGGCTAGAACGCTACCGCGACAACCTCGTGGCCGAAGACGGCGCAATGGATGCGTTTGTCCGCGAATACCCGCTGGTCGATGTGCAAGCCCTCCGCACCCTGATTCGCAATGCCCGCCGCGAACACGCCGCTGGCAAACCGCCCAAGTCTTACCGCGCCGTGTTCCAGTTGCTGAAAACCCTGTTGCCCGAGCCGGGCAGTGCGCCTGCCCCCGTCGCCGCAGAAGATACCTTGCTAGAGGACGACGACGCATGAGCACGCCACTGACAATTGGGCTGGTGTCGATTAGTGACCGTGCCAGCCAAGGGGTGTACGAGGACAAAGGCTTGCCCGCCCTCAAAGACTGGCTGACGCGCACCGTCACCACGCCAATGGTGTTTGAGACTCGGCTGATTGCCGACGAGCAAGAAGACATCGAAGCCACGCTCAAAGACTTGGTCGACCACCAAGGCTGCCAATTGGTACTGACCACCGGCGGCACAGGCCCTGCGCCCCGCGATGTCACCCCAGAGGCCACCTTGGCCGTGGCCGACCGCGTGATGCCGGGGTTTGGCGAGCAAATGCGCCAAATCAGCTTGGCTTTTGTCCCCACTGCCATCTTGTCGCGGCAAGTGGGCGTGATTCGTAAGCAAGCCCTGATTCTCAATTTGCCCGGCCAGCCCAAAGCCATTGCCGAAACCCTAGAGGGGCTGAAAGACGCAGACGGCAAGGTACGGGTGTCGGGGATTTTTGCTGCCGTGCCGTATTGCCTCGATTTGATTGGCGCACCGTGGGTCGAAACCGACCCTGCCGTGGTCGTTGCTTTCCGGCCTAAGTCCGCCCAACGCCCCGCGCAAGCGTGACCTACACCGCCCCCGTTTGGCTGCCAGAAGGACACAGCCAAACGCTCTACCCCGCCCTCTTTTTGCGCCAGCCGCGCCCCGTTTATCGGCGCGAATGCTGGGACACGCCAGATGGGGGGCAGATTGCCTTGGACTGGGTGGAGGCCCCGCAGCCTGACGCGCCGCTGTTGGTGGTGTTGCATGGTTTAGAAGGCAGCAGCCGCAGCCACTATGCCCGTGCCTTGATGGCTGGGGCACAGCAGTACGGTTGGCAGGGCGTGGTGGTGCATTTTCGGGGCTGTGGCGGGGTGGCCAATACCTTGCCCCGTGCCTACCACGCAGGGGATTCCGCCGAGCTGGAGTGGGTTTTGCCGCGCTTGCTGACGCGTTCCCCACGGTTGTATGGGGTGGGGGTGTCGCTGGGGGGCAATCTGCTGCTGAAGTATCTGGGCGAGACGGGTCAGGCGGCCTTGCTCCAAGCGGCGGTGGCGATTTCTGCCCCGCTGGACTTAACCGCTGCCAGCCAAGCCCTTGATAGCGGCTTTAACCGGCAGGTCTATACCCGCTTGTTTTTAAGCACGCTCAAGCAACATGCCCTGCACACGCTGCACCATCACCCCACGCTATTTGACCGGCAACAGGTGCTAGACAGCCGGACGTTTGCCGCCTTTGACCGGACGGTGACCGCTCCGCTGGCGGGCTATGCCAGTGCCGAGGCGTATTGGCAGGCGGCTTCGGCCAAGCCGTGGTTGCCGCATATTGTCTGCCCGACCTTGGTGCTGAATGCCCAAAACGACCCGTTTCTCCCTGCTCATGCCCTGCCCTTGCCCCACCAAGCCAGCCCCGCCGTGACTTTGGAATTTCCCGCCACGGGGGGGCATGTGGGCTTTGTGACCGGACGTTTTCCGGGGACGTTGGCGTGGTTGCCTGCGCGGGTGTTTCGGTTTTTTTCGTCGCTGTAAATCCTGCCTAAACCCTTATTTGATGCGTATTTGCCTGTTTTTGAAGGAAGCACCATGTCTGATATTTTGAACAAAATTCTGGCGACCAAGCGCGAAGAAGTCGCTGCCCTCAAAGCCCAATCCCCCCAAGCCGACGTGGCCGCCGCTGCCCGTGCCATGCCGACCCCTCGGGATTTTGTCGGGGCGATTCGTGCCAAATTGGCCGCCGGTTTGCCGGCCATTATTGCCGAAGTCAAAAAAGCCAGCCCCAGCAAGGGCGTGATTCGGGCGGACTTTCAGCCTGCGGAGATTGCCGCCAGCTATGCCGCACACGGTGCCGCGTGTTTGTCGGTGCTGACCGACCGTGACTATTTTCAGGGCAGTGTCGATTACCTCAAAGCCGCCCGTGCCGCCTGTGTGCTGCCGGTGCTGCGCAAGGATTTTATTGTCGATACCTACCAAATCGACGAAGCACGGGCGATGGGGGCGGATTGCATCTTGCTGATTGCCGCCGCGCTGAGCGTGGACGAGATGCAACGCTTTGAAGCCCACGCCCACGCCCTTGGCCTCGCGGTGCTGGTTGAAGTCCACGATGCCGAAGAGTTGCGCCACGCGCTGACGCTGACCACGCCGCTGATTGGGGTGAATAACCGCAATCTCCGCACGTTTGAGGTCAATGTGGACACGACTTTGGACTTGCTGCCCGCGATGGATGCGGGGCGGATTGTGGTGACCGAAAGCGGCATTGCGAGCAAGGACGACGTGACCAAGCTCCGCGCCCAGCAGGTTGATACGTTCTTGGTTGGCGAAGCCTTTATGCGTGAACCCGAGCCCGGGGTGGCCTTGGCGCAGTTGTTTAGCTTGCCGCCTGTCGCCGCCACCGCTGACCGCGTCAGCGTGCTGGGGAGATTTTCGCTGCTCAGTTTTGCCGGTGACGATGCCCGCGCCTTTTTGCAGGGGCAACTTTCTAGCGATGTGCGTCAAGTCAGCCCCAGCCACGCCCAGTATTCGACCTATTCCACCCCCAAGGGGCGGATGTTGGCCAGCTTTCTGCTGTGGGAAGCGGCAGCGACCGCGCACCAGCCTGCTGCATTGCGCTTGATGGTATCCGCCGATATTGCCGCGCCGATTCGCAAACGGTTGGGGATGTATGTGATGCGCTCCAAGGTCAGCCACCGTGTGGCCGATGAGGTGTCGTTGCTGGGGGTGAGCGGCACCGAGGCCGCCGCGCGGGTCTTGGCGGCAGTAGGGGCGGTGCCCGAGGCGGTGATGGGTGTGGTGGCGGTGGCGGGCGGCGAAGTGATTCGACTCTCGGCTACGCGCTTTGTGCTGGCCCTGACCGATACGGCGGCAGCGGCAGCATGGCCGCGTCTGCTGCTGGGGGCGCAGGGGGTGGGGACGGCGGATTGGGATGCCGACAATATCACCGACGGGATAGGCTGGATTACCGCCGCCACCCAAGAGCTGTTTGTGCCGCAAATGGCCAATATGGAGTGCATTGGGGCGGTGAATTTTCAAAAAGGCTGCTACCCGGGGCAAGAAATCGTGGCGCGTAGCCAATATTTGGGCAAGGTCAAACGCAGAATGATTCGGGCATGGTTAGATGCCGAACAAGTGAAGGCAGGCGACCCGCTGTTTTGCCCCACAACAGGTGAACAAGTGATAGGCCATATCGTCTTGGCCGCGCCTGCTTTGCAAGGCGGCTGGATGGTGTTGGCGGTGTGCCAAACCCCTGCCCTGAGTGATGGGGTGCATCTGGGTAGTGTGGCGGGGGCGGTGTTGGTGGTGCAAACCTTACCGTATGCCGTGGGCGATGCCAGCCCATCGGAAGAGGGTTAAGCCATGACTGAGCCCAAAAATGTGTTGTCAGTAGATACGCTACGCCAACGGGCGATGGCACTGTTGGGACGGCGAGAATACAGCCTCGCCGAGCTCCGGCAAAAGCTGCGCCCCTTTGCCAGTGACGGCAAGCGGCTAGAAGCGGTGCTGGCGGATTTGGTGGCGCGAGATTGGCAATCCGATGCGCGTTTTGCCGAATCGTGGGTGCGCAGCCATGCCCCACGGCAAGGGGTGCTGCGTTTGCAACAAGACCTGCGCCAACGCGGGGTATCGGCAGAGGTGATTGCGGCGGCATTGGCTCCGCTGGCAGCCTCGTTGGAGGGGGCAGAAGACCCCGTCGCGCCAGCACACGCGCGGCCTGCACAGCATCCTGCTGCACGGTCTGTTGAAGTCCCTGTGCCGCTCTTCGCCCCTGTGCCTAACCAAAGTGAAGCCGCACGGGCGATGGCGGTGTGGCAAAAAAAATTCACCGCTGCCCCTGCTACCCCGCAAGAACGCTCAAAGCAGTTTCGGTTTTTGATGTCGCGGGGGTTCTCTGCCTCGGTGAGCAACGAAGTTATTACGAAGGCATCGAAAATTGGTTGAATAATGCAAAAATCAAGTTTGCTTATCCACCCTATGCCCTTTTGTTAATGGGCATAGGGTGGGGCAAATTTAAGATAGAGGTGGCGTGTGTTCCCATTAAAGCAGGTGTGTGCAGGGCTATTGTTGGCGGTGAGTGTGCTGGCTTCGTCGGCATGGGCAGACACCTTTACCATTGGGGTGTTGGCATGGCATGACGAAGAGCACACCGATGCCCAGTGGCAGCCGATGGTGTCCGCGTTGTCTCAGGCACTGCCCCAGCATCAATGGGTGCTGCGCCCGCTTGAACTCAACGACATTCCCCCTGCTTTAATGCGGCAAGAACTCGATTTTCTCATTACCAATCCTGGCGACTACGTCGAGCAAGAGCACTTTTTTGGGGTAAGCCGAATCGCGACTTATCTCAATCCCCCTGCCACCGATGCCATGTATGCCGTGGGGTCTACGGTGATTGTATTGGCCGCCCGCCCCGAATTGCAGCGGCTAGAAGACCTCAAAGGCTTACGTCTTGCCATCCCAACCGAAGACGCTTTTGGCGCGTTTCAGATTCTGCAAGGTGAGCTGCGCAAAGACGGTTTGGACATCCATCGGGATATTGGCCGCTTGGTGCAGACCGGCTATCCCCTGACCAAGGTGGTGGAGGCGGTGCGCGAAGGGCGGGCGGATGCGGGCGTGATTCGGTCGTGCTTGCTAGAGCAGTTGGTGGCGGAGCAAAAAATTCCAGCGCATTTATTCCGCGTGTTGTCGGTTCGGCGTGATGCGCGTTTGCCCTGTGTGGTGTCGTCGCGCTTGTATCCCGATTGGGCTTTTGCGGCAGCACGCCAGACTTCGCCAGAGATTGCGCGTCAGGTGCTGTTAGCGTTGTTGTCCGCGCCCCCCAGCAAACAAGCGGGCTACTGGTCCGTACCGGCAGACTACCAGCCTGTCCATGCCTTGCTGCGTGAGTTGGGTAAGCCTCCCTATGCCGTCGCCACCCCGCCTCCTTATACTTTTGTGCGTCAGTACTGGCCGTGGCTATTGGCGATGGTGGGCGGGCTGCTGTTGTGGTTGGGCTATACCTTGCGGGTAGAGCGACTGGTGAAGTACCGCACCAGCCAGCTTCAGCAGATGGTGGTGGAGTACAACGCTGCCACACAGCAAGCCAATTCCAATCAAGAGCAGCTTGAGCACCTTTCGCGTTTGTCGGTTTTGGGCGAGCTGTCGGGATCGTTGGCACACGAGCTCAGTCAGCCGCTGGCCAGCATCGGCAACTATGGCAGTGCTTTGGTGCGGGCGAGTGAGCAAGCCTTGCTGACCCCTGACGTTGTGGCCTATGCCGCCCGTGAAATCACTGCGGAAGCCACGCGGGCTTCTGGCGTGTTGGATGGGATTCGGCGGTTAGCCAAAAAACGACCCTGCGTGCGCGAGGTACAAGCGATGATCCCGTTGGCGGTGCAAACCATCGCCCTGTTTACGGGGCTATTACGCGCGGCTCCCGCCGTTGCACTGGTGGAGTCTGTCCCCGTTTTTGCCCAAATGGATGCTTTGCAAATTCAGCAGGTCTTGTTGAATTTGCTCAAAAATGCCCGCGATGCCCAGCGCGATAGCCCCGCACCTGTGCCGCCGATTGAGGTACGGATTACCGCCACCGAGGGGGTGATTACCGTCTCGGTACGCGACCACGGTACCCCGTTAACCGATGCTGAACTGGCCAAGATATTTGACCCCTTCTTTACCACCAAGCAAGAAGGCTTGGGCTTGGGGTTGTCTATTTGCCGCACGATTATCGAAGCGCACGGTGGCGCATTGACGGCATGCCGTGCGGAAGAGGGTATGGGCTTAATCCTCAGCTTTACCTTGCCACAGGCTCCTTCGGCGACATGACCCTGCATATGCCTTGGCATCCTCCCCCCTCTCGGCCTGCTAAGCAGACCCTCGCCAGTCAAGCTGGAAAGGAAGGGGATGCCTACGGCGGTCAGCCCAATCTGGGCGAACGCACTTTGGCGGGTTCTTGCTTCACCGAGTGGCCTGACTGCGTCGGCTCTCCACACGCTAACAAGCGGTATCCCCGCTCTAAGAGCGTGTTTACGATCTGCGAGACGCGGGTGATCCTGCGTTGAAATTCGAAAAAAATGCGTATGGATTCAGTTCCAACGCCGCTTTTTTGGTCCATTTCGCCTTGGCAGCCTCTGTGCCATTGAGACTTTGAACAGGCTCTGAGAAGCTTTGTGTAGATAGTCCTTGCGGGCATGGCCAATGTCGATGTGAATCTGTGTCACTTTGGCTTTCGCCTTTTTTCCGTGCTGGCTGAACTTCACTTTCCGTACTAGGCGGCGTTGGTGCCGTTTCAGCCGTTGCTGGTGATTCAGCGGGTCGTAGTAACTGCCGTCTGACGGTGTAACGAAGCGGGTAATGCCCATATCAAGGCCAATCATCCCGCTCCGCTGCCACTTCGCGGCGGGTTTGAATCGACGCAAACCACTTGCCGCCGGACTGGCTAATGGTTACGTTGCAAATATCACCCAGCACGTCGCGGCTGGCGCGATAACGCAGCCAACCCAGCTTGGGCAGAAAGATACGGCCATTGCCTTGGTCAAGCTTGCTGCTTTGCGGATAACGGAAGCTGTCCCCTCACCCTTTTTTCTTGAAGCGCGGAAAATCCGCCCGTTGCTCGAAAAAATGAACATAGGCGTGTTCCAAGTCTTTGAGCATTTGCTGCAAGGGCTGTAAGTGGGTTTCTTTTAGCCAAAGCGTTTCCGGCTGGGCTTTCCATTCGGTCAAGGTCTTGGATACACCCGCATAGCTCAATTTCTTTTCGCCCTGCGCGTGCAGTGCCTGCTGCAACGCCAACACCTTGTTAAACACGAAGCGGCGCATGTGCTGCGCTTGCTCGCCGTTGGGCTGTCGCCCGAATTTAAAGGCTTGAAGACGTTCCATGCGGCACACTCTACGTTTGGCTTGGGGATATAGAGGCAATGACATTCCACACGAATGATGCGGCACGCTAAGGACGGCTATGCCGCCCATGCACGCCATCCTCGCCCTGAAGGACGGGGCTTTTCGTACACTTGCGGGTAAAATACGCAATTTGTTGGGCAACTACTCCGTATGAATGTATCTCTTTTGACTGACGCGCTCCCAGTACCTGCTGTGCTCCACCTAATTGATGATGACCAAGCATTTTGCCGTTCCCTCGCCTTTTTGCTGGTGTCTGCGGGCTGGGAAACCAAAAGCTATGCCTCGGCAGAAGTTTTTTTGGCAAATCTGCCCGCCTTTACCGAAGGGGGAGGTGCTTTGTTGGTGGATATTCGGATGCCGCGCATCAGTGGGCTGGAGCTGATTCGGCGATTGCAAGAACAAGGCTCGCCGTTTCCGGTATTGGTGATGACGGGGCATGGCGATGTCGAATTAGCTGTCGAGTCAATGAAGCTGGGTGCGTATGACTTTCTGCAAAAGCCCTTTAACCATCAACGCCTGCTAGATGCGGTATCGGCGGCGGTGACTGCAGGGTTAGACTGCCAAGCGCACAGTATGCGTCGGGCGTTGGCAGAAGAGCGTTTAGCTCGGCTGTCCGCGCGAGAACACGAAGTGTCGATTTTGCTGGCACGGGGGCTGCCGAATAAGGCCGTGGGGCAGGCATTGGGGATTAGTGAAAAAACCGTCCATGTGCATCGCCAACACATTATGGATAAAACCGAAACCCACAGTGCCGCTGAGCTGGCGCGGCTGGTGTTGTCGGCGAATGAGTCCGCACTTGACTGACCTAGCGGGTTAAGCTGCTGCGGATACAAAAACAGCCACCGTTGATTGCGGTGGCTGTTTTTTTCGGCGGTGCGGCCAAGTTAGGCGGGAACGACGTTCTCTTCGTCAAACTTTAACACGACTTTGCTGGCATCGTCCAAATCCACAGTGACATGCCCCCCGTCGGCGAGTCGTCCAAACAGCAGTTCGTCGGCCAGTGCGGTGCGGATGGCATCTTGAATCAGCCGCGCCATTGGGCGTGCGCCCATCAGAGGGTCAAAGCCCTTTTTGCCCAAATACTGCTTGAGTGCATCGGTAAAGTGGACTTCGACCTTTTTGTCGTGCAGTTGGGCTTCTAGCTGCATCAAGAATTTATCCACCACCCGCAAAATAATGCTCTGGTCGAGCATCTTAAACGAGACGATGGCATCCAGCCGGTTACGGAATTCTGGGGTGAACATCCGCTTGATGTCGGCCATCTCGTCCCCGCTGGCTTTGCTATTGGTAAAGCCGATGCTGGATTTAGACAGCGATTCTGCACCGGCGTTGGTGGTCATGATAATGATGACGTTGCGGAAGTCGGCTTTGCGCCCGTTGTTGTCGGTGAGCGTGCCGTGATCCATCACTTGCAGCAGGATGTTGAAAATATCGGGATGGGCTTTTTCGATTTCATCCAGCAGCAGCACCGCGTAAGGGTGCTTGGTGATTTTTTCCGTCAGCAGCCCCCCTTGTTCAAAACCGACATAGCCAGGCGGTGCGCCAATCAGCCGCGAAACGGCGTGGCGTTCCATGTACTCCGACATATCAAACCGAATCAGCTCCACGCCCATCGTAAAGGCCAGTTGCTTGGCGACTTCGGTTTTGCCCACGCCGGTGGGGCCTGAAAATAAGAATGCACCAATCGGGCGGATGGGGTTGCCCAGCCCTGAACGGGACATTTTGATGGCGGCTGCCAAGACATCAATGGCAGGGTCTTGGCCGAACACCACGTTTTTTAGGTCACGCTCTAGGGTCTTGAGCACGTTTTTGTCGTCGTGGCTGACCGTTTTGGGCGGGATACGGGCGATTTTGGCGATAATTTCTTCAATTTCGTGCTTGGAAATCACCTTCTTTTGCTTGGATTTAGGCAGGATTTTTTGCGCTGCACCGGCTTCGTCAATCACATCAATCGCCTTGTCGGGCAAGTGGCGGTCGTTGATGTAGCGCGCCGAGAGCTCTGCGGCGGTGGTCAGTGCCGAGGCGGTGTATTTCACCCCGTGGTGGGCTTCGAACCGTGACTTGAGCCCACGCAAAATATGGATGGTTTGCTCGACGGTGGGCTCGGGCACATCAATTTTTTGGAAGCGGCGCGATAAGGCGTTGTCTTTTTCAAAGATGCCACGGTATTCGGTATAGGTCGTCGCACCGATGCAGCGCAGCGTGCCGTTAGACAGCGCGGGCTTGAGCAGGTTAGAAGCATCCAGCGTGCCGCCAGAGGCCGCCCCTGCGCCAATCAGGGTGTGGATTTCGTCGATAAACAAAATGGCGTGCGGGTCGTTGGTGAGCTGCTTAATCACGCTTTTCAGCCGCTGTTCAAAGTCACCCCGATATTTGGTGCCAGCCAGCAACGCGCCCATATCCAGCGAATAGACCGTGGCTTGTGCCAACACGCTCGGTACGTCGCCCTGAACGATGCTACGCGCCAGCCCTTCGGCAATGGCGGTTTTGCCGACACCAGCTTCGCCCACCAGCAGCGGGTTGTTTTTTCGGCGGCGGCACAGTGTTTGGATAACGCGCTCAATTTCGGTGTCGCGCCCAATCAGGGGGTCGATTTTCCCGGCTTTCGCTTGCTCATTGAGGTTTTGGGTGTAGTTTTCGAGCGGGCTGTTGTTGCCGTGGGTATCGGCTTCTTCGGGGTGCTCGTGTGCCGGTGCGCCTTGGGGGGCTTCGCCGTTTTTGGGTTTGCTAATGCCGTGGGAGATAAAGTTGACCACGTCCATACGGCTGATATTTTGTTGGTGCAGGTAATAGACCGCGTGGGAGTCTTTTTCGCCAAAAATCGCCACCAGAATATTTGCCCCCATGACTTCTTTTTTGCCCGAGGACTGGACGTGCAAAATCGCGCGTTGAATCACGCGCTGAAAACCCAGTGTGGGATGGGTTTCGATCTCGGCTTTGCCTGGGACGATGGGGGTGTTTTGCTCGACAAATTCGCTGAGCTGTTTGCTGAGGTCGTCTAAGTTCGCCCCACAGGCGCGTAGCACTTCGGTCGCCGAGGGGTTTTGGAGCATGGCCAGTAACAGGTGCTCGACGCTGATAAATTCATGCCGCTTACGGCGGGCTTCCATAAAAGCCATATGGAGGCTCACTTCAAGTTCTTGAGCAATCATGTGTTTTTCTCCATCAGGCATTGCAAAGGGTGTTGGTGTTCTTTGGCGAGCGCCATGACTTGCCGGATTTTGGTCGCGGCGATGTCTTGCGAATAGATGCCGCATACACCCCGACCATTGTGGTGTACGTCCAGCATCACTTGGGTAGCGCGATCCACACCCATGTGAAATATTTTTTGCAAAATATCGGTGACGAATTCCATCGGGGTGAAGTCATCGTTGAGCAGGAGAACGCGGTAGAGCGGCGGAGGCGGGGCTTTGACGCGCTTTAGGGTGAGCGCGGTATGGTCTTGAACATGGGTTGGCATACGGCGTGGATCTCTCCTTGTTTAGCTTATACGATGGACGCTAGCACGACTTTTTCAATATTAACACGGTAGATAAAAATAACCCTTGACGCTGTGTTTTGAGTCGCGTAAAACATTTGGCTGGTAGCAGGGGCGCGGGTGCGGATTCGTACAGCAAAACCCTGAAGCATTTGGGTCTCACCAGCCCGTTTTTTGTTTAAGAAAGTTACTATTCATGGCAACAGGTACCGTCAAGTGGTTCAACGACGCTAAAGGTTTTGGTTTCATCACCCCTGACGACGGTGGTGAAGATTTGTTCGCGCATTTTTCCGCGATCAATATGAACGGGTTTAAGACCCTGAAAGAAGCTCAACGCGTGTCGTTTGAGCTGACCCAAGGTCCTAAGGGCAAGCAAGCTTCTAACATCCAAGCTGCTTAAGCACCCTTCCCTAATTTAGGGTTGAGGGTAGGCAAAACCCGCAAGTAGCGGGTTTTGTTGTATTTGCCTCGATGTGCAAGCAAGACAAGATAATTATCTCGCCGCGTCACACTTTCTACTGTGGTTATATGCTATAAATAGCTATCCGGTATGGAAGTTAAATCTTAGGTTTCGATTTGGGGTTTAAAAGACAGGCACGGATTGAAATACATTTTTTAGGGGGACATCCCCCGTTTTTTAAGGAAGCATGCAACATGGCAACAGGTATCGTGAAGTGGTTCAACGACGCTAAAGGTTTTGGTTTTATCACCCCTGATGATGGCGGTGAAGACTTGTTCGCGCATTTCTCCGCTATCAACATGAGCGGTTTCAAGTCCCTGCAAGAAGGCCAACGTGTGAGCTTTGATGTTGCACAAGGTCCTAAGGGCAAGCAAGCCGCTAATATCCAAGCAGCGTAAGGCAAAGACCCCTCTGGGGGTCTGAACCGAAAAAACCCCATCTTTTTAGATGGGGTTTTTTTATGGGGCAAGATCGCGTTGGCTTAAGCAGGTTCTTCTTGGTTCTTCATAAAATCAGCCGTATTGCGCAAGGCGGCAATCAGCTTGGCTTTGAGGTCGGGGTCAACCGCCAAGCCTTCAAAGGCTTTTTCCATGCAATACATCCACTGGTCGCTGGCCGCCTGATTGATCGGGAAAGGCAGGTGGCGTGCCCGCAACCGAGGGTGGCCGAATTTTTCCATATACAAATTAGGTCCGCCTAGCCAGCCAGACAGAAACATAAAGAGCTTCTCTCGAATCGGCTCTAGGTCGCCAAGATGCATGACACGAATATCGTGGGCAACGGGGTCGCTGTCCATCACATTGTAAAAACGGTCAACCAGCAGGCGCAGCATGGCTTCGCCGCCAAGGGCTTGGTAGGGGGTGAGGGCTTCCATCGGGGTATCACTCTTGTTAAAAATGTGGGCAATAGAGGGCGGCAGCTAGCCACGCTAGGGTTTCATAAACGGAAAATCCACTTCGGGGCGCATGCCGCTGATAATGTCAGCCAAGGCACGTCCCGACCCCGGCCCTTCGGTCCAGCCCAGTGTGCCGTGTCCTGTGTTCAGGTAGAGATTTTTAAACTCACGGGTGACACCAATCAGCGGCACATTAGAAGGCGTTGCAGGGCGCAAGCCTGTCCAAAACATCGGGTTTTCGTAGTCTGCTACGTTGGGGAACAGCTGCTTGGCGCGTTGAATCAGGGCATTGCAACGGACAGGGTTCAGCTCGGTCGAATAGCCGTTAAATTCAGCCGTGCCCGCAATGCGAAGGCGGTTGCCGAGTCGTGAAAAGACAATGCGGTGGCTTTCATCGGTAATGCTGACTTTGGGCGCAGCACTCTCTACAAAGCCACCATCGGTGACGTCCATTTCTGGCTCCACCACACTGACCGTCGCAGAGTAGCCTTTGGCGGGGTAAATCGGTAGGTTCACGCCGACTGTGCGCGCCAATAGGGGCGAGTAGCTGCCCATCGCCATCACAAAGGCATCCGCCGTAAGGGTTTCGTATTGACCATCCGCCCCCGTAATCGAAACCCCGCTAATGGTGCTGCCACGGGTCAGCAGGGTGTTGATGCGCGTGTGGTAGCGAAATTCCGCACCTTGCTCTTCGGCAATGGTGGCCAGACGCTGGGTGAACATCCGTGCATCACCAGATTCGTCGCTTTCGCAGTAGCTGGCCCCTGCCAATTTGGGGGCGATGTGGCGTAGCGCGGGTTCGATTTCCACAATCCGGTCACGCGTCACCATTTTGCGATCTACGCCTAAACTCTGCATAAACAGACAGGTTTTAGCCGCATCATCGAGTTCTTCTTGCGAAAAGAACAGTGCCGCGATGCCTCGGCTTTGCTGCTCAAATTCAATATGCGTTTCCGCCACAATGTCGTGCAGCGTTTGGCGGCTATACAGCCCGAGGTTAATCAGCTGGCGGATGTTATAGCGTTGTCTTCCTTTACGGCATTCGGACAGAAAACGTAGCCCCCACGCCCATTGATTGGGGTCCATTTTGAGCTTAAACAGTAGAGGTGCATCTTCTTGCGACATCCAGCGCAGCATGTTCATGGGGGCTTGTGGGCTGGCCCAAGGCTCCGATTGGCTGACAGAGATTTGGCCGCCATTGGCATAGCTGGTTTCTACACCGGCTTGGGCTTGGCGGTCGATAACAATAACCTCATGGCCTGCTTTAAGCAGAAACCACGCGGTAGATACCCCAATAACCCCTGCGCCCAGCACCACAATTTTCATCGTTTATTCTCGTTGCGCCTCGGTTAGCCTCGTGTTGGCGTAGAGGGCGATAGGTTGATGTTGGAAAGATAGCAGCCAGAGGCCACGCTATATCCCCCCAAGCAAAAGGGGGATTCTAAACCTTTTCGTAGACTGTTTTGCCACGGAGTTTAAACAGGTCTGCTGCATGATAAAAATTTTCTGAATGCCCTACAAAGAGCAGCCCATCTGGCTTTAGCAGGGGGGCAAATCGCCGCAAGATGGCAAGCTGGGTATCACGGTCAAAGTAAATCATCACATTTCGGCAAAAGATAGCATCAAAGGGTCCGCGCAGCGCCCAATTAGGCTCAACCAAATTAAGGGGCTGAAAGCGCACCATTTGGCGTAACTCAGGGCGGATTTTCCATGTGCCATCTGGCTGGCGGTCAAAATGGCGTGTAGCCAAGCCGACAGGCAAGCGGGCGATAGCTGTTTCGGCATAACAGCCCGCTGCAGCGGTGGCTAAAACGTGGGTGTCGAGGTCGGTTGCGACTATGGATACCCGCGTATGACTGCGCCCTTGTGTGGCTTCGTGGGCAGTCATGGCGATGGTGTAGGGTTCCTCGCCGGTGGAGGAGGCTGCGCACCAAATAGTGATGTCACCGCTCTTCTGGCGGAGGTGTTCGGCCAAGAGGGGGAAATGGTGTTCTTCGCGAAAGAAAAATGTCAGATTGGTGGTCAGCGCGTTAACAAAAAACTCAAGCTCGGGTCGCCCTGCGGCTGAAAACAAGAGCGTTAAATAGGCGTTAAATGAGCCGAGCCCCAAGGCACGTACCCGCCGTACCAGCCGACCATACACCATATCTTTTTTGGTTTCGGCCAAGGAAATACCTGCCCGCTCACGAATAAAGGCGCGAACACGGTCAAAGTCCGCATCTGTAAACGGAAACTCCCGCGCCAAGGGCAATAGGGTGGGGGCAAAGGGAGAGGGGGTGGGCATATTCTGGGGCTCGGATAAGGGAACAAAAACCCCGAAGCCTGCGCATTCGGGGTTTTTGAGGGCTGAACGTAGGGTTTAGTGCAAATTAGGCAGAGAAGGAAGAGCCGCAGCCGCAGGTTGAAGAAGCGTTCGGGTTCTTAATTACAAACTGCGAGCCTTCGATGCTTTCTTGGTAGTCGATTTCTGCGCCGACCAAATACTGGTAGCTCATAGGATCAACCAGCAGGGTCACGCCGTCTTTTTCAACCAAGGCATCGTCGTCATTGGCGACTTCATCAAAGGTAAAGCCGTATTGGAAGCCCGAGCAGCCGCCACCAGTTACAAAGACGCGGAGCTTGAGCTCAGGGTTGCCTTCTTCTGCAATTAGGTCTTTTACCTTGTTGCAGGCATTGTCAGTAAACACAAACGGGCTAGGGATTTCAGCAACATCAGTCATGGTCATGCTCCAAAAAGGTCGTAAACAGGTGAAGGCATTATCCGCGTGATAGTCAAAAAATCAACAGGATAGCCAAAGGGGTCTTTACGGCAACAGCGGCACAATGCCCAGACCAGTCTTTTCTGGCAGGTCAAACAAGATGTTCATGTTTTGCACCGCTTGGCCTGCCGCGCCTTTAACCAAGTTATCAATCACCGACAAAATCACCACAGTATCGCCCCCTTGTGGGCGGTGAACCGCAATACGGCAGGTGTTGGCACCGCGTACGCTGCGGGTTTCGGGGTGGCTACCGGCAGGAAGTACGTCTACAAAGGTTTCGTCGGCATAACGCTGTTCAAACAGAGCTTGCAGGTCGATGTCTTTGGTGAGGCGTGCATACAGCGTGGCGTGAATACCGCGAATCAGCGGGGTCAGATGGGGAACAAAGGTCAACCCAACGCTCCCGCCTGCGGCACGCCCCAGTCCTTGGCGAATTTCAGGCAAGTGACGATGCCCTGCTACGCCATAGGCTTTGAAGTTATCGCCCGCCTCGGCAAACAGCGCGTGGACTTCGGCTTTGCGCCCTGCGCCGGACACGCCGGATTTGCAGTCAGCAATCAGCGTTTGGGTGTCAATCGCCCCTGCTTCAATCAGCGGTAAAAAGCCCAGCTGCACGGCAGTGGGATAGCAACCAGGGTTGGCAATCAACCGTGCCGAGCGCACGGCAGCACGGTTGATTTCAGGCAGGCCATAGACGGCTTCTTGCACCAGATGGGGGGCGGCGTGGGTCATGCCGTACCATTTTTCCCATTCGGCAACATCGCTGATGCGGAAGTCAGCGGCGAGGTCAATGACCTTGACCCCTGCTTCGAGCAGGCGCACGGCTTCGTTCATGGCGATGCCGTTGGGTGTGGCAAAGAACACCACATCGCAGGCGGTGAGGTCGGCTTCTTCGGGCGTAGAAAACGCTACATCAACATAGCCCCGCAAGCTTGGGAACATCTCGGCTACTGGCATCCCCGCTTCTTTGCGTGAGGTGACCGCGTGGACGCGAGCATGAGGATGCCCTGCCAGCAAGCGTAGCAATTCAACGCCGGTATAACCTGTTCCACCCACAATCCCTACTGAAATCATCGCATCGCCCCTTCTTTTGAAAAATCAACCAGATAACCTATGTTACTACGGCACCGCACATGTAAAGCATAGCGCAGCGCACAACAAAAAAGCCGCACGGCGGCGGCTTTTTTGGGCAAATCCCAGCAAATTAACGCTTGGAGAATTGCTTGCGACGGCGGGCTTTGTGCAAGCCGACCTTCTTACGTTCAACTTCACGTGCATCGCGTGTCACAAAGCCAGCAGTGGACAACGCTGGCTTGAGTTCAGGGTTGAACTCGATCAGTGCGCGGGTTACGCCGTGACGCAACGCCCCAGCTTGACCGGTTTCGCCGCCACCCGACACATTTACCATGATGTCGAAGGTTTCGAGGTGTTCGGTCAGAGCCAAAGGTTGGCGCACAATCATACGACCCGTTTCGCGGGCGAAATATTCGTCCAAAGGCTTGCCGTTCACGGTGATTTGACCCGTGCCCTTAGCCATGAACACTCGCGCAACGGCACTCTTGCGACGACCTGTACCGTAGTAATATTTACCGTTCATATTTTCGTTCTGCCTTTATTCTCAGAATTCCAGCGTTTTAGGCTGCTGGGCAGTGTGCGGATGCTCGTTGCCAGCATAGACCTTCAGCTTGGACAGCATGGCGTAGCCCAGAGGGCCCTTAGGCAACATGCCTTTTACCGCTTTTTCAAGCACACGTTCTGGGAATTGCTGCTGCATTTCGGTGAAAGTGCGTTGATAAATACCACCTGGATAGCCAGAGTGACGGTAGTAAATCTTGTCTTGCGCCTTGGTTCCGGTAACGCGGATTTTGTCAGCGTTGGTCACGATGATGTAATCACCGGTATCAACGTGGGGGGTGAACTCAGGCTTGTGTTTGCCGCGCAAGCGACGGGCGACTTCAGCAGCCAAACGGCCCAGCACCTTGTCAGTAGCGTCAACCACGAACCATTCGCGCTGAACCTCGTGCGGCTTGGCAGAAAAGGTTTTCATGGAAATGTTCCAGTCAAATTCTTGAAAGTTGTCGATTCTATTACAGCGTACGAAACCGTGTCAAATCAGCAAACTGGCGTGGGCTAAGGAAGGGGGGTGCAGAGAGGGTGTGGGTAACAAAATCTGACAAAATTGTTGCGACGCAGCATTTTTTGCAACAATCAAAATAACAGGCAAAAAAAGGCGCAACCGAGAACCTCGGCTGCGCTGAATTCCACCTATTTGAAGGAGGATGGAGGAGACAACACCAAAACGCACACGTTGCATGAAACGTCCTGATGAGCTTCGATTATCGAACCCGCCCCCTGCTTTGGCAAGTTTTTTTTGTGCATTGCACTATAAATTTCCCTGCCCCTTATTTTGTACCGTAGACGTGGGGCTTACACCCGTCTTGCCTCAACCACACCCCGTACTTCCATCAAATGAAAAATCGCCCGCTGAATATCCGCCGTGTCGCGCACTTCCACCGTCAGCCGAAACCGCGCGTGGGCATCGCGTTGTTGCGTGGTAATGGCTGTCACCCCCAGCTTGTCCCGCGCCAACACATCAGACAGTGCTCGCAACAGCCCAGGCCGCTCTCGTGCTTGCACCTCAATCTCCACGCCAAATAAGCTGCTTTCTTGCCGTCCCCAGTCAGCGGGAATCAACCGTTCTGGCGCACGGCTAGACACTCTTTTTAGCGTCAGGCAGTTGGCGCGATGAATGGAAATACCCCGCCCATGGGTAACAAAGCCCATGATGGCATCGGGTGGTGCAGGTCTACAGCACTTGGCCAACACGGTCAGCAGCCGGTCAACGCCATCCACCAGTATCCCCCCCGCATCGTGGGTGGCACGGCTGCGGCGCAGAATGGCAGTGGGCTCGGTGGGGAGGAGGGCTTGCGGCGGTTGCGCCTTGCTCAGGGCGTGTAGCAGGGCTTTGCTCGACAGCTCACCATGCCCTAGGTTGGCGTAAACCTCGTCCATATCTCGCAAACCTAGGCGGCTGGCCAGCTCGTCCAAATTGGGCTGCCCCCCTGCTCGGGCATGTTCGCGCTCAAAGATGGCACGCCCAACCTCTATCGCACCGCCCCCATTTTCCTGCCGTATCCACTGGCGGATTTTACTGGTGGCGCGGTGGCTTTTGACCCAACCATCGTGCAGCCAGTTAATCGAGGGATGGCCTTCTTTGACGCTTAAAATCTCTACCCGCTGCCCATTGGCCAAGGGCGTAGACAGGGCGACGATGTGCCCATCGACCTTCGCGCCTCGGCAGCGGTGTCCCAAGTCGGTGTGGACGGCATAGGCAAAATCAATCGGGGTCGCCCCCGTCGGCAGCGGCAGCACCTTGCCCGCTGGGGTCATGACATAAATCGTGTCAGAGAACAGCTCAGTTTGGAACGCATCAGCCAGCGTTTCAGCTTCGGGGGTCGCCACGTCCTCGCGCCAATCGAGGAGCTGTCGCAGCCACGCGATTTTTTCCTCGTAAGCCGCATCGCCCTTGCCGCCCTCTTTGTAACGCCAGTGCGCCGCCACCCCAAATTCAGCGTGTTCGTGCATATCAAAGGTGCGGATTTGCACCTCAATGAATTTATCCTCTGGGCCGATGACCGCCGTATGTAAACTCTTGTAATCATTCCCTTTTGGATGGCTGATGTAGTCGTCGAACTCCCCAGGGACAGGCTGCCACAGGCTATGCACCAGCCCAAGCACCGCGTAGCAGTCTTTCACCGTATTGACCAAAATCCGCACCGCACGAATATCGTAAAGCTCGGAAAAATCGAGGTGTTTCTTCTGCATTTTTTTCCAAATGCTGAAGATATGTTTGGGGCGACCGGCAATATCCGCCTGCAGCTCAGATGCGGCCAAGGTTTGGCGCAGCACCACCAGCACCGCCTCAATGTAGCTCAGGCGATCTAGGCGGCGTTCATCCAGCAGCTTGGCGATTTTTTTATAGGTTACCGGCTCTAGATGGCGAAAGGCCAAGTCCTCCAGCTCCCACTTGATTTGCCACACCCCCAGCCGATTGGCCAAGGGGGAAAAAATATCCAAAGTTTCTTGGGCGACTTCGCGGCGGATGGCTTCATTTGGGACACGCGCTAAGTGGTGCATGGTTTGTGTACGCCACGCCAGCTTAATCAGCACCACGCGAATATCTTCTACCATCGCCAAAATCATCTGGCGCATGGCTTCGATTTGCTGGTGTCGTGCCTCGGGGGTGGCTGAGTCGTGGGTGCGACCAAACGCCTGAATCTGCCGGACACGGCTTATCCCCACCACTAATTGCGTCACAGTGGGATTGCATTCCGCCGCTATCCACGCTTCGGCTTCTGCTTGCACGTCAGGCAGGGCAAACAGCAGCGTGGCGGCAATGGCATCGGGCAGCAGGTTGAGCTCGGCTACAATCGCCGCCGCCCCCACCGCATGGGCAAACAGCGGCTCATGGGTAGGGGGGAGGGTGTGCCCTTGGTAGGCAACTTGGGCGTGAAAAAAGGCTTTTTCGACCAGCTTTTTGCTGCTGGGGCTCAGGTCTTTGAGGGTGGACAACCAATGGGCAGGGTCAGTCGCATCGGCGAGTAAATCCACCAAGGGGCGGGTGACAGCAACCATATAAGCATTCCCATGTTGGGGGGCAGGGCTTGGCAAAAAACCAAGGTACAAAGGGCTATTCAGCGGGGTTCTGGGACTTCCAGCAGCCGCCTAATCGGCGCAGGCAAACCCAGTTGCAAAGCGGCTTGGCGACTAAACCAAGCCGTCTCTTCCACATGGGGCGGCTTGGTGTCCACTTCAACCCGCTGCGGGGTAAAGTGTAAGCGGAAGTGGGTAAAAACGTGAGTCTGGGGCGGCTGGGGCGGCAGCAGCGTGGCCTGCGTCAACCCGTGCTGGTCGAGCCAATCCGGCACGTCTGCTACGCGGTCGCACGCGGGCAAGCTCCACAAGCCACCCCAAATACCGGAGGGCGGACGGCGTTCCAGCCACACCTCTTCGCCACACCACACCAGTACAAACACCGTCTCGCGGGTGGGCACGACCTTGGCCGGACGCGGCGTGGGCAGCTCGGCCACCCGCTGCGTGGTGTAGGCCACACAGTCGGCGTGGAGCGGACAGCTTGAGCAGCGGGGCTTGCTGCGGGTGCATATAAGGCTGCCCAAATCCATCAGCCCTTGGGTATAGGGCACGATGTCTGCTGCAGCGGGAAGCAAATCCTCGGCCAAGGTCCACAACTGGGCTTCGACCGCCTTATTGCCCGCCCAACCTGCCACGCCAAAGGCGCGTGCCAGTACCCGCCGCACATTGCCATCCAAAATCGCCGCCCGCTCGCCAAAGGAAAAAGCCGCAATCGCAGCGGCAGTCGAACGACCAATGCCGGACAGTGTTTGTAGTTGGGCTGCCGTAGCGGGGAGCTGCCCGCCGTGCTCGGCCATCACCTGTTGGGCTGCTTTGTGCAGATTGCGGGGCCGGCTGTAATAGCCCAACCCGCTCCAATGCGCCAAAACGTGGTCGAGGTCGGCGTGTGCCAAATCCGCCACCGTCGGAAACATCGCCATAAAGCGGGGGTAGTAGTCCAGCACACTGCGCACTTGGGTTTGCTGCAACATGATTTCAGACACCCAGACCGCGTAGGGGTCGGTGACTTGCCAAGGCAAATCATGCCGCCCGTCGGTGCGTTGCCATGCAATGAGACGGGCAGAAAAAGACGGCAAGAGGGTGGGCAGCGACATCGGCAGCTTTGGCTTGTAGGAAGGGGAAGGCATCATGCCTGCCCCATGCTGAGGGGGCAAGGCGGCAGGGCATCGCGTTATTGAGCACAACGGAAACATTGCCGTTCCCCGCCCCGAACCCAACAGCCTTATACTTTCGCCGCCTTCCTCCTGCCCCTTTTTGTTGCCATGCCCACCCCGTCCGCGCCCCCCTTGCCGCCCCACAATGCCCATCCCCTGTATCGCCCTGATATTGATGGCTTACGCGCCGTGGCGATTTTTGTCGTCGTGCTGTTTCACGCCTACCCCAAGTTGCTGCCTGGAGGCTTTGTCGGGGTTGATGTGTTTTTTGTCATTTCGGGCTTTTTGATTTCGACCATCTTGTTTAGAAGTTTGCAGCGGGGAGATTTTGATTTTGCCGAGTTTTACGCCCATCGGGTGAAGCGGATTTTCCCCGCCTTGGCCGTGGTGTTGGCGGTGGTGTATGGGCTGGGCTGGGTGCTACTCCTCCCCGATGAATTTGCCCAGCTCGGCAAGCACATGGCGGCGGGGGCAGGCTTTGTGCAGAATTTTGTGCTGTGGCAAGAGGCGGGCTACTTTGACACCGCATCCGAGCTCAAACCCCTGATGCACCTGTGGTCGCTGGCCATCGAGGAACAATTTTACCTGCTGTATCCGGTACTGATTTGGGGAGTATGGCGGCTGGGGCTGAATAGCCTAACCGTCCTTTTTGTGCTGGCTGCCGTGTCGTTTGGCTTGAACGTCTCCGGCATTGACCATGCCACCATCGCCACCTTTTTTGCCCCCCAAACCCGTTTTTGGGAGCTGCTGGCGGGGGCGGGTCTCGCCTATCTCCAGCTCTTTAAGCGGGCGGCTTTGGCGGCTGGATTGCGGCAGTGGGTGCTCGACCCCGTGCTCTCCCCTGCCGTAGCGCAGACCGCCCAGCAAGACCGCACGCTGCATTCGGCGTTGTCAGTGCTGGGGGCAGGGCTGATTGTGCTGGCTGTGTTTGTCCTCAATAAAGAGCGGGCGTTTCCCGGCTGGTGGGCGATTTTGCCAGTGGCTGGGGCGTGCTTGCTGATTCTGGCGGGGGGCGAGGCGTGGGTGAATCGGCAAGTGCTGGCCTGTCGTCCTATGGTGTGGCTGGGTTTGGTCAGCTACCCGCTGTATTTGTGGCATTGGCCCTTGTTGTCCTTGGCGCAGATTGTCGAATCCGACACCCCACCTGGCAAAATTCGGGTGGCTGCCATGCTGTTGAGTGTCCTTCTGGCATGGCTGACCTACCGGCTGCTAGAAAAGCCCATCCGCTTTGGGCGCGGGTCGGGGCGCACCGTAGCGGTATTGTGTGCCACAGTGGCGACATTGGGCGGGGTGGGCTATGCCACCTCAGTGCAGCAAGGCATACCGACCCGTTCTATCGCCAAGGCCAATGCCCAAAACAAATTTGACTACCCCTACCGGCAAAGCTGCGCCCCGCTCATGGGTGCGCCCCATGCCGACGATTGGTGTCATGCGGGCAACGCCACAACAGCCCCCCCCAATACGGTGATGGTGGGGGATAGCATCGCCAATGCCTACGCCGAAACGCTGCTGCAGTTTGCGGCCAGCCACCCTGAACAGGGCGTGGTCTTTCGCCAGTTTGGGCGGGGACAATGCCCGATGCTGCTGGATTACGGCCCCGCCTATTGTCGCGAGCTGACCCGTGCAGCCATTGCAGAAATAGCCCACACCGCCACAATTCAGACCGTCATTCTCGCCGCGCATTGGCCGGCTTATTTCAACGGCAAGCATTTTGCGTGGCTGAACCACATCGAAACGCCAGAAAGTTTTGACCGTGCGTGGCGCACCACCCTTGCCCACTATCAGCAGCAAGGTAAGCGCGTCGTGGTGTGGCTCTCCCCGCCCACCGGCTCTCAACCGCGAGATTGCTTTCCACGCCTTGGACGGCTGACCGAAAGCAAAAAATGCGTGCTGCCGTTGGCCTTAGCCCAGCAGCGAGAGGGGGCGTATCGCCTGATGATGTTGCCGGTGTTGGCTGAACGTGGGGTGTCCGTCTTCGACCCCTTTCCATCGCTGTGTACGGCACAAAGCTGCCAAACCACCGCAGGGGCGTGGACACTGTATTCAAACGGCGAACACTTCAGCCAATACGGCGGACGCTTTTTAGCCGAGCGTGCCGATGCCGACTTGGCGCGTGTCTTGGCGGCGACCGCACCCCCTTCAAACCCCACACCCCGCGCATCGCCCGCAAAACCTCACGCCAGAACGAGGCTGGGTGGGTGATAATCCGGCTTTGCCTTTTCGCCTGACCGGATAATTTCACATGCACGTTGACCGTTTTTTTGCCCCTTGCCCGCGCGGCCTTGAACCCGTTTTAGCCCACGAACTCAATACCCTTGGCGCGAGCCAAGTCACCCCCACCGAGGGCGGCGTTGCCTTTGCTGGTGATTTCAGCATCATGATGAAAGCCAACCTGCACTCGCGCACTGCCAGCCGTATTTTGTGGCGGCTGGGGCAGGGGCGTTGCCGCAACGAAGCCGACCTCTACAAGCTGGCTGCAGGGGTGGACTGGCCTTTGCTGTTTGCGGTCGAAAACACCATCAAGGTCAAAGTCGATGCCATCCGCAGCCCGCTGACCAATCTGGCCTTTGCCGCGCTCAAAATCAAAGATGCCGTCTGCGACGTGTTCCGCGACAAGCTCGGCGAGCGGCCTAGCGTCAACACCCGTACCCCAGACATGCGGATTCAAGCGTTTTTGACCGCAGACACCGCCACCCTTTATCTCGACACCTCCGGCGAAGCCTTGTTTAAGCGCGGCTGGCGGCGCGAAACCCAAGACGCGCCTTTGCGAGAAAATTTGGCCGCAGGGATTTTATTGCTGGCGGGCTATACCGGCGACACTCCGCTGTTTGACCCCATGTGCGGCAGTGGCACGCTGCTGATTGAGGCTGCCGACATCGCCCTGAACCGTGCCCCAGGGCGGGGGCGTAGCTTTGCCTTCCCCAAGCTCAACGGCTTTGTGCCAAACAATTGGGCGACGCTGCTAGAAGCCGCACGCGCCGCCGAACGCCGCGTCACCAGCCTGCCGATTCATGGCAGCGACCGCTACGTGCCCGCGCTCGAAACCGCCCATAACAATCTGGTGTCTGCGGGCTTGGAAAAGGCGATTACCTTGGCCTCGGCCGATATTCTGGAAACCCGCCCTTGGATTGACCACGGCTTGATTGTCACCAACCCGCCGTATGGCGTGCGCTTGGACGACCAAGACCGCCTTGCCGCGCTCTACCCCCGTTTAGGCGATTGGCTCAAGCAGCACTGGGCGGGCTGGAATGTGTTTTTCCTGACCGGCGACCCGCTGCTGGCCAAAAAAATCCGCCTGTCCGCCAGCCGCCGCACCCCGCTATTTAACGGCGCGATTGAATGCCGCTTGTTTGAATACCGGATGATTGCGGGGGGGAATCGGCGCGATTGAGAGGAGGGTATGGCTAAATTTACTTTTATCGACCTGTTTGCGGGTATTGGGGGCATTCGCCTTGGCTTTGAAGCGCAAGGCGGGCAATGTGTGTTTTCGAGCGAGTGGGATAGCGCAGCGCAAGAAACCTATGCGGCCAATTTTGGTGAACGCCCTTGGGGTGACATTACCCAAATTCCCGTAGAGACGATTCCTGACCACGATATTTTATTGGGCGGCTTTCCTTGTCAGGCATTTAGTATCTGCGGCGACCAAAAAGGATTTTTGGATACGCGGGGGACGTTGTTTTTTAACATTGAACATATCCTGCGCGAAAAAACCCCCTACGCGTTTATGTTGGAAAACGTCAAAAACCTTAAGTCACATGATGGCGGACGGACGTTCTTGACGATTTTGTCTCACCTCAAAGCTTTGGGGTATTTTGTTCACCATGCCGTCTTAAATTCTTTAAATTACGGCGTACCGCAAAAGCGTGAGCGCACAATTATTGTCGGCTTTCGTGAAGATATTGCCTTTTCCTTTTCCCCACCCAAAAACACGCCCCCTGATTTGGCGGCCATTTTGGAAGAAGACGCATCTGTGGATAAAAAATATTTTGCCACCGCTGCAATTCAAAAAAACGGCAGGAAAAACTCAAAGCCCGCCCCCCTGTGCCGTCGATTTGGCATGAAAACAAAAGCGGCAATATCTCCACATTAAATTATTCCTGCGCCCTCAGGGCGGGAGCCTCGTATAACTATTTATTAGTCAACGGCATTCGGCGGCCTACACCAAGAGAATTACTTAGACTGCAGGGATTTCCTGATACTTTTAAAATTGTCGTCCCCGATACCCACCTGCGAAAACAGGTGGGTAATAGTGTCACTGTGCCGGTGATTCAGGCCGTAGCCGAACAGATGATTAAAAGCATGGAAAACAAAACCCCTGCTCGCCCTATTCAAGTACAGCAAAGTTTGTGGAGTGAAGAATGCCAAAATCTACTTCTGTAGTTGAAGCAAAAAAGGCTCTTGATCTTGTTATTAAAAAATCGCGTGTTCATCTTTATAAACCCATCCAAATTGCAGAGGTGCTTTATCAGCATCGAATACAGCATGGTTCAAGTATTGATTTAATTAAGCTGGAAACCTATCGGTCTGCATCAAAAATATGGCGTGATGATGTGTGCGAAAAATTATTGAATCGGGTTAGCACCTCTAGCGCGAAGTTTCAAGATAACTTGTTTGAAGAAAATGCGATTCCACCTCATGTTTTGGCAAAATTAGGCACTGTTAACGTAGCTGGAGGAGGCATTGTAGAATGCGTACATCTACAGTGCATTCGAGGAGAAGCACCTTCAACTTGAGAATGCTTTGAGTTACTGCATCGACAATACGAAAGAAGATTTCGAGTTAACGAGCTTTTTAGACCAGTTTTGGGGGCAGGCAGGGCTGAAGCGTAGTATTGATAAAATTTTTGAGATTGTTGTTTATGCGTTGTTTGAAGTGTAGGCTCGCGCTATTGAGATAAAAGTGGATATTTATTTCAAT
>ERZ650306.223-NODE-223-length-33516-cov-20.628164_pt1 | contig 33516 bp, 33 predicted proteins | sample MGYA00376242_ERZ650306 | MGnify/ENA primary metagenome ERZ650306 (study PRJEB26733, sample SAMN07839244) | wastewater metagenome | biome: urban; feature: wastewater treatment plant; material: waste water | place: USA: North Carolina | collected 2016-03-31 ... | reverse complement strand
ACTTATATTCAAGTATAGAAAAACAAGCACAAATAGAAAAAGTTGAGTTAAAAACAGATGTTAAAAAAGTAAATCAGATTTTAAAAGAGATTGCAGATGTAAATGTAAAAATTGAAAAATATGACCCATCTGTAAATGATTTACTAGATAAAAGAGATTTGCTAGAACTTGAACTATCAAAATTTGTTGATGTTGATATAAATAGAGATGCTGGTTTTTATGAGATAAAAATTGGTGGAGTTGTTGCTGTTTCAAATAATATTTTTCATAAAGAGATAGAAATAGAAGATAGATTAACTCCTCAAATTGATAAGTTTAATCATATTAGACAAAATGCTGACGGTTCTAGTACAGTTTTTGATTCTTTAAAATATAATTCAGATTTTACAGCAAAAGCACTTTATGATGCTGATGATACTATAACTTATAAGTTAAATAATGAATTTTCTGTGAGTGTTAAGATTGGTGAGACTATAACTGGAAATTGGGATGGTGATCCAAATACTCCTGATACAACTATGACTGTTGATAATGATAATTTAACAAGAGCATTTATGGTTAAAATAAATAGTGATCCAAATATGAGTAAACTAGTTACTGCTCATAATGGAGAATATACTCTTGATGCAAGTGGTAACAAAATTCCTATGTATCCAAATAGTGATAACTATTTAAAAATTGAGTCAAATTTACCAGGAGTTGATAACGAGTTCACTGGAAGATTTAGTATTGAAAGAAAAACTGGTACGAATGTAGATGGAAGAGAAACTATATATAAAAATGATAAAGAGAGTAAAATTGGACAAACTGATACAGTTTTAACTATTTTAGATCAAGATTTAAATCTGAAAAGTGGATCTATGAGAGCTCAAGTTGAGAATTTATCTACTTCAAATCCAAACAATAAGTTTCAAAAATATTTAGACCAGTTGGATCAATTTGCTCAAACTTTAGCAGATGTAAATAGCTCATACATAAGAGTTGGTGAAAATGATTATGTTTATGGAAGAGATGGATCAGAAGCACATAATACAGCACCATTTCCACCAAATGGTGGAGATATTGTAAATATGAATCTGTTTAGTGGTTCTAGTGTTAAGACATTAAAATTTGATAAAAATGCAGTAAATGATTTGAATCAACAAAATTTGGATTACTTAGCAACTCTTCAGTGGAAAGATAACTTATCATTTAAAGGTGGAGCTCAAAATCCAAACGATGTAAACTCTACTTCTTTTGTAGAGTTTTATAGAAACTTAAAAGTAGGAGTTTCTACTGATAAAGAAGAGGCAAACTATGGGTTTGAAGTACAAGATGCAATAGCTAATAATTTGGGAACAGCTTATAATGAAGTTGTAAAAGTAAATTCAGATGATGAGATGATAGATTTGATGAAATTTCAAGCAGCATTTAGTGCAAATGCTCAAGTGATTTCGGCAGTTGATGAAATGATACAAACTCTTCTTGGGATGAAGAGATAAAACTTACTAATAAGGAGTAGCAAATGGCAGAGGGAATTTTAGGACTAGGACAAGGTCAAGCAGCTTCACTAAATAGTGATATGTTAGAAAAATTTAAAGCTGTTGATAGAAAAGCTACAGTTGAACCAATAGAAAAAAAACTTGAAAAATTTGAAAGTGAAAAGAAAGTTATTTCAGATGTAACAACAAAAGTAAATGAACTTTTTGATGCTGTTAAAGTTTTCTCTTTAAATCAAAGTACTGGTACAAATGCTTTTCAACAAAAAAGTGCAAATGTTTCTGGAGATGGAGTTGTTTTTGATTCAGATGATTTAAGTGCTTTAAAAACTGGAAGCTTGAGAGTTGAAGTAAAGGAATTAGCACAAAAAGATGTTTGGCAATCTAAACAATTTATTGATGCTAATGGGGATGCTATATCAAAAGATAGTAAGGTTGATAAAGGAATATTAGATATAAAGCTAGGTGGTGGGACATCAATACCAATAGATACAACTGGTAAAACATATAGCGAGCTAGTAACAGAAATAAATAAAATTGATGGAGTACAGGCTTCACTAGTTGAAGATTCAACAGGAAAATTTAGATTATCTATAAAAAGTACTGAAACTGGTTCTGCAAATAAAATTACAATTGGAGGAGCTGCTTCTACTCATTTTGGTTTTGCAAACGTTTTAGAAGCTAAGGATATGCAATTAAAAGCAGATGGAGTGGATTATTCATCTAGCTCAAATACTATTACAATTGATGGATTAAAAATAACTGCAACAAAAAAGGGTGGTGATTCAACAATAAATATAGAGAATGATACAACAACTCTTTCAGATCAAATGAAAAATTTCGCTGATAAGTTCAATGAATTAAGAGCAACTATTGAAAATGAGATTTATAGTGCTGATGCAAGTGTTGATAACAAAGGTGCATTAAGAGATATGTTAGCAACTATCAAAAATGAACTTTTTGGAACAGGTTCTGGAAAGCAATCTATATTTGATTTTGGATTTTCACTAGATGAAAAAAGTGGTGATATAATTTTTAATAAAAAAGATTTTGAAGCTTCAATAAAAAATGGAACAGCAGACTTGGAAGCTTTATTTGCAGGAACAGCCGATAAAAAAGGTATTGCTACATCTATGGATGAGTTAATTAGTACAAATGGGGTTACAAAAAGTCTTCTAGATTATGAGATAAATATGCTAGAAAGAGAAGAGAGATTAAAAAAAGATAAAGAAACTGCAGAAACAACTCTTGATAATAAATACTCTCTAATGGCACAACAATTTGCTTCATATGGAGTTATGATAAACCAAATGGAATCATCATTTTCTGGTTTAAAAATGCTTATTTTACAATCACAAGCTTCTAGATAGGAGTCTTTAAAAAGGTGGCTTTTAAGCCATCTTGCATTTAAGTAAATATATAATATACTAAAATAAATTGTTTTTGGAGTTAAATTTTATGGGGATTGAGCTATATAACCAACAAAATGCAGTATCAGACGACCCTTATGCTTTGGTTTTAAAACTTTATGAAGGTATCATAAAGTATCTATCATTTGCAAAAAGTGCAATAAATAATGGTGATGTTGAAAATAAATTTACATATATAAATAAGTCAATTGCAATATTTGATGAACTTAGAAATGTACTTGATTTTGATGGTGGAGAAGTTGCATACTATTTAGATGGTTTATATTTGTATCAAATAGAGACTCTTTTTAGTGCTGGAGTTGATGATAATATTAATTCAATAAATCAAGTTATTAAAGTTACACAAGGATTAATCGACGCATGGAAAGAAGAGACTGGTCTATAAAACTTTTAAAAGAGTTGATTTATATCGACTCTTTAGATTCTTACGAGAAAGCAAATAATTTGGTTTCTTGGTACACTGAGTATTTTTCAAAATCTAGTATAAATGATTTAGATTTGGAATTAAGTGACTTAAAAATATTAGAAGAGTTATTTTATAGAAATATAAACTTTTTAAAAGAGCAACAAAAACAAGCAGGCGAAGAGTTAAAAAATATAAAAAAAATGAAGAGTTTTTTAAAATATTAAAAAACTATTTTATAAAATACCCCTCATCAAGATTGTTAAATATAATATCTTTTGGAAGCTTTTTTCTAAGTCTTTTTATCAAACTTCTAATAGCATCTAAGCTTTTAAATTCACCATTATATACTACATCTTCTATTAAAGTGTAGTTTACACATTTTCCTTGATTACATATTAGAAGGTGAAGAAAATTCTTTTCATTTTTTGTGAGTTCAATCTCACTATTATTGTATATGAATTTTTTTGTTTCCATATCAAATAGTGTCTCATCATCAAATTTGAAAATATTACTATTCTTCTTAAATTTTGCAAGCTTGAAAAGTAATTCTTGAATATTGAAAGGCTTTTTAATATAATCATCACATCCTTTTAGATAAGCACCTTTTATGGTATCTATATCAATATTTGCACTCATAATAAATACAATTGAGTTTTTATTAATCTTTTTTATTTTTTCTAAAAGTAAAATACCATTTAAGTTTGGAACAAAAATATCTAATATAAAAAGTTCATAATCACCACTTATATTATCAAGTGCAATTTTACCATCATAAAAAGAATCAACAATAAAGTTCTCACTTTCTAGCATATCTTTTATTGATTCATTTAGTGAAAAATCATCTTCAAGCAAAAAAATCTTCATAATAATTCCCCCTAAAAATTATTAATTCTTTAGAATATATCTAAAAGTATTTATAGAGTTTTGACTTAAAACCTCTATTTCGAAATTATATTTTTTACAAATATCACTAACTATTGCTAAGCCCAGACCATGTCCACCTGTATTTTTGTCTTCTCTTTTATATTTTTTAAATATTCCTTTTGGATTTTCTATTTTAGCACCTTTTGAGTGAAATTCAAGGATATTATCTTTTAAAATTATAGATATAGTGGAACCAATGTTTGAATATTTTATAGCATTTGAGATATTGTTATCAACCAATCTGTTTAGTTCTATTTTACTCATTTTTGGATAAAAATTATTGTTAGCTATAAGTTCTATTTTTCTATTTTGACAATCTGCAATTGTACTAAAATACTTTACACGATTTTCTAGCGCTTTTTGAAGATTTATTTCAACAATTTCGTACTCAATTTTATCTTTTGTATGAAGAAAAGTCATATCTTCATATGAATTTTCTAAAGTTTTTAAAGCTCCATCTATCTTTTTTGTATATTTGTCTTCACCATAAAGTTTCTCTCTTAGTTGAATATTTATTGTAATAATTGATAGTGGAGTTTTTATTTCATGAATAGAGTGTGCAATAAATTTATCTTTATAGTTTAAAAGTAGCTCTTTTGTTCTTAGTTTATAAGTAAGATATATAGCAGTTGCTCCAGCAATAAAAACAAAAAATGAAACTAACTTTAGATACAAAATATCTCTCATAAATTGATTCTCATCAAAAACAATACAAAATAAAATTTCTGCATCGGTATAAATTGGACTATTTTGAAGTAAATAAGCTATATGTAGTTTCTTATTGTCAACTGTTTTATAGTATGAAATATAACTATTTCCTCCTAAAACGCCTAAAAGTTCACTTCCTTTTTTTAATCTACTTTCTAACTCTTCAATTGTTTTTTTATGTGAAGGTATAGTTTTGAAAGCAAAATTTCCAACATAATCATCAGATATAATGTATGATATAGATTTTTCAATAATAGGAGTATTATTTATAAACTCTTGAATCTCTCTTAGTTCGCTAATAAATTCATCATAAGAGTATGATATTTGCAAATATTTACCATTTTTTAAACTAGAAGTTGAATAACTTAAAAATTTTAAAAACTCTAAAGAGTATTCTGGAATTGATACTTTTATTTCTTGACTGTTTTCAAATTGTTTAAACTGTTTTTTAAGTAATGATAGGTCGGTTCCTATATCTGTAAAAATTGAACTATCTTCAATTATTAAATCTTTACTTAATATAGAAACTTCAAATTTATTATATTCTAAATCTTTATTTAAAATTATTTTTATACTATCGACATCTAATCCTTTTTCTAAAAGAGTTAAAGCTATTTGGTGTCTCTCTTTTATAAACTCTTTTTTATTATGATACTTTTGCAAAACTTTTGTTAAAAGAGCAGAGCTTTTATCCTTTATTTTGAAAAAAAGTATCTCTTGATTTTTTGAGTTATTTAATTTTATATTTTCTTGTAGTATAAAATATGCAAATAGTGTAATAAATAAGAAAATTAATATATTTACAAATAATAAAGTTGATGATTTTGGTAGTTTTATATTCAATTTTACTCCTAAAAGATAATTCTACTCAAAATTAGTTTAAATTAGTAATTTTGCCATTTGATTGACATTTGTGTTATATATAATTATTTTGCCGAAAAGGTTAATAAAAACGAACAAGGAAATTACTTTGAATAGTTCTATTAATTTAGGAGATTTATATATAATAGATTTCTGGTCATCAGATGATTTAGGGGCAAGAACTACTTTTTATGATTATATCGATGAAGAGTTTGAAGAGGATGATGACAAGGACTGGATAAAGTTAAATAATAATGTTTTTATTGATATAGAAGGCATACCTTATTCTATATTCATCTAATTTAAAAAGAGAGGTAAGCCTCTCTTTTTTTTATGCTAAATTTACTTTTTTTTCAGTTTTTATTTTTTCTCTATTTTCTTTAAAGTTTAAGTAAAACTCTATTTCACTAGGAGTTAAAATTTTTATAGTATTCGTACTTCCTGGAATCCCAACAGGATAACCAACTGTACATATATATAATCCTTTTTTATTTAAAATTTCTCTTTTTTCTAAGCTTCTTAACATTCTTTGAATCATTTTTGAAGCTTGAGCCTCTTTTACAGTTGTAATTGGTTGAACTCCCCAAAGAGCAGTTAGACCTGTAAGTGTCTCTTTATCATGAGCAAATGTGTATAATGGAGTTATTGGTCTATATCTAGACATCTTTCTAGCAGAATTTCCACTACTTGTAAGTGATAAAATACCATCTGCACTTAAATCATCTGCAAGTTTTGTAACAGTTGCTTGAATTACATCGAACTCATCAAGATATGTAAATTTATATCTTTTTTCATGGTCAAATATTTTTTCTGTTTGTTTTATGATATTGTGCATAGTTTCAACAACATTTACAGGATTTTCTCCAACTGCACTCTCTTCGCTTAGCATTACAATATCAGTTCCATCTAAAACAGCATTTGCAACGTCAGATATTTCAGCTCTTGTTGCTCTTTCATTTTGTGTCATAGATAAAAGCATTTGAGTTGCAGTAATTACAGGAATTCCTTTTGCATTTGATTTTTTTATTAACATTTTTTGAATTGTAGGAACATCATAATATGGAACTTCAATTCCTAAATCACCTCGTGCAACCATTATTCCATCACTTACTTCAATAATTTCATCAATATTTGAAACAGCATCAAATTTTTCAATTTTTGCTATCAATTTACCTTTATAATCACCTAAAAGTTCTCTTGCTCTTCTCATATCTTTTGCATTTTGTACAAATGATATTGCAAAATAGTCAACTCTATTTTTTACACCCCATGCAATATCAGCTTCATCTTTTTTTGTAATAACTTCAATATCGATAATTGTATTTGGAAAATTAACTCCTTTTCTTGAACTTAATGTTCCACTATTTTCAATTTCAGCTTTTACTTTTGGATTTGTTTCTATAACTTTTGCTCTAATAATTCCGTCGTATAAATAGATGTATTCATCAATTTTTATTTTTTCTAAAATATATGGATAATTTATAGATACAACATACTCTTTAGGTCCTTTTTTATATCCAATAACCTCTTCTTTTTCAAAAGTTACAGTGTCACCAGCTTCCAATAAAAAAGGTTCTTTTAACTCACCAACTCTTATTTTTGGTCCTGAAATATCTTGTAAAATTCCTACGATTTTTTTCTTATTTTGCATAGCTTGTCTAATATTATCTAGAGTTTCTTGATGGTATTCATGGCTACCATGTGAAAAATTTAATCTAAACATATTTGCACCAGCATCAATTAATTTCTCTATCATTTCCAAACTGTTACTAGAAGGTCCTAGTGTTGCTAAAATTTTTGTTTTTTTATCCATAAAATATCTCCTATTTTGATTTATTATTATATTAAATTATTGATTACTTTTTAATTACAAATTACTATAAAATAGATATAAGATGAATATTAGTATAATTTGGGATAATATTATTAGGAAGAAGATGAAAGTTATTATAAATGGGCAAGATAAAATTTTAGAGGATAATTTAAGCCTAAAAGAGATTATACAAAATCTCAATATTGAAGATAAAGTTATGGCCTGTGCTGTAAATATGGATATTGTTAAAAAAGAGAGTTGGAGTAGTTATATACCAAAAGATAACGACACAATAGAACTTTTAAATTTTGTTGGTGGTGGATGATTTATGAGTCGAGAAAAAGGAGATTTTGCTGAAAAAAGAGCAATATCTTTTTTAATTGACTTAAATTATATAATAGTAGAGACAAATTTTTATGCTAAAAAGCTAGGAGAGATTGATATTGTTGCAAAAAAAGATAATATTTATCATTTTTGTGAAGTAAAATCTGCTAACAGTTTTGAGGCAGCAGTTCAAAATTTGACAAAATCTAAATTATCAAAAATAAAAAGAAGTGTAGATTATTATTTACAAATAAAAAAATTAGATGTAGCATTTTGTATTGATGCAATTATTGTAAATGATGATTCAATTGAAATTTTGGAAAATATTACTATGTAGAAAGACCAAAGGTGAAGGTCGCAGAAACACCTTTGGTTTTATTGTATATACTTTTGTAGTACAAAAGAATTATAATTTATTTTAATAGCAGTAAACTAGCATTTTATAAAAATATTTTCAAAATTTACTTTTATGCTATTTTTACATATCTAAAATTACTTATGGAGAGGGTTTTGTACGAAAAAGAGTTAGAGATTATAAAAAAATCAAATAGATTTAGAAAAAGAGTTGTTTTTAGAAAAGATTTATTTGATCTTGCTTCAAATGATTATCTTGGACTTGCACAAAATAGGAAGCTTTTTAAAAAAGCATTTAAAAGAGTTTATAAAAATCACTATTTTTCTCCAAAAGCATCTATGCTTGTAAATGGTTATTCCAAAATTCATAAAAAATTTGAAAAATTACTCTGTAAAGCAAATGGTTTTGAAAAAGGAGTTATTGTTGGAAGTGGATTTTTAGCAAATATCTCTATGATAGAAAGTTTAGTTAGAAAAGGTGATACACTTTTTATAGATGAAGATTATCATGCAAGTGGAATATTAGCTTCTAAACTTCTTCCTAAAAATCAAGTTGTAACTTTTTTTCATAATGATGAAAAAGATTTAGAAGATAAATTAAAAGATTGTACATCAAAAGGACGAAAAATTATAGCCATTGAAGGTGTTTACTCAATGAGCGGAAATATTGCAAAAAAAGAGATTTTTGATTTGTCAAAAAAATATAATACATTATTGATTGTTGATGAAGCTCATAGTTCAGGTGTTATTGGTGAAAATCTTTTGGGAATTTTTGATTATTACAATATTAAAATAGAAAATAACCACATAAAAATGGGTACTTTAGGTAAAGCTTATGGTTCGTATGGAGCATATATTTTATCTTCAAAAAGCATAATAGAATTTTTACAAAATAGGGCAAAACCAATTATTTATTCAACAGCTCCCTCTCTTTTTGATACAGCTTTAGGATATGAAAGTTTAAAATATATTTTAAGAAATAAAGAAAAACTAAAGCAAAAAATTAAGGATAACTTAAGTATAATCCAAGGCTATTTAGGAATAAGCTCAAAATCGCTTATAATTCCAATACTAGTAAATGACAATAAAAAAGTTTTAAAGATACAAAAAATCTTAAAAGAAAATGGTTTTTTGGTTGGTGCAATAAGGCAACCAACAGTTAAAAATGCGATTATTCGACTCATTGCGAAGATTGATATAAATTCTGATGAGCTGAAAAAAGCTTGCAATTTAATAAAGGATTTAAATGCAAATAAATGATTTAATCAAAGGTAACAAAAAATTTAGAGAAGTTAGATTTTCGAAATATGAAACAGATTTAAAACAATTATCAAAAGAGGGACAAAATCCAGATATTTTGTTTATTGGTTGTAGTGATAGTAGAGTTACTCCTGAGTTGGTTTTAGATACAAGACCTGGAGATATGTTTACTCTTAGAAATGTTGGAAATTTTGTTCCACCATATAATCCTGATGAAGATTTTCACGGAACAAGTGCTGTTATTGAATATGCTGTAAATGTTTTGGAAGTTAAGCATATTATTGTTTGTGGACACTCGCATTGTGGAGCTTGTAAGAGTTTGTATCAAGATTTAGGAGATGGTCCTGATTTGATAAATGTTAAAAAATGGCTAGAATTAGGAAAAAAAGCAAAAGAGTATACGCTTTTAGCAACACTTGATAAAAATGATAAAGAACAACTATATAGAACAACTGAAAAAGTATCTATTGTTTATCAAATGGAAAACCTTTTGACTTTCCCATATATTGTTAGAAGAATAAAAGAGGGAACACTTCAAATTCATGGTTGGTACTATAAAATAGAAAATGGAAGTATAGAATTTTATGATGGAAGTGATTGTACATTTAAACCACTAGAAGAGTTTAAAAATGAGTTATGAAACAAGAAAATTACCTAAAAAAACTATTGTTATAATATCTATTATTATTGCTTTGGGAATTTTTATATTTATTTGGTTGGAAGTTTTAAAAAATCAAAAATTCAATGAAGTTTTAGCTGACTTAGGACATAAAGATATAAAAAATTTAAAAGTAGTAAATAGGATTAATGTTGAAGATACTATAACTAAAGAGAAAAGTTATGTTTATAAATTAACATTTTTTGATAACACTTTAAATAAAACTTGTATAGGTTTTGTATCTAAACAAAAAGATAAAACATATACAAAAGATTTCGATTGTAAATAAGAGGATAATATGACTTTGATTGATAAATTAGAAAATGGTACTAGGTTAAACTATGAAGATGGAGTTAATCTTTTTGATTTAGATGTTTTAACTTTAGGAGATTATGCAAATAAAATAAGAGTTGCAAAACATCAAAAAAAGACATATTTTAATATAAATAGACATATAAATCCAACAAATATTTGTAAAGATGTTTGTCAATTTTGCGCATATAGTGCAAGTAGAAAAAACCCAGACCAATATACTTTAAGTCATGAAGAGATTTTAGAAACTGTAAAAAACTCATCTAAAAATGGAATAAAAGAGGTTCATATAGTTTCTGCACACAATCCACATACTGGACTAGAGTGGTATATGGATATATTTAAAAAAATTAAAAAAGATTTCCCAAATATACATATAAAAGCTCTTACAGCTGCTGAAATTCATTTTTTAAGTACACAATATAATTTAAGCTATGAAGAACTTATTGATACTATGATTAAAAGTGGTGTTGATTCAATGCCAGGTGGTGGAGCTGAGATTTTTGATGAAAAGGTGCGAAAAAGAATCTGCGGTGGAAAAGTAAGCTCAGAGCAATGGTTAGAAATTCATAAACTTTGGCACAGTAAGGGTAAAAAAAGTAATGCAACTATGCTTTTTGGACATATTGAAACAAGAGAACATAGAGTTGATCATATTTTAAGATTAAGAGATCTTCAAGATATTACAGGTGGATTTAATGCATTTATCCCTTTAGTTTTTCAAACAGAAAATAACTATTTAAAAGTAAAAGAGCCAGTAACTGCAAATGAAATTTTAAAAACTTACGCAGTTTCACGAATTTTACTTGATAATATTCCAAATATTAAAGCATATTGGGCAACTTCAACTGTAAAATTAGCTTTGATTGCTCAAGAATTTGGTGCAAATGATGTTGATGGAACAATAGAAAAAGAGTCAATACAAAGTGCAGCAGGGGCAAAAAGCAAACATGGTGTTGCTCAAAATGAGTTTGTTGATTTAATAAAAAACTCTGGATTTATTCCAGTTGAAAGAGATAGTGTTTATAATGAACTGAAAATTTATTAAAAGTTATTTAATAAATTTTAGTTCTTTATATATTACATACAACAACCATTTCCGCAGCAAGAGCTAAGAGGTTCATCTTTGTAAAATTTTATTACCAAATTATTAAACATCTCTTGTATTTGGAAGTTGTGTTTTTTACAAAAAGTTTTATTCATAATATTTTTTATTTCAATTGCTTTAAAAAGAGCATCATCTTTTGAGGAAAACTCAAAGCTACCATTTAAATTACTATTTAAAAAACATTTACATTTATCTTGAATTAATATTTTATACATTATTTTACCTTTAAATTTTAAAGTGGAAAGCTTATCGAAAAATTTATTAAAGCAACAAAATAGTAAAAAAAAGTTAGAATAAAGTATTAATTATTACGGGGGAATATATGCATATTACAAATCTACTATCACAATATTTTGGTAAATTTGCGAAAAAAGAGTTTCCAAGACCTATTCAAGAGTTCATAAATGGTGCTTATACAAAATTTATGAAACTAGATTTAAAAGAGTTTAAAAATTCAAAACATTACAAATCTTTAAATGAACTTTTTACAAGAGATTTGATAATCAAAAGAGAGATAGATAGCTCAAAAGATATTTTTATATCGCCAACTGATAGTTTAATTACAGAGTGTGGAAAGCTAAAAAATGATACAGCTTTACAAATAAAAGGTATGGAGTATAGTGTTGAAGAGCTTCTTACTTATTATTGTAGAGATAATTTCTCAAAATTAGAAAATGGTGAATTTATGAATTTTTATTTATCACCAAGAGATTACCATAGATACCATGCGCCAGTTGATTTTAAGTTAAAAAAACTAATTCATGTACCTGGAAAACTATATCCTGTAAATTTAAAATATCTAAATAAAGAACTTGAACTTTTTGTTCAAAATGAAAGAGTTGTTTTAGAGTGTGAAAAAGATGGAAAAATCTTTTATATGGTTTTTGTTGGAGCTTTAAATGTTGGTCAAATGGTATTTGAATTTGAGCCAAGAGTGGAAACAAATAAAGATACAAAAGAGATAAAAGTTTATACATATGAGAATATTGAAATCTCAAAAGCTGACTGTTTAGGTTATTTTAAAATGGGTTCTACAGTTGTAATGATTTGGGAAAAAGATTTTGTTGTTTTAGAAAACTTATTAAATCAAAATGTAAAATTTGGTCAAAAAATTGCAAAATATTGATTTGCTAAATACTCTCTTATTTGCAACAACATTTTTAGCTCTTTTTTTTATAATTTTATATATAAGAGAACTAAAAAACGAAAAAAATATTCGTAAGAAAATTATTGATAATGCAAAAAAAGAGGTAGAAGAGAGACTTTATAAAGATGAGCTTACAGGTCTTAAAAATAGAAAATCTCTTGAAGATAGTATAAAAGGAAAAGATTCTGTTGTTGCTATTTTACTTGATGTAGATGCTTTTGAAGATTTAAATGAACTTTATGGATTTATAAATGCTGAAGAGGTTTTAAAAGAGCTATCAAATATTTTAAAAGAGTTTGAAAAAACTCATGATGTAGTTGCATATAGATTAAGTGGTGATATTTTTGCTCTTACAAATATAAGTAATATACCATTTGAAGATATTTTTATTTTAATTGAAGAGTTAAATAAAACATTTTTAAATCGAAAAATTTTTGTTGATAAATTGAATGTTGATATTGTTGTATCTATGACTATGGGAATTTCAATTTTTCAAGAAGAGCCCATATTAACTGCAGCTATGGCTTTAAAAAAAGCAAAATCATTAAATCAAAGTTATTTTGTTTATAATAATGAACTTGATTCAAAAGAGCTTATAATACAGTCACTTTATTGGCGTGAAAAGATAAAAAATGCAGTTAGTGAAAATAAAATCATTCCTTTTTATCAACCAATAGTAAATAGAAAAAAAGAAGTAATAAAATATGAATCTTTGATGAGAATAAGAGATTTTGATTCTAATAATGAAGCTATTATTCTTACTCCTGATAAATTTTTAGGAATTTCATTTAAGACAAAACAGTATTTGGAACTTTCAAGAATTATTATCTCAAAAAGTTTAGATAATCTTTTGAAAACTCAAAAAAATATAACTATAAACTTGAGTTTCAAAGATATCTTAAATTATGAATTTATAGATTATTTAGATAATGTTTTGGAAAAATTAAAGTTTGAAGATAGAAATAGGCTTGTTTTTGAGATTTTAGAGAGTGAAAACTTAAGTGATTATGATTTTTTAGAAGAGTTTGTTTTAAAATATAAAAAATTAGGTGTAAAAATAGCCATAGATGATTTTGGAAGTGGTTATTCAAATTTTATTAGAATAATAAGACTTAAACCAGATTATTTGAAAATTGATGGAAGTTTAATAAAAAATATAGATAAAGATAACAACTCTTATGAGATTGTAAAATCAATAATTGCTTTTAGTAAAACTTTAAATATTAAAACTATTGCTGAATATGTACATAGCGAAGAGATATTTAATCTTTTACTTGAACTTGATGTAGATGAATTTCAAGGTTACTATTTTGGAAAACCAGATGAGGATTTTTCATAAATTAATCTTATAAAAAGTATTTTTTGGATAAATTTTATCAAAATATAAAAGGAGAAAAGATGAGTACTATTACAAAAATAGAAGAGCTTGATTTAGCAGGTACAAAAAAAGGAAAAATTGTTATTTCAAATGTAACTGAGCCATATGGTGCAAATACAGCTGATATAGTAAGTATTGCGATTGCACTAAACGGTGAAGATGTTCAGTGGAAAGCACATATTCCTTATGAAAATATAGATGGATTAATAGAAGCTTTAAATAAAGCAAAAAATTTAAAAAAATAGAGCTAAAAAAATATATTGTGATATAATTCCTTCTATATTTAGGGGGTTTTATGTCGCAACTAAAAACTATTGGAAGAGTAGAAACTATATCTATTTTGGATTTAGAGCTTTTTGATTTAGATGCAAAAATTGATACAGGAGCTTACTCAAATTCTCTTCATTGTGATGATATATTTGTGGACGAAGATAACTTTGTACATTTTAAATTATTAGATAAGATTCATCCTTCATACCATGGAAAAAAATTAAAAATACCACTGTATAAAACAAAGAGTGTAAAAAGCTCAAATGGAGTTGTTCAAACTAGAGCATCCATAAAAGTTCAAGTAAAATTTGCTGGAAAAGTCTATCAAACTGTAGTTTCATTAACAAATCGTTCTGATATGAAATATCCTATGTTAATAGGAAGAAAGTTTTTAAAAGATAGATTTTTGGTTGATGTTTCAAAAAAGAATTTAACAAAAGGAAAATAGTATGTTGGTTTATATTTTATCAAGAAATGAAAATTTATATTCGACAAAAAGATTATTTGAAGAGGCTTTAAATAAGGGTTGGGAAGTACGAGTTATTGATTATTTAAAATGTACAATAGAGATTATGAAAAATGAGCTTGTTGTAAATTATGAGGGGGAAATTTTAAAAGTTCCAGATGCAATAATTCCACGAATTGGAGCAAGTAGAACATTTTTTGGTGCAGCAATAGTAAGACACTTTGAGATGCAAGATGTATTCTCAACGACTGGAAATTTGGCACTTACAAGAAGTAGAGATAAGTTAAGAAGTCTTCAAGTTCTATCAAAAAATGGAGTGGATTTACCAAGAACAGTTTTTGCCTCAAATAAATCAAATGCAAAAGATGTAATAGCATTAAGTGGTGGAACGCCTTTAGTTTTAAAAATTTTAGAAGGAACTCAAGGTGTTGGAGTTGTTTTAGTTGATAGTAAAAAAGCAGCAAAATCTGTTCTTGATGCTTTTTATGGGATGGATGTAAATTTGCTTGTTCAAGAGTATATTGAAGAGGCTAGTGGAAGCGATATAAGAGTTTTTGTGGTTAATGGTGAAGTAGTTGCTGCTATGAAGAGACAAGGTTCAGAAGGTGATTTTAGATCAAACCTTCATCAAGGTGGAAGTGCTAGTGTATATAAATTAAATAGAAAAGAGAAAAGTATAGCTCTTGCTGCTGCTAAATCTATGGGACTTGGAGTTTGTGGAGTTGATATGATAAGTTCAAAAAGAGGACCTTTGGTTATGGAAGTAAACTCAAGTCCTGGGTTAGAAGGAATTGAAAAATCAACAAATATAAATGTAGCATTAAAAATAATGGACTATATAGAGCAAAATATAAAACCAAATTGTCCAACAAATCCAATAAAAAGAAAAATTAAAAAAGATAGTATAGGCGCATAATAAAATAAATATTATAAGTAAATATAATATTTAATTTAAACTATTCATTTACTAATGTAATATATAATCTAATTTTTTAAAGGATATATATGCGAAAAGTTATAGTTTTTTTAATATTTACAAACTTTTTATTTTCTTATGAAGAGTTAACAGTTGATAATTTTGATGAAAAGATTAAAGGTAAAAATGCAATTATAGATTTTTATGCATCTTGGTGTCCACCTTGTAAGATTTTGGCAAATAATTTAGAAGATTTCGAGATTATAAAACCTGATGGTGTTGAAATTTTTAAAGTAAATATTGAAGATCAATTAGTTTTAGCAAAAAAATATGGTGTAAAAAAGTTACCAACTTTAATCTATTTTAAAGATGGAAAACCAATTAAAGAGTATGTAGGAATACAAACATCTCAAGAGCTTTTAGATAGTTCAAAAAAAGATTTTAAATAGGGGATTTATATGAAAAAGATAGTAATTTTTTTAATGCTTTTTATTTACTCATTTTCTTTAGAAATTGGAAATAAAGTTTTAGAACCAGAAGAGGCATTTAAAGTAGATTTTATAAAAAATGAAAATAGTTTAAATATAAAAATAGAGCTAGGCAAAGATATCTATTTATATGATGATAAGCTTCAAGTTAATATTACAAAACCAAAAAAAGTAGAACTTTTAAAAGATTTGAAACTTCCAAAACCAGTTCCTTATGATGGATTTATTGTTCATTTTGATGATTTAAATATTGAAATTCCATATAGTTTATTAAAATCAAAACTAGATTCAAATAAGTATGAAATTGAGTTTAAATTCCAAGGTTGTTCAAAAGCAGGGCTTTGTTATGCTCCAATGGTTGAAAAACAAGTTATATTTTTTGAAGCTGATTTAAAAGAAGAAGTTAAAGAAGATATAAAACAAAAAGATGAAGCAATATCTTCTTTAAAACAAGATAACGAAAATTTAAGTGAAACAGATAATATAGCTGCAACCTTTAAAGATAGTAGTTTTTTATTAGTAGTTGCAACATTTTTTGGATTTGGTCTTTTATTAGCATTTACACCTTGTGTCTTTCCTATGATTCCAATTTTGTCTTCTATTATTGTTAAAGCTTCACAAAATGAGAGTATGAGTGCTAAAAAAGGCTTCTTAATGTCTTTTGTTTATGTTTTAGCTATGAGTTTTGCATATTCATTAGCAGGAATTATTGCAGGAATTTTTGGTGCAAATTTGCAAGCTTCTTTACAAAACCCTTATGTATTGGTTGTTTTTGCATTTGTATTTATTGCTCTTGCTTTTTCAATGTTTGGATATTTTGAAATAAGACTTCCAGCATCTTTACAAACAAAGATAAATAAAACAACTGATGGTAAAGAGAAGCAAGGAATGTTGGGAATTGCAATTATGGGATTTTTATCCGCTTTAATTGTTGGTCCTTGTGTTGCTCCTCCTCTTGCTGGTGCTTTAGTTTATATAGGACAAACAGGAGATGCACTTCTTGGTGGAGTTGCGCTTTTTGTAATGAGTTTAGGAATGGGAGTTCCACTTTTACTTATAGGATTAGGGGCTGGAAAGTTTATGCCAAAGCCAGGTGGCTGGATGGAAGGTGTTACAAAAATATTTGGAATAATTATGCTAGGTGTTGCTATTTGGCTACTTGATAGAGTAATTAATCCAACAGTAACTATGTATTTATGGGCATTTTTATTTATCTCTTTTGGAGTTTATTTAAAGATATATACTCATATTATTGTAAAAAGTATTTCAAAAGTTTTAACGATTTTAGGAGCTATTTTACTTGTTGGTGCTGTAAGTGGAGCAACAAATCCTCTAAAACCACTTGATAAATTTACAAGTAAAGTTTCCCTTTCAAAACAAGATGAATTAAAGTTTATTAAAATTCAAAATATTGCACAACTTGAGGATGCTATTTTAAAATCTTCAAAACCTGTAATTCTAGATTTTTGGGCAAATTGGTGTGTCTCATGCAAAGAGTTAGATGAGATTACTTTTAAAAATGATGAGGTTATTAAAAGACTTCAAAATTTTACACTTTTAAAAGTAGATGTTACTCAAAATAGTGAAGATGATAAGGCAATACAAAAGAAATTTGGAGTTGTAGGACCTCCTGCACTTATTTTTTGGGATGAAAATAAACAAGAGGTAAAAAGTGCAAAAATAGTTGGTTATAAAAATCCAAAAGAGTTTTTAGAAATTTTAGATAAAAACTTCAAGAATTAAATATCTTTAATATATAATAAATCCTTTTTTTAGGATTTATTATGGAATTTACTACAGAATTTTTAATTTTTACTTCTATTGTTATTTTTTTATCGGCATTAGTTCAAGCTACTATTGGGTTTGGCTTTCCTATGATAGCAACTCCTCTTCTTGCAATGGTTACAGATATGAAAACAGCTGTTATATATGTTGCGATTCCTACTTTAGTATTAAATTTAAGTGTATTAATTATTGAAGGAAATTTTTTACAAACCATAAAAAGGTTTTATCTTTTGGCTATTATTGCAATGATTGGAAGTGCAATAGGAACACAAATTTTGATTTATAGCAATTCTGAAATATTTAAATTTCTTTTAGCAATTTCAATTCTTTTTTATCTTTTTAGCCAAAAAATATCTTTTGAAATGCCTTGGGTAAGAAGTAAACCAAATTTAGCAACTTTTATTTTTGGTTTAAGTGCTGGAGTTATTGGTGGTTTAACAAATGTTATGGCATTAGTTTTAATTATCTATTCTTTAGAATCAAGACATAGTAAAAAAGAGATAATTCAATCTACAAATCTCTGTTTTATGTTTGGGAAAATTATTCAAATAGCTATTTTCATAGCTCATGGTTCATTTACTCAAGAGATATTAGAAATATCTTTATATAATCTTTTAATTGTTGGAATCTGTTTGATGATAGGTTTTAATTTAAGAAAAAAGATAGCTTCAGATAGTTACTTTAAATTTATAAAAGCTTTTTTATTTTTGATGGCAATAGCTTTGATTTTACAAACTATTTTTTAAATTGAAGATGGGATTTTAACCCATCCTCATAATATCTTACATAAATATAAATACACCAATAATTATAGGAATAAGATAAATAGCACCAAAAATTGCTCCTAATGCCCACCATTTTCCTTGTGAAATATATCCAGCTCCATACCAAATAGGAGAAGGTCCTGTTCCATAAGGAGTAATAATTCCCATAACACCTAAGCTACCAGCTAAAAGAATAGTAAATGTTAATAACTGTTCAGCAGGTATAAATGTAGAAGCAATAACCATAAATAATGGAACTAATGCAGTAACATGTGCTGTTGTACTAGCAAAAAAGTAGTGTAAAACATAAAATAATAGTATTAAAGCTATTATAAGTGATGTTAGACTTAAATCTGAAAGCATTGCTTGTGAATTTTTACCTATAAAATCCAAAATACCAACTTTTTTTAATCCATCTGCTAAAGCAACTAATGTAGCAAACCAGATAAATACATTAAACGCAGCTTTATCTGAAAGTAAATCGTCCCATGAAATTATACCTGATAGAATCATTATAGAAACAATACTAATTGCTGTTATTGTTGCATCAACCCCAAGTTCTTTCCCAAAAATCCATAAAACTAAAGCAACAGTTGCAAGTCCTGCCATTAAATACTCTTTAAATGTAATACTTCCAAGTTTTTTTAACTCTTCAGCAGCCCAAGCTGGTGCTTCAGGAGATTTTTTTTGTGTAGGTGGATATATTACATAAGTAAGCCATGGAGTTAAAATAAATAGAGGAATCATAAGAGGAAGCATAATTTTTGCCCACTCCATCCAAGTTATAGCATGACCTGTACCTTTTGCAATTAAATCAACAGCTAGTAAATTTGGTGCAAGAGCAGTTAAAAACATAGAACTTGTTACGCATGTTGATGCTATTGCAACCCAAGAGATATATGCACCAATTTTACGTGGCTCATTATCTGGAAGAGAGTTGAAAATTTGTGGAATATTAATAGCTACGGGATAGATACTTCCTCCACTTCTTGCAGTATTTGATGGCATAAATGGAGCTAGAACTAAATCAGAAAATGCAACGGCATAACCTAAGCCTAATGTGCTTTTCCCCATATATTTAACCATAATCAATGATACTCTTCTTCCAAGACCTGTTTTTTTATAACCAGCAGCAAACATAAATGCAGCAAAAATTAACCAAATAACACTATTTGAAAAACCACTTAATGCCCAGTTTACACTCTCTTTAGAATTTCCAATTAAACCTAAAAGAGCTACTACTGAAATACCAGTAAATCCTACAAGAGCTGCAGGAATAGGTTCAAGAATAAGACCAATTACGACTGCTAAAAATATCGCCAAAAAATGCCAAGCATTTTGTGATAAGCCCTCTGGTGCTGGAATAAACCACATAACCAATACTACTAACACAGGAGCTAGTAGTTTTATAGTTCGTGAAGACATAAAACCTCCTAATAAAAAAATTAAGAAATTATAATATAAATTTATTACAAATAGATTATAAGTATAGTTAAAGAAAAGAATTTTTATAAAATCTTTGATATACTTTATTAAAAAATAGGAGAGATTGTGAAAGTTAAATTACTAATTACATTTTTTATTGGAATTTTTTTTGTTGCTTGTAGTGCAAATGAAGCAAAAAAAACCGAAGAGTGGAAAATTCAAAATGACCCTTATTATAAACACAAAGTTAGTCAATTTGAGATGTTAAAAGATAGAAACAATATTGAAATTATGATGTTGGGTGATTCTATTACTGATGAAGGGGAGTGGAGTGAACTTTGGGGAAAGGTAGTTCAAAATAGAGGTATTAGCGGAGATACAACAAGTGGAGTCTTAGATAGACTTTATACTTTAAATCCAAATACTAAAAGAGTCTTTATAATGATTGGTGTAAATGATATTATGAGAGGAGTTAGTGAAGATATAGTTTTTGAAAATTATAAGAAAATTTTAAAATTCTTTCAAGATAAAAATATAGAAGTTATTATTCAATCTACATTATATATAGGAGAGAGTAGAAAACAAAATTTTAATGTAAAAATTGAAAAACTAAATCAAAATTTAGAAGAGTTTGCAAAAAGTAATAAAATTGTTTTTATAAATTTAAATCCAATTTTTGCACCACAAAAAACTCTTTTAAAGAGTTTCACAAAAGATGATTTACATTTAAATGCAGATGCATACAAATTATGGATAGAAACTTTAAAGAAGCTTAAATATTAAAAAAACAATCAATATTGCTTGACAATTTGATTTGTTTTTTTGTACAATCAAAAACATTTTATTTTGACAAAAGGGAAAAAGTATGAAAATAAGGGCTAGTTTACTTACAATTGTTTTATTTAGTTTCATTTTCTCTGGTTGTGCAACAACCTCTACAAGTCAAAATAACCTCTCTACTCCAGATAATAAATATTCATACGATGGTAAATTAAGTCAAGAACAAAAGCATTTAAAAAATCATAATTTTATTGATGATATTACATATTCAAAATATATGTCAAAAAGAGATATGAATATAAATAATGAGCTATTTAGTTTTTATAATGAGTGGAAAGGGACAAAATACAGAATGGGTGGATACACAAAAAAAGGTATAGACTGTTCTGGATTTGTTCAAAAAGCTATTTTAGAAAAATTTGATTTAAAGCTTCCAAGAGATAGTAGATCTCAATCACTTGTTGGAACAACTATTAAAAAGAGTGAATTACAAATGGGTGATTTAGTATTCTTTCATACAGGAAAAACAAAGCATGTAGGTATTTATATTGATAATGGTCAGTTTATGCATGCTTCTACAAAAATTGGAGTTACAATCTCTAAAATGGATGATGACTATTTTAGAAATAGATATTGGAAAGCTACAAGAGTTTTAAAATAATTTTTTAGATTTTAAATCTCTAAAAATTTGGACATAAAAAAAAGTAAAATCACACAAACAATATACATTTTAATAGCATAAAAGATATTAAGCTTAAATATCTCTTTTGGATTACAGCTATATCTAGCGCTCATTGTAAGATTTAATCCAGATATTGGAGAAGTTGATACTGTTGTTGCCCAAGCCATTAAAAATGTCATAGCAAGTAGTGTATGATTTGCTCCAACAAAAAAATCTCCTAAAATTGATATAGAGATAATTGGATGAATTCCAACAAAAGCTAAAATAATAAATATTAAAAGTGTAACTGCAGCAACTTTATAATCAAAAACTTCAAATGGTAAATTAAAATTAAGTCCTAAAAGAACACTTCCAGCCATTATTCCAAATAATCCTGCAACTAAAAAAAGAGATATTTCACTCTTCATTTTTGGTAATTCATCTATTATATGAAACTTTAAAATTTTAAGACTATTTTTTAAACCTTTTTTTATTGGTAAAATAAATATTGTAAGTAAAAAAGCAAAAGATGATATTAATAATATTATTTTAAAATCTTCATACAAATAGTGAGTTATTAGAACAAAAAAAGCTAATATAAGAGGTAAATATAATGTTTGTAAAGATAAAGGATAACCATAAAAACTATCTAAATCAAATTTACTTTTTATTACTTCAAGATATGTAATAAAAAATGCTATAAAAGCTATAACTGTACCAAATGAGATTATTGAAAAAGCATTTAGATTTGGAGCATATGTTAAAGCTGCTGCAAAAGCTACAAAAAAAGGTGACCAATAAGCATCACTTGCAAAGGATCTTGTTAAAACAATAATTTGTAAAGGTGATAGTTTTGATTTTTTATACATTTTATCAGCAACTAAAAGTAGTGCAGATAGATTTATAATAGAACCAAATAGATGAATTCCCAAATAAGTTTTAATAAAAGAGATTTTTCCACGAGGCAACTCCTCTTTATCTTTTTTAGGAGCTGTTATTAATTTCAAAAATCCAACACTAATTAAAAGGGTTAAGAGATACAAATTTACACTAAATGATTTTTCAATATCTATATAAAAATTATTAAAGTAGCTATATAAAAATGCAATAGTTGTAAAAAATAGTAGAGTTAATATAAGTTTTTTTGATTTTATTGTAAAAAATAGTATCAATGAAGCAAACCAAATAAAAACAACTGAAATAATTTTTAATTTACTATCAAAAAAATATGAATAAATAGAGAAAATAAAACTTAAAAATATAAAAACTCCGCCAAATCTTGACAAATAAAGCATTTAAAACCTTTTTATTAAAATCGTATTATATAAAAACTTAGTATAATCCAAATAAAAAAGGACTTTATTTGATACGATTAGGTTCAAACTCTCCTACAAGAGCTAAAATTTTAGAAGCTTTTAATATAGAATTTATACAAAATGGTGGCAATTTTGATGAAGATAGTATAAAAACTACAAATCCAAAAGAGTTTTGTTATTTGGCTACAAAGGGAAAATTTGATGAGCTTTATTCAAAATTTGGAGTAGAAGATATCCCTTTACTTGTGGCTGATAGTGTTGTAACATCCCAAGAAAAACTTCTTCGTAAACCAAAAGATTATAATGATGCAAAATATATGTTAGAGCTTCAAAGTGGAAGTAAAACAAGTGTAATTTCTTGCTTTATTTTCAAAAGTAAAAATATAGAGTTAATTGATATATCTATTACGACATATGATTTTATGGAATTTAATAAAAAAGATATGGAAGAGTATTTAAAGAGCGGAGAGTGTTTTGGAAAAGCAGGTGCAATTATGGTTGAAGGTTTTTGTAAACCATATATAAAAAGTGTAAAAGGTTTGGAAAGTACAGCTATGGGTCTTAGTATAGAAAAATTAATTCCATTTTTAAATTCAAATAGTTTTAAATAATTTTCTATTAAAAAAAACAACTAATGCTACAATAATAATTAAAAATATAAAAATAGTTAGCATAATATTCCAACCAAAAGCCTTGTAAATATATGAAGGTATAATTGAACCACTTGCTCCTCCTAAATAGTAAAAAGTAAGATACATTCCAGATGTAAGTGATTTTTGTGAACTTTTCATTGAGTTTGCAAGTTGAGTACTAACTGTATGAGTTGTAAACATCCCTATACAAACTAAAAATAAAAATATGAATAGATATAAAATATTCTCATTTAATAAAAAAATAATTGAAAAGATATAAAAAATAATAGCAATAAATATTGTATTTATTTCACCTTTAAAAAATGATACAATCTTTTTTGATGTAAGAGATACCAAAATTCCCATACCATATCCCAAATATAAAAGGGCAATTTGAAACTCTGAAACATTATTTGATATCTCTTTTGCACGAAATGGTAAAACATTTAAAACTCCAGAAAATACAAAAAATACAAAAAACATTATGAAGTAGATTATTAAAAATCTTTTATCTTTTAATATATTTATAACATCTGAAATTCTAGGTTTTATAATATTTGCATCCCCATTAAAATCTAATTTTCTTATTAATAAAATAGATATAAGTATTGCAACAGATAGAGAGTAAAATACATATTCATACGAAAAAGTAGTAGCAATAAATCCAGAAAAAATTCTTCCTACTAGTCCTCCAAAAACTGTTCCTGCAACATAAATAGACATATTAAATTTTATATTTTCATTATCTATATTTGCCAAAATACTCATTAAAGATGTTAGAATAGCTGGAATTACTAGCGCTTCACAAACTCTAAAAAATAAAAATAGTTCATAATTTTGAGACAATCCTAATAAAATATTTGTAATAAGCAAAACTATTGAAGCATTTATTAACATTTTCTTTGCATTTACTTTTTCTAAAATATATCCATAAATTATTGGAGCAACTGCTAGGAAAAATAGAATAACTGCTGTAAATTGTGAAGCTTCAATAATAGATATATTAAATTTTGATGCAAGAAGTGGCTGAAGCGGTTGTGTTGCATACATAACAGACATTGTAACAATAAGACCATAAATAATAATTAACAAATTACTTTTCAAATAATATCCTTTTAAAAGTGGATTTTACTCTTAAAAGTATTTGTTTATAGTTAAGCAAAACTATAAGATTAGGGCTTAAGCCCCAATCTTATTAATCAAATGATGGTTTTGGAGTAGAATCTGTTGATTCTGGAAGTTGTGGATAAGTAATAGCTGGTTTAGTACCTTTTAGTGCTTTTAAAAATGTTACAATTTTAGCTGCATCATCATCTGATATATTAATTCCCAATTGTACAGAACCCATCTCTTTTACTGCATCAGCAAGTGACCAAATTTGTCCATTGTGGAAATAAGGTGCAGTTTCAGTAATATTTCTAAGAGTTGGAGTTTTAACCATACCGTTTTCATCACCTTTAAAATCACCAACAGTTATAAATTTATATTGATTTGCAACTTGAAATGGTTGCATTGTTCCACCAAGAGCAATTCCCGTATGACAAGCTGTACAACCTTTGTTTAAAAATGTAGTTAAACCCTCTTGCTCCTCTTTAGTTAAAGCTTTTGTATCACCATTTAAGAATTTATCAAATCTTGATGGAGTAACTAAAGTTTTTTCAAATGTAGCAATCGCTCCTGTGATTTTATCAAAATCAACTTTTACATCTTTACCATATGCTTTTTTAAACTCTTCAACATAAGCTGGAATCGAGTTAATTCTCTCAACAACAAGTGCTGGAGGTGCAGCCATTTCTGGACCAGCTTGAATAGGACCAGCAGCTTGATCAGCTAAATGAGGACTTCTTCCATCCCAAAACTGTGCTTTAAAAAATACTGAGTTATAAACTGTTGGAGAGTTTAAGTGGTGTGGGTTTGCCGTCCAACCATGACCTATTGCTGCTGGAACTGTATCCGCTCCACCAAGAGCTAAGTTATGACATGTGTTACATGAAATAAGATTACTTCTTGAAAGTCTTGGATCAAAATATAGCTTTTTCCCAAGCTCAACTTTTGAATCTGTAATTGGATCTTTTGGATCATCAATAAGTTTCATTAAAACTTGTTTATTTGAAGGAATAGCTTCCAAACCTGCATTTTTTGCTTTTGTAATCAAAGATTCATTTGCAAAAAGTGTACTTGCACCTAAAAGTAGTGCTAAAGAAATTTGTAGTTTCATAATAAAATCCTCCTAAATGATTTAATAAATCTTAGGATAAAAATTATTAAATGAAAGTTAAATTTATAGTTTTTTTGAAAAAATATTATAATTTTAACTTATAATACAAGATAGATTTTGTCTTGTTTTAAATTAGATTTACTAGTTGTGTTGGTAACAGTTGTAATGATTCTTCAACTCTTTTTGTATCCCCATGTTCTATAAAACTATCTTCATATTCAAAAGATTTTAAAGATATATTTGTAATGTTTTTTTCACTTAATGCTTCTAGTATAGCACTTAAAACTCCACCTTGTTTACATGAGTCACTAAAAATATACCAAGAGTCATATTTTTTTGATAAAAGTACTAAAGTATCAATATCTAATGGTTTTACAAATCTTAAATCTAAAATAGCAATATCTTCTTTATGTAATTTTTCAACTTCAATTGCTTTTGCTACACCACTTCCATATCCAATAAAAAGTTTATTTGAAGTACCATTTTTAAGTAATTCTGATTTTCCTAATTCAAATTTTGAAGCTTTAAAATCAAGTTTAGAAAATGCACCTCTTGGATATCTAATAGCGCAAGGACTATTTAAAGTATAAGCAAACTCTAAAGAGTATTCTAAAGTTTCATTATCTCTTGGAGCAAATAAAACCATATTTGGAATAAATCTTAAAAAACTAATATCAAAAGCTCCTTGATGTGTTTCACCATCATTTCCAACAATTCCAGCTCTATCCATAGCAAATATAACAGGTAGATTCATAATACAAACATCATGAATAATCTGGTCAAAACCTCTTTGTAAAAATGTAGAGTATATTGTAACAAATGGTTTAAATCCTTCTTTTGCCATTGCAGCCATTGAAGTAATTGCATGTTGTTCGGCAATTGCTACATCCCAAAAACGAGAAGGAAACTCTTTTATTAATTTATCCATACCAGTTCCACTTGGCATGGCAGCAGTTACACCAACAATATTTTCATATTTAGAAGCTAAATTAAAAAGTGCATCTGAAAAAACTGCTGTAGCACTTTTTTCTACACCTTTTTTTATAAATTCACCATCTTCAACATTAAAAGGTCCAACTCCATGCCAATGCTCATGTTGTCCTTCAGCAATTTTATACCCCTTTCCTTTTACTGTTCTTGCATGAACAATTACAGGTTTATTCATAGATTTGGCAATTTCTAAAACTTCAATAATCTCTTCAATATCATGCCCATCAATAGGACCAATATAATCAATTCCCATCTCTTCAAATAAAATTCCAGGAGTTATTAATTTAAAAGAGTTTTCAACTCTTTTTGCTAGATATGTTGTACCTTCTGGCATATTGTTACGTATAAATTTATCAACACTTGTTTTAAAACTTTGATAAAATTTTCCAGCTAAAAGTTTTGATAGATATTTTGAAATTGCACCAATTGGTTTTGCTATACTCATTTCATTATCATTTAGAATTATTACAACTGGAAGTTTTAAATCTCCTAATTCATTTAGAGCTTCATAAACCATTCCAGCACTCATAGAACCATCACCTATCATAACAACTGGGATTCTATTTTCACCTTTTAGTTTTATAGCTTTTGCTGCTCCAACAGCAAGAGAAATTGAAGTTGAACTATGTCCAGCTACGAAATAATCAGCTTTATTCTCATTTGGTTTTGTAAAACCACTTAAACCACCAAATTGTCTAATAGTTTCAAACTCTTCCCATCTTTGTGTTAGAAGTTTATGAGGATAACATTGATGTGAAACATCAAAAATAAATGGGTCATTTTCTACATCAAAAACATAATGCATTGCAATAGTTAATTCAACTGCACCTAAAGTTGAAGAAAAATGTCCACCTTTTCTTGAAACAACATCAATAATTCTCTCTCGTATTTTAGAAGATAACTCATCTAACTCTTTTAATGATTTTCCTTTTATTTGCATCACTAAACTCTATTTTAACTCTTCTAAAACTTCATCCAAAAGTTTAAATAGTTTTGTATTTTGTTCATTTGTTCCAATAGTTATTCTAATTGCATTTAATCCATAACCAGTTAAATCTCGAACAATCATACCTTTTTCAAGAAGTTTTTGAGCTACAGTTTTTGATATAAAATTTTTCAATAAAATTGTAATAAAATTTGTATATGAAGGAATATATTCAAAACCATTATCTTGACAATATTTTTCATATCTTTTCATTTCAATAAAGTTTTTTTCTATACAATCTTTTACAAACTCTTCATCTTTTAAAGCTTCAATAGCTGCTGCTAAACTTAATGTTGTGATATTAAAAGGAGCTCTAATTTTATAAAAAGTTGAAATAATATCTTCTTTAGCTAAACCATATCCAACTCTCATTCCTCCAAGGGCATAAGCTTTTGAAAAAGTACCTAAATATACTGTATTTGGGAATTTTTCGATTAAATCTTTTGGACAAATTCTTTTTTTCTCATCTTTAAAACTTGCATACTCTTGATAAGCACCGTCAACTACAACTAATGTATCTTCATCAATAGTTTTTAAAAAATCATAAACTTCATCTTTGTCTAAGCACTCTCCTAAAGGATTGTTTGGAATACAAAGAAAAATTACATCAGCACCATGTTTTTTATAAAGGTCAGAAAACTCTTTTAAATTGTGTTGGCTACTTTCAGTTTTTATAATATTTGCACCAACTTGCTTTGCATAAATTTCATACATAGCAAAAGTTGTTTTAGCCATTAATACATTTGATTTATCTTTACATTTTGCATGAATACAAAATTCTAAAATTTGATCACTTCCTGAACCAATAATTACATTTTTACTTTCAAGTTTAAATTTATTCGCTAAAGCCTCTTTTAATTCAAACATAGAGTCATCTGGATATAAATACATATTTTTTGCAAGAGTCTCAATTTTTGCAACAACTTTTGGACTTGTTCCATATGGGTTTTCATTCGAAGCTAGTTTTACAACCTCTTTTGGATCTATTCCATACTCTCTTACAACTAATTCTATTGGTTTCCCAGCTTCATAAGTTGATAAATTTTTTAATACTTCATTGAATTTCATTTTTATTTTCCTTTTAAATATCTTTTATCTCTTTTACATAAGAGCCTAAAACTTTAATACTAGATTTATGTTTTTCAAGAACTTTTTTAATGTTTTCATCATCTTTGTGTCCATCAAAGTCTATAAAAAATATAGAGTTTCCTTCAACAATATGTGATTTTATTTTTGTTAAATTTATTCCTGCATTATTAAAATCATTTAAAAATCTTACCAAAACACCTTGTTCATCAGGAAGATTTACTAAAATTGAAGTTTTATCATTTCCACTTGGACTATTTTCAAAATCACTTAAGATAAAAAATCTTGTTTTATTGTTGTCTTTATCTTCTATATTTTCAAATAAGATTGGAAGATTATACAATTTTGCAGCAACATGCGCACAAATTGCTGCGCTATTTGGTTCATTTGCTGCAAGTTTTGCAGCTTTTGTTGTTGATTCTACAGGAATAAGTTCAACTTCATCAAGTCCAAAATTTGTTAAAAACTTTCTACATTGATCAAATGCTATATCTTTTGAATATATTTTTTTAATATCAGAAATTTTATCACATGTTGTTGCAAGTGTGTGATGAATATTTAATATAACTTCAGCAACTATTTTTGAGTTGAAATTTGTAAAACCATTTATTGTATCGTTTACTATACCATTTGAAGAGTTTTCTATTGGTACAACTCCAAATTTGATTTTTTTAGACTCTAACTCTTTGAAAATTCCTTTTATAGAACTAATAGAAACATAAGAGCTCATTGCTCCAAATCTGCTCTCAGCAGCTTGATGTGTGAAGCTTCCTTGAGGACCTAAATAGCCAATATTTTCAGGTAACTCTATATTTCTTGATATTGCAAAAATCTCTAAAAAAAGAGCTTCAATTGCACTTCTATTTAAGAAACCATTTTTGTCTTGATTTATTTTTTCAAGTCGGTCAATAATTGCTTTTTCTCTATCTGGCCTATAAATAGCTCCACCACTTTTTGCTTTTAAGGCTCCTACTTTATGAACTAATTTCATTCTATCATTTAGAAGGTCTAGAATTTTATTATCTATACTATCTAATTGTTCTCTTAGTTCTAATAATCCATCTTCATTTGACATAAAATTTACCTTATTTTATAAACTCTTCTTCTAAAGCAATTAAATCTTCAAAAGTTTCTCTTCTTCTGATTAATCTATCAACTCCATTTTCAACAGCAATTTCTGCTACTCTTCCTCTTGTATTGTAGTTACTAGCCATTGTAAAACCATAAGCTCCAGCACTATAAATTGCAATTAAATCATTATGATTAGTTTTTGGTAGTTCTATATTTTTTGCAAAAAAATCTCCACTTTCGCAAACAGGACCTACAAGATTACAATCACTAAACTCTTTATTGTCATTTAAAACTTCAATTCTATGATAAGCATTGTATAAAGCAGGTCTTATTAAATCATTCATAGCACCATCAACTATAATAAATCTTTTATTTCCATTTACTTTTTCATATAAAACTTTTGTTACAAAAACTCCAGAATTTCCAACTATAAATCTTCCAGGTTCACAAATAACTGTTAAATCAAGTCCAAACATAACATCTAAAATTGATTGAGTATATTCATATGTATCAATTAATGTTTCATCTTTATATACTATTCCTAATCCTCCACCAACGTCCATGAAAGATAGTTCAATTTTTATAGCTTTTAAATTTCTAACTAAATCAGCAACTATTTTTACAGCATCTTTTATTGGTTGAAGTTGAGTAAGTTGAGATCCAATATGACAATGAATTCCAGTTGGTTCTAAAGATTCACTATTTTTACATTGGATATACATTCTTTTTGCTGTATCAATATCTACTCCAAATTTATTTTCATGAAGCCCTGTTGAAATATAAGGATGAGTTTTTGGATCAATATTTGGATTTAATCTTATAGATATTCTTGCAACTTTTCCTAAATTTTTTGCTATCTCTTCAACTCTATTTAGTTCAGCTTCACTCTCAACATTTATCATTAAAATATCAAATTCTAATGCTTGTTTTATCTCATCATCTCTTTTCCCAACACCTGAGAATATGATTTTGTATGATGGAATACCAACTTTTAAAGCTCGTTTAACTTCACCAATACTAACACAATCTGCCCCTGCACCAAGATTCGCTAAATGTTTTATTACACTTAAATTTGAATTTGCTTTAACTGCATATGCAATTAAAGATTTTCTTGCTCTAAAGGCACTTTTTAATTCTCCATATTGTTTTGTAATATAATCAAAATCATATACATAATATGGTGTTTGATATTTATTTGCCAGTTCTTGAAAATCTATATTCATATAATAATCCTATTGTTAAAATTTTAAATCTAAACTTTTAAAAGTTTAGATTTAAAATTTTGATATAAAAAAAGATAAGAAAAAATTCTTATCTTTTCAAAATTTATTTATCAGTTCCATTCCAAGCAATTTTTGGTTTTCCACCATCTTCATCAAACTCAACTGCTGGCATTCCCATGATATTAAATCCACTATCAACATAGTGAATTTCACCAGTTACTGCACTACTTAAATCACTAAGTAAGTACATTCCAGAGTTTCCAACTTCATCAATAGATACATTTTTCTTTAAAGGTGAGTGAGCTTCATTCCATTTTAGCATAAATCTAAAATCACCAATTCCAGCAGCTGCTAAAGTTTTAATTGGTCCTGCACTAATTGCATTTACTCTAGTTCCATCTTTTCCCAAATCTTCAGCTAAATATTTTGTAGTCATCTCTAAAGCAGCTTTTGCTACACCCATTAGATTATAATTTGGAATATATTTTGCTCCACCATAATAAGTTAGAGTTAAAATTGAAGAGTTAGAAGATAAAAGTGGTTTTAATTCACGAGTAACTTCTATTAAAGAGAATACAGATACATCCATTGCTATATCAAATGCCTCTTTTGATATATTGTGAAATCTTCCACTAAGTCCCTCTTTTGGAGCAAATGCAATTGAGTGAACAATAAAATCAATCTCTCCTAAATCTTTTTTTAAAGACTCTCTTAAAGCAACTATCTCTTCAGGCTTAGATACATCACAAGGATAAACTAAATTAGAGCTTCCAAACTCAGCAGCTATTGGCTCAACTCTTTTTTTAAGAGCATCATTTAAATATGTAAATGCAATTTGAGCACCTTGTGCAGCACATGCTTTTGCAATTCCATAAGCAATTGATTTATCATTTGCAACACCTAAAATAACACCTTTTTTACCCTTCATTATCATCTTATATCCTTTGTATTTTCTAAAATTTTTATAAAATCTTCTATTTTCCATGAAGCTGTTCCAATTAAAGCTCCATCAACATTTTCTATTTCGCAAATCTCTTTTACATTTTCAACTTTTACACTTCCACCGTAAAGTAAAGGTTTATTTATTTTAGATTTTATTGCATTATGTACTTGCTTTATATCTTCGTTTGTTGCTGTAATACCAGTTCCTATAGCCCAAACTGGTTCATATGCTAAAATTAGATTTTCATAACTTGTATCAATTCCAATAAATTGTTCAAAAATATACTCTAAAGTCTTTTCTAAACCAGCTTTTTTTACTTCTAAAGGTTCTCCAATACAATAAATAATTTTAAATCCTAAATTTTTATAAAACTCATATTTTTTTGCAATCTCTTCTTGAGTTTCACCTAAAATATGTCTTCTTTCACTATGACCTATTAAAATAGTTTTTATATTAAACTCTTCAAGTTGCTCTAAGCCAATTTCACCAGTAAAAGATCCATTTTTAGTATGATATGCATTTTGTGCACCAATAAAAAGCTTATGATTTAATTCAAATGAATCTAAAGATGTCGAAGTAGGGAAGATGTAAATTTCATCTAAAGCTTCATTTGATTTTAAATATTCATTTAATTTTTCAACAAATAAACTTGTACTTTTTCTAGTATGATTTGTTTTAAAATTACTTGCAATTATAGGCATTTATTTATCATCCTCAATAACTAATGCTTTAACTCCAGGTAATATTTTTCCCTCTATTAACTCTAAAGAAGCTCCACCACCAGTAGATATAAATGTCATATCATCTTCATCACCAGTAATTCTTACTAAATCAGCTGTATCTCCTCCACCAACAACAGTTGTTGCATATGAGCTTGCTACTGCATGAGATATTTTCGTACTTCCTTTTGCAAATTTTTCCATTTCATAAACACCCATTGGTCCATTCCATAAAATAGTATTTGCATCGCTTAAAACTTCACTAAATAAAAGAGCAGTTGCAGGTCCAATATCAAGCCCCATCCAAGATTTTGGTATCTCTTGAACTGGAACAATTTTTGCTATTGCTTCAGCATCAAAAGCTTCAGCTGCAACAATATCAACTGGTAAATAAAGTTTTACACCTTTTTGTTTTGCTAATTCCATAATTTTTAAAGCTTCAGGAATTAAATCTTCTTCAACCAAAGATTTTCCAATTTCATAACCTTGTGCTTTTAGGAATGTAAATGCCATTCCTCCACCAATTACAATTTTATCAACTTTTGGAACAAGATTATAAAGGGCTTCAAGTTTTCCAGATACTTTTGAACCACCAACTATTGAAACAAATGGACGTT
>ERZ650306.221-NODE-221-length-33816-cov-19.881579_pt1 | contig 33816 bp, 27 predicted proteins | sample MGYA00376242_ERZ650306 | MGnify/ENA primary metagenome ERZ650306 (study PRJEB26733, sample SAMN07839244) | wastewater metagenome | biome: urban; feature: wastewater treatment plant; material: waste water | place: USA: North Carolina | collected 2016-03-31 ... | reverse complement strand
AGCTGATCGGCGAAACGGCACGCCGAAGGCTGTCAAGCTATAGCAGGACGGGACATGAGCTCGCGTCACGCCCGAAGGCATCCTGCCGCCAATCCGCGCGCGATCACTTCACCAGCGGGCGAATCCGCGTGAAGCCGGCGTCCATCGCCCACACCTGCCCCGTCACCCGCGCTGCGTGCTCCGACAGCAGCCAGACCATCAGCTGCGCCAGTTCCTCCGCCGACCCTATGCCCGGCAGCGGATATTGCCGCGCGGCCGCATCCCGCCCGGCGGCGCTGCCGAGGATGGCCGAGGCGGCTGGCGTATCCATGATGCCCGGCGCCACGCCATTCACCCGGATGCCCGCTGCCGCGTGGCTCGCCGCGGCACCGCGGACGAGCCCTTCCACCCCCGCCTTGGCCGCCGCCACCGCTTCGTGGTTGGGCGTGCCAATCTGCGCCGCGGCTGACGACACCAGCACCGCCGCGCCCGGGCTGCGCGCTTCGCGCAGGGCGCCGATGAAACCACCCAGGGTGTGAAAGGCGCTCACAAGATTGGCGCGCAGGCAGTCGTCGAAATCCGCCTCGGACATGCGATGCACCGAACCCAGCCGGATGTTGCCGACGCAGTGGGCCAGCGCGGTGGGGAGCAGGCCAGCCGCAGCCGCCCGCTCGAAGATCTGCCGCACCCCGGCAACGGTGCTGCAGTCGGCCTCGATCTGCAGGTGCTGGTCGCCAAAGGCTGCGGCCAGCCGAGCGGCGTCGCGGCTCACGACGATCAGCCGCCAGCCATCGGCAGCCAGCCCGGCGGCCACTGCCCGCCCCAACCCACCGGCGGCACCGGTGACAAGTGCAATCCTGTCCATGACAACTCCCTCGGTACGTGGCCGCTCGTAATCGGCTTTGAACGGCTCCTGATGCGCTGTATTATGGGGCACCCTCCTTTTTTGTCTAGGACAAAAATTGAAATCAAACCCAAAAGTCGCCGTCATCGGTGCAGGCATCGCCGGTTTGTCCTGCGCAACATCCCTCAAGGCAGCGGGTATCGACCTCACCCTCCTCGACAAGAGCCGCGGCCCCGCGGGGCGGATGAGCACCCGCCGCGGCGACGACTGGCAGTGCGACCACGGCGCCCAGTACTTCACCGCCCGCGATCCAGCCTTCCGCGCCGAAGTCGCCCGCTGGCAGCACGCCGGTGTCGCCGATCTGTGGCGCGCCCGCATTGCCGTACTGGGCGAAGCCGGCGAGCACGGCGCCGACTTCGCCCTCGAACGCTTCGTCGGCGTGCCGCGCATGACCGCCCCCGCCCGCTTTCTGGCCGACGCGCTGCCCCTCACGGTGCAGACCACGGTCACCGAGATCCGCCCCAGCCCCGACGGCTGGTGGCTCGTTTCGGCAGAGCACGGCCTGCACCCCAAGCGCTTCGACGCGGTCCTGCTGGCCGTGCCCGCGCCCCAGGCCGTGCCCCTGCTGCGCACGACCGCGCCGGGGCTGGCGAACCTCTCCGCCCGCGCCAACATGCGCGGCAGCTGGGCGCTGATGCTGCGCTACGACGCCCCCGTCGCGCTTCCCTTCGACGCCGCCTTCGTGAATAGCGGCCCGCTGCGCTGGATCGCCCGGGACAGCAGCAAGCCCGGCCGCCCCAGCGGCGAGACCTGGCTGCTCCACGCCACCGCCGAATGGAGCGAGGCCCACATCGAGGCCACGCCCGAAGCCGTCGCCGACACCCTGCTCCGCGCCTTCGCCGAACTGGGCGCCCCGCCGCCCGAGGCCTGGACCGCCCACCGCTGGCGCTACGCCGACACCGAGCCGCCCCTCGACGCCTGCCACGTGTGGGACGTGGACCGCCGCATCGGCCTGTGCGGCGACTGGCTGAACGGCGGCAAGGTGGAAGGCGCGTGGCTCAGCGGCCGCAGCCTGGCGCAGGACGTGCTGCAGCACTTCGGTAGGCCCTGAACGGCCGCGGCGATGGACTATAGCGTCGTCTGGTTCAAGCGCGACCTGCGGCTCCACGACCACGCAGCGCTGCACGCCGCCGCGCTGCGGGGCCCGGTGCTGTGCCTGTACGTGGTCGAGCCCTCCCTGTGGGCCGAGCCCGACGCCGCCCGCCAGCACTACGCCTTCATCCTCGAAAGCCTGCGCGACCTGTACCGGGCGCTGCGGGAGCACGGCGGCTGCATCCACCTCGTCACCGGCGAAGTGGCCGAGGTGCTGGGCCGCCTCCACGCCGCGGCGCCCTTCGGCGCGTTGTATTCCCACGAGGAGACCGGCAACGGCCTCACCTACCAGCGCGACATCGCGGTGGCCCGCTGGTGCCGCGAACACGGCGTGCGCTGGCAGGAGTTTCCCCAGTTCGGCGTGGTGCGCCGCCTCGCCGACCGGGACACCTGGCAGGCCCGCTGGGAAGCCTTCGTCAGCCAGCCCTGCCTGCCCGTACCGCCGACGCTACGCTTCGCCCCACTGCCCTGGCCCGACGTCCCGCCGCCCGACGCCACCGCGCTGGGCCTCGGTGACGACGATCCGCCGGGACGCCAGCGAGGTGGTCGTACGGCCGGCCTCGCGGTGCTGGACGACTTCCTCACCGAGCGCAGCCGGCAGTACCGGGGCGGCATCTCGTCGCCGCTCTCCGCCCCCACCGCCTGCTCGCGCCTGTCGCCCTACCTCGCCTTCGGTTGCCTCAGCCTGCGTGAGATCGTCCATGCCACCCGGCACGCCGTCGCCAACCTGCCCGCCGGCGCCCAGCGCAACGGCCTTACCGCGTTCATCAGCCGGCTCTACTGGCACTGCCACTTCATCCAGAAGCTCGAGAGTGAGCCCGCGCTGGAGTTCCGCAATCTCCACCGGGGCTACGACGGCCTGCGCGAGGCCGACTGGAACCCGGTGCACTTTGCCGCCCTCACCGCCGGGCGCACCGGCTGGCCGCTGGTGGATGCCTGCGTGGCCATGCTGCGCGAGACCGGCTGGATCAACTTCCGGATGCGCGCGATGCTGGTCTCGGTGGCGGCCTACCCACTGTGGCTGCACTGGCGGCCGGTCGGGCTGTGGCTGGCGCGGCAGTTCCTCGACTACGAGCCGGGCATCCACTGGAGTCAGATGCAGATGCAGTCCGGCACCACCGGCATCAACCTGCCGCGCGTCTATAACCCCATCAAGCAGGCCCGCGACCACGACCCGAAAGGCCACTTCGTGCGGCGCTGGCTGCCCGCCCTGCGCAAGGTGCCCGACAGCTGGCTGTTCGAGCCCTGGCGAATGCCCGCCGCACTGCAGGCCGCCCACGGGCTGGGCCCTGGCGACATTCCCGAACCCTGCGTGGATCTGGACGCCGCCACCCGCAGCGCCAAGGCCCGCCTGTTTGCCCTGCGCGCCCAGCCCGAGGTCCGCGCCGCCAAGGCCGCCATCGTGGCCCGCCACGGCTCGCGCAAGCGCAGCCCCAGCGCCAGCCCGCGTGCCCGGCAAGCCGCCGACAAGGCTCAACTGAAACTGGACCTGTGATGGCCCACGCCAAGCCCCACCTCCCCACCAAGACCTGCCCCTGCTGCGGCCGCCCCTTCGCGTGGCGCAAGAAGTGGGCGCGGGTGTGGGACGAAGTGAAGTACTGCTCCGAGCGCTGCCGCCGCACGCGGCCGACCAAAGCCACGCCATGAACACTGTCATCCACTGGTTCCGCGCCGACCTGCGGCTCACCGACAACGCTGCCCTCACCCGCGCCGCCCACGCCACCGACCGGCTCATCCCCGTCTTCATCCACCCGCCCGCCCAGCGCACCGCGTGGGGTTTCGAGCGCGTCGGGCCCCATCGCAGGTATTTCCTCGCCACGGCCCTCGCCGATCTGGATGCGCAGCTGCGGGCCGCCGGTAGCGGGCTGGTCGAACTGCACGGCGACCCGGTCGAACGCCTTGCCGATCTCGTCCGCCACTCCGGCGCCACGGGCATCGTCTGCGAGGCGATCCCGGCGCCCGAGGAGGAAACCCAGCTCGCCCAGCTTCGCGCCGCCGGCATCAGCGTCGAAACCCACTGGCAATCAACACTGCTCGATCCTTCCACACTGCCGTTCTCCGACGCAAACCTGCCGGATGTCTTCACCGCCTTCCGCCAGAGAGTCGAAGGCGCCGGGATCCAGCCACCGGCGCCGATCCCCGCGCCGACACGCCTGCCGCCACTGCCCGACGGCCATTCTCCGGGCGACACCCGGACGCCCGCTCCGCCCCCGCCCGCCGACCCGCGCTCGGCCTTCCCCTACGCCCTGCCCGCCTTCCACGGCGGCGCCAGCGCCGGGCGCGCCCACCTCGCCCAGTATCTGGCGCGCGGCCTGCCCCATAGCTACAAAGCCACCCGCAACCGCCTCGCCGGCGTCGACGACTCCAGCAAGTTCTCGCCGTGGCTCGCCATCGGCGCCCTGTCGGCCCGGCAGATCCACGTCGGCCTCAAGGATTTCGAGGTCCGCCGCGGCGCCAGCGACGGCACGTACTGGCTGTGGTTCGAGCTGCTGTGGCGCGATCACTTCCGTCTGCTCCACCGCAAGCACGGCCGGCGCCTGTACCGGGCGGGCGGCCTGTCGGACAGCCCGCCGCCGCCCCACGACGCCACCGCCTTCGCCCGCTGGCAGGCCGGCCGCACCGGCCACAGCCTGATCGACGCCGGCATGCGCGAGCTCGCCGCCACCGGCTATCTCTCCAACCGCATGCGCCAGATCGTCGCCAGCTACCTCATCCATGACCTCGCCTGCGACTGGCGTGCCGGCGCGGCGTGGTTCGAGGCCCAGTTGGTGGATTTCGACGTGTGCAGCAACCAGGGCAACTGGCTCTACATTTCCGGCCGGGGCACCGACCCGCGCGGCGGACGCCGCTTCAACCCCGACAAACAGGCCGCCGAGCACGACCCGGACGACGCCTACCAGACCCGCTGGAGTGCCCCATGACCACCCTGCGCCTGATCCTCGGCGACCAGCTCAACCCGCTGCACAGCTGGTTTGCCGAACCCCGCCCGGACGTGATCCACGTGCTGATGGAGATCCGCCAGGAGACCGACTACGTCCTCCACCACGCCCAGAAGATCCTCGCCATCTTCGCGGCGATGCGCGACTTCGCCCGGCAGCTGGGCGAGGCCGGCCACCGGGTCGAATACCTCGCCATCGACGACCCGGCCAACCACCAATCCCTCACCGCCAACCTGGACGCCCTGATCGCCCGCCACGGCGCCGCCCGCGTCGAATACCAGGCGCCGGACGAATGGCGGCTCGACCGGCAGCTCGCCGCCTGGGCGCAGCAGCTGGACATCCCCGCCACGATGGTCGGCAGCGAGCACTTCTTCACCGCCAGGCTCGACGCAGCGCGGCTCTTCGAGGGCCGCAAGCAGTGGCTGATGGAACACTTCTACCGCCAAATGCGCACCCACCACGACGTGCTGATGGCCGGCGGCAAGCCGATGGGCGGGCGCTGGAACTTCGACCACGACAACCGCAAGCCCTGGCCCGGCCTGCCCCGCGAGCCCGCCGACCCGCGCATCCGCCACGACCACTCGGCCCTGTGGCTGCGCATCGAGGCGGCGGGGGTGAAGCACTTCGGCAACCCGGCGGCGGATCGCCTCGCCTGGCCGCTCAACCGCGGCGAGGCGCTGGCGCAGCTGGAGGATTTCGTCACCGAAGCGCTGCCCCGTTTCGGCGACTTTCAGGACGCCATGAGCACGCGGGCGTGGCGCTTGTTCCACTCGCTGCTGTCCTTCGCGCTCAACACCAAGATGATTAATCCGCGGGAGGTCGTCCGGCGGGTCGAGGCGGCCCACGCCGACGGCCAGGTGCCGCTGGCGGCGGCCGAGGGTTTCATCCGCCAGATCATCGGCTGGCGCGAATACGTTCGCGGCGTGTATTGGGCGCACATGCCGGGCTACGTGGACCACAACGTCTTCGGCCACCACGCGCCGCTGCCGGCGTGGTTCTGGACGGGCAAGACGAAGATGCGCTGCCTCGCCCACAGCATCGGCCAGTCGCTGGAGCACGCCTACGCCCACCACATCCAGCGCCTGATGGTGATCGGCAATTTCGCGCTCCTCGCCGGGCTAGACCCGGCCGAGGTGCACCGCTGGTATCTGGGCATCTACATCGACGCCTTCGAGTGGGTCGAGCTGCCCAACACCCTGGGGATGAGCCAGTTTGCCGATGGCGGCCTGCTGGCCACCAAGCCCTACGTGTCGAGCGCCGCCTACATCGACCGCATGGGCGACTACTGCAAGGGCTGCGCTTACAAGGCCAAGGCCCGCACGGGCGACGACGCCTGCCCGTTCAACGCGCTGTACTGGGATTTCTTCGACCGCAACCGCGAGCGGCTGGGCACCAACCACCGGCTGGGCATGGTGTACCGCCAGCTGGAACGCTTCGACGAGCCCGCCCGCACGGCGATCCGCCAGCGGGCGGAGGCCTTGCGCGCCGACCTGGACGCCCTGTAACGGGTCAGGCTGGCGCGGCAGCGCAGCGGCGGCGGTAGTCGCTGGGGGATTCGCCGTGCCAGCGGCGGAAGGCGCGGGTGAAGGCGCTCTGCTCTGAAAAGCCGAGCAGGAAGGTGATCTCGGTGAGGCTGCGCTGGGGGTTCTCCAGGTAGCGCCGGGCCAGCGCCTCGCGGGTCTCGTCCACCAGCCGCTTGTAGGTGATGCCCTGCTCCGCCAGCCGGCGCTGCAGGGTGCGGCGGCTGAGGCCCACGGCTTCGGCGAGGCCCCGCTCGGTGGGCTCGCCGGAGGTCAGGTGTTCGAGCAGATGGGCCTTGCAACGGGTGACGAGGTCGTCCCGGGTGAGCTCGGTCAGCTGCCCGGTGAGGATCTGGTCGAAGGTGGCCGCCATGTCCCGGTAGGCGGTGGGCAGGCGCCGGTCGGCATCGGCGGGGGCGAGGAGAAAGCTGTCTTCCGGAGCGCCGAAATCGACGCGGCAGCCGAAGAACGCGTCCCAGGCCTCGCGCCGCGCGGGGAGCGCCCGACGCAGACGCACCTGCAGCGGGGTGAAGGTGTCGCCGAAGTTGGTGCGGCACATGTCGATGATGATCGACAGCGAGAAGTCGGTCATGAACGGCCCGATCGCCTTGTCGCCACGCCCGTGGTCGTACACAAAACGCAGGCCCTCGGACGACTCCTGCACCGTGTAGCGGAAGCGCTCGCCGAGGATGCGGGCGTAGCGCTCCAGGCGCTTGAGCCCGGTGCGCAGGGTGCTGCTGGAGAGCCAAGCGTAGCCCATCGTGCCCAGGTTGGACGGATGCCAGCAGCGCGCCGCGTGCAGGGCGAAGGCCGGGTCGGACAGCCGCGGGCAGGCGCGCTCGAAGACGATGTCGGCGATGCGGCTCGGAAAGCGTTTGCCGGGCTCCGCCAGCTGCTCGGCCGAAATGCCCAGCCCGGCCAGCAGCTCGGCCGGATCGAGCCCTTCCCGCTCGAACATCCGGATCATCATCAGCCACACCGTGGCCAGCGAACTGGTCGTTGCCATGCGTCCTCGCCCCAATTTTCTTGTGGCGCAGATCGTCAATCGAAAGGCGCGGATCGTCAAGCCCATAACGGGCTGTTTTCATACGATTGCAGGTAAGGCGTCACGCTTTCCGCACACGCCGGACCCCGCGAGCAATCGCGCCTGCAATCCTGACGATGGAGCCAGCATGTCGAACCACAAGTTCGCCGTAGATCCCATCACCGGTTTCCTCAACCGAGGTGGGAGCCTGTCCCTCGCCCGTCGGGTCATTGGCGCAGTCAACGCAAAGGACCAGCCGCTGGCCTTGCTGTGGCTGGATCTCGACCGTTTTCACAAAGTCAATGCCTCGTTCGGGCATCGCGGTGGAGACCGCATCATTGCCCATGTCGCCACCCTCATCCGGGGGCTCGTGCCGGTGACGGCCCACTGCATGCGGATGGGGAGCGACGAATTCGTGATCCTCCTGCCGGGCACCAGCCTGGGCGAGGCCCGGGCCCTCGGGCAGCAGCTCGCCCAGGCCCTCGAACAGCCGCTCGAACTGGACGGGATGATGATCCACCCCACCGCCAGCATCGGGCTCGCCCAGCATGCTGCCGGAGAGAGCCTGCACGCCTTCTTCGAGCGCGCCGACCGGGCGATGCTCGACGCCAAGCGCCAGGGCGGCAACCGGCTGGTGGTCTCGGGCAGCGAGACTTTCCGCGGCCGCCACGGCGTGCAGCTCGCCCGCGAGGAGCTGGCGGTGGAATCCGACCTGCATCTGGCGCTGGAGACCGGCGGGCTGTCCCTCGACTTCCAGCCGGTGCTCACCTTCGACGGCCGCATCGAAGCCGTCGAAGGGCTGATGCGCTGCCGGGTGCACGACCGCCTGCTGGCGCCGGGGCGCTTCATCCCGGTGGCCGAGAAGACCGGCCTGATCGTGCGCCTGGGCGAATGGAGCCTGCTCCAGGGCACCCGCTTCGCCGCCCGCCTGTGCCACGCCGGGCGGCCCACCAAGGTGGCGATCAACGTGTCCCGGGCCCAGCTCACCTCGCCAACCTTCCTGCCGGCGCTGCACGGGGCGCTGATCTGCGCCAACGTCGATCCGGCCCTGATCGAGCTGGAGCTGACCGAATCGCTGGTGATGGACGAGTCCGAGATCGTCCAGCAGAACCTCCGCCGCGCCCGGGAGACCGGGGTCGGGCTGGCCATCGACGACTTCGGGACGGGCTACTCGAGCCTGTCGTGCCTGAAGGACCTGCCGGCCACCAAACTCAAGCTCGACCGCTCCTTCGTGCAGGTGCTGCCCGACGACCGGCGCGCCTACGCGGTGGTGCGTGCCATGTCGCGGCTGGCCCGGGAGCTGGGCATGGTGATGGTGGCCGAAGGCGTCGAGACGCCGGAGCAGCTCGCCGCGCTCCACGACGCGGAGGTCGAGGCCATCCAGGGCTTCATCTGGGCCCGGCCGATGAACGAAGAAGCCTTGCTGGGCTGGCTTGAGCAAAGGAACACACCATGACGAACCAACTGAAACCTGCCCATCCGGTGGTCGATGAACTGCTGGAGCGCTCGATCCGCGACATCGACATCCCGCCGCGGCCGCAGATCATCGACCGGATCCGCCACGAGATGCACCGGGACGAACCCGACATGTTCATGGTCGGCCGGCTCATCAGCCGCGACGTGAGCCTCGCCGCCGGCCTCATCAAGACCGCCAACTCGCCCTACTTCGGCTTCTCGCTGCGGGTGCGCTCGGTGAACGAGGCGCTGATGATGCTCGGCCTCGACGCCGCCAGCCGGGCCATCGCGGCGATCAGCCTGCACAAGGCCTTTCCGAACAGCGCCCACTACGAACGCTTCTGGCACACCTCGGCCGAGATCGCCGCGCTGTCGGGCTGGCTCGCCCAGCACCTGGCGGTGCCCTGCGTGCGCGCCGACGACGCCTACACATTCGGGCTGTTCCGGGATTGCGGGATCGTGATCCTGCTGCGCCGCTTCGGCACCTATCGGGACATCCTGATGCGGGCCAACCGCGACGGCGAGCGGCTGTTCACCGCCCACGAACTCGACGCCCTGCCCACCCACCACGCGGTGGTCGGCAGCCTGCTGGCCCAGAACTGGTGGCTGCCCGAGATCATCTCCCAGGCGATCCGCAGCCACCACGACCCGGAGATGCTCGACCGCTTCGATTCTGGCCTGCCGCTGGCCTCGCGGCGCCTCATCGCCATCGCCCAGACCGCCGAACGGCTGGTGCAGACGGCCACCGGCGGCAGCCAGACCCGCGAATGGGACAAGCTCGGCCCGTCGTGCCTGCGCCTGCTCGACCTGGACGACGAAACCCTGGCCGGGCTGGTCGAGCCGGCCGCGGAGCTCATCAAGCGCATCGACTGACGGCCGGCCCGGCCGACGCGGATCAGGCCTTGCTGCGCAGGGTCTGGTCGGCCAGGGCCTTCATCTGATCGGCGACCAGCTTCTGCAGCCGCTCGTCGGTCAGGTTTCCGTCCCCGTCGAAGGCGCCCGCAAAGGCGTTGGCGAAGACTTCCGGCTTGTTGAGGGGATGCAGGTCGAGGAACACGCAAACCTGGCGCAGGTGATACTGGGCGCGCGAAGTGCCCATCCCGCCGCCGGCGCCCATGATCGCCGCCGGCTTGCCAGCCAGGAGCGCGTTGTCCGGCTCGCGGGAAGCCCAGTCGAGGATGTTCTTGAGGGCCGGAGCCATCGAGTAGTTGTACTCGGTGGCGGCCAGCACCAGCGCGTCGGCCTGGGCCAGCTGCGCCAGCACGCGCTCGACGGGCGCCGGCTTGGCGGTGAGGTCGGCGTTGTAGAAGGGCACATCCGACAGATCGGCAAACTCCATGCTCACCCCGGACGGCAGGCTGGCCTGGGCCGCGCGCAGCAGTCCCTTGTTGGTGGACTTCTGGCGAAGACTGCCGGCAATACCCAGAAACTTGAGCGACATGATCGATTACCCCTTGATGTGCGTTGAACGGGCGGCATCTGCCGCGGTCCAGAGTCGGACATAGCGGCAACATCACCGGTTCCCGGCAAGACGGCCCAACGTGGGTGCCGCTGGCCGTGCTATCATGTCGATCTGAATCGTGCATTCGTATTGTCGTCCGCGCGTCTTGCGCAGACGGTGCTCTCACCCCATCGAATTCACATCCGCAACGGCCTGCCCTCCGCCGGCCCGATGCTTTCAGCTGGCGCGCCAGCCTCGCTGTCCACCACGCCAATCACCTGCGCCCGCGATATTTCTCGCAGGCAACTCGTGCCGATCGCCCACCCGGTGGCCGGCACCCGCCCTCCCCGGCCCCAACCGGGCCAGGCGAAACCCGGGCCCATCCACCCTTTTCCGGATGCGCGGCCCGCCACAAGGAGCCCGAACATGGCCAAAGAAGAACTCATCGAAATGCACGGCAAGGTCACCGAAGTCCTGCCGGACGGTCGCTACCGCGTCACCCTCGACAACGAGCACCTGCTGATCGCCTACGCCGGCGGCAAGCTCAAGAAGAACCACATCCGCATCATCGCCGGCGACGAAGTCACCCTCGAAATGTCGCCCTACGACCTCTCCAAGGGCCGCATCACCTTCCGTCACCTGCCCCCGCGCAGCGGCGGCGCTCCGGCTCCCTCCCGGCGCTACTGAACACCCTGAAGCCGGCCGGGCACCCACGAAGCCTCAACAATCGTGAAAAACGGCCGGATTTCAGGCAATCATGCGTCGGACATCCTTGCGGGGGGCCGCCGCTCTTGATACTATCCGCCCCGCTTTTCAAGGGTTGTCGCACTTCAGGCCGTCAGGCCGCGGTGTGAGCCACCAACCCGACGGCGCCGCATTCTGCAGCGCACGTGCAGTGCTCATGTAGCTCAGTGGTAGAGCACTCCCTTGGTAAGGGAGAGGTCGGCAGTTCAATCCTGCCCATGAGCACCACCCCTTCCCCTCTACAGCTTCCGCCTTCCGATGAGCCTTGGTGTTCCGGCCTTCAGCGGGGTGCGACGATCTTGACGAACTTGAGGGTGAATTTGTCGCTCTCGCCGATGGCGAGATATTTCTCCCGATCCACGTCCTTCATCCGCAGCGTCGGCGGCAACGTCCACACGCCTTCCGGATAATCCCGCGTATCGCGCGGATTGGCCGCCATTTCGCCGCGCGCCACCAGCCTGAAACCCAGCGCCTCGATCAACGCAACGATCTCGTCCTCACGCAGATAGCCGGATTTGAGCTGCGCTTCGCGGGAGATATCCTCGCGCCCACGGTGATCGACGACGCCCAGCACGCCGCCGGGTTTGAGCACGGCGTGGAATTCGCGAACAACTTCTTCCACGTTACCGTCCACCATCCAGTTGTGCAGATTGGAGAAGGTCAGCAGCAAATCCACCGAATCCGGCGGCACGGCCTCGGTAAGACCGGGGCTGTGGGCCACCTTCACTTTTCCATAAAGGGCCGGCGAGCTCGTCATGCGCCGCTCGACGACTTCATGCTCGGCCCGCGCCGCCGCCGGGTTGTGGGCACCCGCATGCAGGGCCGCGATGTACTGCCCGCGATCGCGCAAGTAAGGCGCCAGTATCTCGAACCACCAGACACCCACGCTCGGCCAGATCTCCACCACGGTCTGATCCGCCCGAAGACCGAAGAAGGCCAGCGTTCCTGCCGGCTGACGGGCCCCATCGCGCAGGCGGTTCTTCTCGCTGCGCTGAGGGCCGTCTATCCATCGCAACAGGTCGTCATCGCCCGCCGCCGGGGCCAGACCGACGTGCAGGACGGCCAAGACAGGGAGCAGGATTCGCAGGATTGGGCGCATGGGTTCATCGCTTCGATAGAGGGGTCCGCAATTATCTCCGGCTCCGCGCCGGGCAACCGGAATTTCCTCCAGGAGCCGCGCCGGGTCCGACCGCCCAGCCGGCCAGTCTCACCCTCGCGGAGCCGGAATCCACGCCGCTTCGCGCCACGGTGCCCAACTCAAGGAAGGAAGCGCAATACCGAAGGCGCCGTGGGCGGCGTCGCCAGCGAAAGGTTCAGGGTTTGTCGTCGCCGCCCCAGCGCACGAAGCTCCGGCTGATCTCGCGCAGCAGGCCGATCTGCGAGCGAAAGGCGCGGCAACCCCGGCAGAAGACGAGGTGCAGGCGCAGACTGAAACGTTCGCCCGGCGTGAGCGGGCGGTCGAGGCCGGCGGAGAGCAGGCGGGTTGCCTTTTTGCAGGTCAGCATGCGGCAGGCTCCGTGCCGAACCAGCCCTGGGTGAGGCACAGCCTCAGCCCGGCGCGGGCCCGGTGAAGGATGACGTGGCAGTGGCTCGCCGTCAGGGCGAGGGTGGCGCAGATTTCCTCGGTTTCCAGTCCAAGAAACTCCCGCATCATAAAAACCCGGGCCGTGCGAGCCGGCAGCACATCGAGGCAGGTTTCGAAAACCTGCCAGAACTGTTGCTGCTCAAGGGCCGCGTGCGGGTCTCCCCAGGGCCGCGGACGGCAATCCGGTTGCCAGTGCTCGTTGGCGTTGAACAGGGTATCGAAGGTGTCGTCCATGTCCGCATCGTCGCGCCCGAGACTGGAAACCTGGACCGTGCGCCCCCGCGTGCGCAGCACGTCGACAATTTTGTGGCGCAGGATGGTGAATACCCACGTTTTGAGCGCCGCGCGGCCGGCAAAGCGGTCGATGCCGCCCAATGCCGCCTCGATGGCCTCCTGAACCACATCCTCGCCCTCCGCATCGTCCTGCAGTTGCAGGCGCGCAAACTTGACCATCTGCGGACGAAAGTCGGAAATCGATTCTGCGGCGGATGTCACCGGCGGGCTCCCAGGATCACCCCGGCCTGCCGAAGCGCCTCGAGATTGTGCCGGCCGAACTCGACGAAAGCGTCGTCGGCCGGCCGGCCCAATTCGCCAGCAAGCCGCACGATGGCCTCCCGCCCGGAAACACCGCCGTCGAGCAAGGCCAGCAGCCGGGCGCTGGCCGGACTCAAGGCCATGAAACGGACCTCGTCCTCCCGGTCGCGATACACCAACAGATTCACCGGCGCCGGCCGGCGCGGGCGGAAGGCCGGGCCGATGCGCTGCACCGGCCATGCGGAGGCCACCTGCAGCGCCGCCGGATTCACCACCGGCATGCCTTCCAGCAAATCGCCGGCGCCATCCACGGCCGGCGGCGTCACGTCCATGACATCCACCGCCAGCTCCGCCCACTCGTAGCGGGCCAGATCGGCAAACCAGCGGGGCAACGGCGCTCGGCAGGCGCTGCCGAGATAATCGACGAACTCCCGAGAAATCTCCCGGAACCACGGACTCCGGCATGCCCAATCGCGAACGAAGGCCCGGCACAGCCGCGTCCAGCGCTCTTCGCCAAGACAGGCACGGGCCACCGGAAAGCACCGGTCGAGAAAGCCGCGCAAGTTGTTGAAAAGCAGCGCCTCATACACCGCCATGCGCCGCGCGGGCACGCCGGCCGGTCGCGGCGCCCGCGCCCCAGTCCGGATTCGCCGCCCGAAAGCGGTCTGAAAAGCCTGCAGCGCCGGCGCCGCGCTCATGCCGCCACCGCCGTCGCGCCTGCCCGCCTCTGCATGCGGGCAATCTGCGCCACCTCGGCGCCCAGTTCGGCCAGCGGCGGAAAGTCGAAATCCCGCTCAAGACAAGTCGGCAACGGCCCGGTGCGGCGGTAGGCGGCGTCCAGCAACTGCCACACGTCGGCGATCACTTCGGCACCGTGGGTGTCGATGAGCAGACCGTCCGGCTCCCGGTGATGACCGGCAACGTGGATGTAGCAGGCCCGCTCCAACGGCAGCGCATGCAGGAAACCCAGCGGATCGAAACCGAAATTGCGCGCATTGACCAGAATGTTGTTCACGTCGAGGTGGAGCAGGCAATCGGCCTCCTCGAGCACCGCGCGGATGAATTCCGTCTCGTCCATTTCGGCGCCCGGCGGCGCCACGTAATAGGACGCGTTCTCTATGCCGATGCGCATGCCAAGCACGTCCTGAGCCTGCCGGATGCGCGCCGCGGTCCAGCGCACCGCCTCGCCCGTGCAGGGCAGCGGCAGCAGGTCGTAAAGCTGGCCGACGTCGTTGCTCCACGACAGGTGCTCGGTGTAGAGCGCGATGCCGTGACTGGCCATGAAGGCGCGGATGCGTCGCAGCAGATCCACGTCGAGGGGCAGCATGCCGCCCGGCGACAGCGACAGGCCGTGGCAGACAAAAGGATAGCGTTCGGTGAAGGCACGCAGCTGCCGCGCCGAACGCCCGCCCATCCCAGCCCAGTTCTCGGGGGCCAGTTCGAAGAAATCCACCGCCTCAGGTACGCCGGCCTCCAGTTCCGGCAGCAACTCCCGCCGAAAACCCAGCCCCGCGCCCTGCGGCCACCGTCCGTTCATGTCAGACCCTCCAGGGGACGGACAGCGATGCCGCCCGTCGCACCGGCGTCAGGCGATCATTTCTTGCTCGCGCCGCAGCTCGCATCCATTTTTTTGCTGGCGCCGCATTTGGCTTCGACCTTTTTCTTGGCGCCACAGGAGCCGTCCGCCTTTTTGCCGGCGGCCTTCTTGCTGGCGCCGCAACTGCCATCCATCGGCTTGCCTTCCATGGCTTTCCCCTCCATGGCCTTGCCTTCCATGGCCTTCTCGTCCATCGGTTTGGTGTCGGCCTGGGCCAATTGATAGCCGCCCGACAGCGAAGTGGCGGCAAAGGGGTTGGCATTGGGGGTTTCGGCGGCGTGGGCGGTAAGGCCGAAGCCCAGAGTGGAAGCCAGTACAGCGGTGACCGCGGATGCTTTTTTCATGACTTTTCTCCTGTTGGAAGGGGTATCAGCCCCGCCTCGAATGGCAAGTGCTGACGAATAGTCGGCCGGGCCGGGGACTTCTTACAGCTTAGGTGAAATATTCTGCTGCAGCATGCCGCGCAGACCCAGCAGCCCGAACCCGGCAAGGGACAACGCGGCAAACGCGGCGCCGCAGACGAAAGTGGCCCGCGAACCGAAAGCGTCCCACAGTCCGCCGGCGAGCGCGCTCGCAAGCAGCAAGGCCACCCCGCCGGCCAGGTTGAAAACGCCGAACGCCGTGCCGCGCAGCGAAGGCGGCGCCGCGTCGGCCACCAGCGCAGCGAGCAGCCCCTGGGTCATGCCCATGTGCAGCCCCCACAGCGCCACGCCGAGAACCAGGCCGGCAAGGCCGCCGACCAGCGCCAGCGCGAGGTCGGCCGCCACCAGCAGCGCGACGCCCAGGACCAGCAGGGTGCCGCGATGCACCCGGTCGGCGAGCAAACCGACCGGATAGGACGCCAGCGAATACACCGTGTTCATCAACACCAGCACCGCCGGAATCAGGCTCAGCGCAACCCCCAGCTCCTGCGCGCGCAGCACCAGAAAAGCCTCACTGAAGCGGGCTACCGTGAACACTGCCGAAACGCCGACCACCCACCAATAGGCGGCCGGCAGCCGCGCCAGCTCCGCTCGCGACAGGGGCGCGCGAGGCTTGTCGGCGGCCGCGTGAGGCACGTCATGCACGGCCAGCACGATCAGCGCAAAAGCGCCGAACGCCGGCAGCACCGCCCACCAGAACACCATCCGGATATCGCCGCCGCTTACCGCCATCAGGCCGATGGCGATCAGCGGGCCGATGAAGGCACCGGCGGTGTCGAGGGACTGGCGCAGCCCGAAAGCCGCACCGCGCTGCCCCGGCGGCGCCAGATCGGCGATGAGGGCGTCCCGCGGCGCGCCGCGAATGCCCTTGCCGATACGGTCCACAAAGCGCGCCGCCACCACCCAGCCAACCGTTCCCGCCAGCGGAAAGACCGGCTTGGTGAAGGCCGCCAGCCCGTAGCCGATGGCCGCCAGCAGCTTTCGCCGGCCGAGCCAGTCGGACAGTGCGCCGGAAAACACCTTGGTGATCGACGCCGTCGCCTCGGCAATCCCCTCGATGAAACCGACAGCCAACGTCGACGCACCGAGCGCACCCACCAGATACACCGGCAGCAGCGCGTGGATCATCTCCGACGAGATGTCCATCAGCATCGACACGAAACCCAGCGCCCAGATTCCCGCCGGCAGCGGGGGTCTGGCGGCAGGTCGATCGGGTTGATCGTACAGACTCATGAGACCGATTCCTTCGTCATTGTTCGGAACACAAACTCGATCCTGCGGATGGCCGCCCGGGCATCAACGATTCCCGACTAACGGCGGCCGGGTTATGCTACGCCGGGCGCAGCCCCTCCACGGGGCACAAGAATGACACGTTAGGAGCAACAAAAAATGACCGATCGACAGGGCATGCAGTGGACCGACGCGTTTCTGCTCGGCTACGACGCAATGGACGAAACCCACCGGGAGTTCGTCGACGTCGTCAATCGCCTGCTGACCTGCGCCGACAGCGAGCTGGCCAGCGCCATGCGGGCGTTCATCATCCATGCCGAAGCCCATTTCGGCCAGGAGCAAGCGTGGATGGAAGAAACCGACTTCCCGCCTCGCGAATGCCATATCGACGACCATGAAGCGGTGATGGATTCGGCCCGTCAGGTCGAGGGTCTGGTCAAGACGGGCGACTTCGAAGTGGGCCGCGAATTCGCCGCCGAACTGGCGGGCTGGTTTCCGAGCCACGCGGACTATCTGGACTCGGCGCTGGCCCAGTGGATGGCCAAGAAGAAACTCGGCGGCGTACCGGTGGTACTGCGCCGCAATCTGAATATCGAACACTGACCCGGCAGACGCCGGGCCCGGTTCGAACTGCAGGCATCAGGCCCGGAAGCGCGCCGAAGCGTCGGCCAGCCCGGCCACCTGGGTGGACAGGTCGCCGGCTACCCGGTCCACCTCGCGGGTCTGCCGGCCGATGGTTTCGGCCAGATGGGCGACGGCTTCGACCTTGTGGGCGATGTCGTGGCCGGCGCGGCTCTGCTCCTCGGCGGCCCGCGCGATGTCATCCACCGCATTGACCGTTTCGGTGGAGCGCTGCTCGATGGCTTCGAGGGCGTTTTCCACTTTGCGCGAACGTTCCGCACTCTCGCGTGCGTTATCGGAAGCGTGGACGATGTCGCCCGCCACGCTGCCCACCTGATCCAGCAGCGCGCTCAGGATGTCGTTGATGTCGCTGGCCGAACTCTTGGCCCGCTCGGCCAGCTTGCGCACCTCGTCGGCCACCACGGCAAAGCCCCGCCCGGCCTCGCCCGCGCGGGCCGCTTCGATGGCCGCATTGAGCGCCAACAGATTGGTCTGGTCGGCGATGCTCTGGATCGCGCCGGCAATATCCTGCACCTTGTGGCCGCGGGCGCTCAGGTCGCGCACCTTGTCCGCCGCCTCGGCCACCTTCGCCGCCGTGCTTTCCATGGCCCGGATGGTGTCGTGCACAGCCAGGCGGCCTTGATCCACCGCAGTCCGGGTTTCGCGGGTCAGCGCCTGGGCCTGGGCCGCGTTGTCGGTCACCTGGTCGATGCTCACCGAAAGCTCTTCGGTGTCGGCCGACATGCCGGTGGTCGCTTCGGCCTGCTGCTCCATCGCGCTCTCGACACTGCGGATCAGCGCGTTGAGCTGCGCCGCACTGCCTTCGACGCCGCCCACCGTCGTCTGGACACTGCCCATCAACTGACGCAAGGCGCTGCTGGCTTCGTTGAGGGCCGAAGCCATCACGTCCGCCTCGTGGCGACTGCCCGGATCGCAGGGCAACTGGCGACCAAGCTCGCCCGCCGCCAGCGCGCCGATGCCCTCCACCACCGGCTCCAGCCGCCGCAGACTGATCCACACGTAGCCGCCGATGCCGGCCGTCAGGAGCAGCCCGAAGCCCAGGCTCAAGCCGACCAGCAGGTTGCGCAGCATGTCGCCGCTTTCGGTCAGCTCGGCAACATCGGCGCTGCTGCCGACGATCCAGCCCAATTCCTTCTGCTCTTTGAACATGGCGAGTTTGTCGACTTTCCGGCCCAGTGTGTCGCTCCACACATAGCGGTGGGAACCGTCGCGCTCCTCGACCTGACGCTCCAGCTCCGTCCGCACCGCCGTGGCATCCAGATCGGACAAACGCTTGCCTTCGTACTCGGGATGGATCAGAAAGCGACTCTCCTGAGCATCGCCGCTGGGCAGGGCCACCACGTAGAAATAGCCACTGCGCCCGACAGACATGCGGCGCAGGCGCTCCTTGAGCATGGCGACGTTGTCATCCACGGCCATCCGCACGCTCATCCCGCCGATCACCTTTCCCTGGGCATCCATCAATGGCTTCGCGCCGAGAACATAGAGACGCCCATTGCGCTGCAGGGTGCCGGTATAGGTTTCCCCGCGCAAAAGGAGAGCCGCGTAGGGGTCCTTGACCTGATCCCCCACCCGGAGTTTGCCTTCGGCGTTTTTCAGCAAGGTCGAGGCCCGATACAGCGCGTCGCCGTCGCGTACCAGCAAGGCGGCATCGACGTCGTTGCGCTTGCGATAGGCTTCGAGGAATTCCGCGTTGTTGTTGCCCTCCATATCGCCGAAGCGCAGGCGTGGCAGGCTTCTCGAGCCAGTGACAACGGGCTCGCCGACAGTCACCCGCCCCGGCAGTTCGTGTTCGAGCAGGTTCAGCATGTCGCCGGCACGGGTTTTCAGGGACGACTGGGCGTAGTCGAGCATGGTCAGGACCAGATCGAGCTGGGTGCGCATGCCAAGCTCAGCCTGTTCCAAAGAGTTCTGGCGGGACAGGTGCACGGTGATGGAAACCAGAATGCCGAATGCAAGGGCCACGGCAATGGCAATTCCGCCAAGAAGGCGCTGGGCGAGAGTGAATCGTTTGAACATGATGGCGTATTTCAGTTGGCTGAACGCTGCGGCTGGCTTGGGGAAACGCCCCCAAGGACACACCGATTACGTCACCCGCGGCGAATTCTTTATGCGCCGCGGCGCCGAGCTAAACGCCTGCCGGCCCTTGCAACCAGCGCAACAGCGTGGCGAAGAGCACATCCGGATCGACCGGTTTGGCGACAAAGTCGTTCATCCCCGCTTCAATGCATTTCGCCCGATCGGCGGCAAAGGCATTGGCGGTCATGGCCAGGATCGGGGTCGCCCGGCAGTTGGGCAGCTGGCGGATCTGCCGCGTCGCCTCCAGTCCGTCCATCCGCGGCATCCGCATGTCCATCAGGATCAGCGCGTAATCCTTACCGCGAGCCTTGTCGACGGCCTCGATACCGTCGGCGGCGGTTTCCACTGTCAGCTCCACCTCGCCGAGAAGATCGGCGGCGATCTCGCGATTGATCTCGTTATCCTCGACCAGAAGCACTGGCAAACCGGCGAAATCGCGGCGCAGCACGGCTTCGGCCGATTCGGAATCGTCCCCCGTCGGCCGCACCGACTTCCCTTTGCGCAAACGCACCGTCAGCCAGAAAGTGCTGCCCACGCCGGGCTGGCTTTCGGCGCCAGTCTGGCCGCCCATCATATGCACCAGGCTGCGGGTAATCGCCAGACCGAGGCCGGTTCCGCCGTATTTGCGGGCGGTTGCGATGTCCGCCTGCTCGAAGCTGGAAAACAGCCGCGCAAGCGCCTCGGGCGCGATACCGATACCGGTATCGACCACTTCGAAGCTCAATAGCGCATCGTCCGGCCCGTCTTCGATCAAACGCGCCCGCAGGGTGACGCTCCCGCTGGCGGTGAACTTGACCGCGTTGGTCGCGTAGTTGAGCAGCGCCTGCCTGAGACGCGTCGAATCGCCGATCAAGGTGCCGGGCAGATCGCCGGATTCGACGATCAACGCAATGCCCTGGGTCCGGGCCCGCTCGTCCAGCATCGACGCCACCCCGGCGAGCAGCTCACCGACGTTCAGCGGCACCTCTTCGAGGATGAGCTTGCCGGCCTCGATCTTCGAGAGGTCGAGGATGTCGTTGATCATCGCCAGCAAATGCCGCGAGGCGTCCTGCAGGCGGTTGAGGTGTTCGGTCTGGCGCGGCGACAGCGGCTCGCGCCGCAGCAGTTTCACAATCCCCGCGATGGTATTCATCGGGGTACGGATCTCATGGCTCATGCTGGCCAGAAAATCCGACTTGGCCCGGTTGGCCGCCTCGGCCTCATCCTTCGCCTGCCGCAGCGCGGCATGGGCGCGCATCAGGCTTTTCTCGGCGCGCCGCCGGCCGTTCATCTCGCGGGTCAGCTGGACGGTGCGGTTGGCCAGTTTGTCGTACATCGACATCACGGTATCGATCATCGCCCGGGTGGCGCCGGACATCTGCTCGTCGGCGATCTCCTTGGCCGCCTCCCGCGACGCGCCGCCGCGCATGGCCAAGGCCGCCTTGGCCATGCGTTTGTCGGATTCGATGATGTGCAAAGCCAGCCAGTGGGTGAGGAAGCCGACAATGTCCTCGATCACCTGATCCAAGGGCTTGACCCCCTCTTCGGACTTCAGCCGCATCACCTCATCGACAAAGCCGGCATGACTGCGGGCATGGCCGACGGCCCAGGGATCGTCGCCGAAGACCTCGCGCCAGATGGACTCTTCGAACTCGAAATGAACGACGGTGTAATCCCTCAGCCGATCGAAAATGTCGTTCAGGATCGGCACATCGGCCTGATGGGTCAGATGGCTGACCAGCAAGTTGAGCAAATCGACCAGCCGTCGGTGCTGGCTGTCGATTTCGGGAATACCCGTTTCGAAATTGGCGTTCCAGGGAAAAATCTCGATAGATTCAATCATTGCTCTCGTTCCACCGCGCCCACGCGGCATCTCACTCGACCGGCCCGCCATGCCTTGCGAATCCCATGCGGCAATACCCTCGCCGTTTCGGCACCACAGGCACACTGACGCAATTATATTTCCGGACGATCTCCAACCCTCTTCCGTCCTGCATCCGGATTCGGTCGACGGGCCGGCCGCGTGGGTCGAACCACACGGACAACACAGCCTGCCGGTCACAAACGGCAACCCACCGGCCAAACTTGAGCGTCGCCTGCCGGGGACGCCATATCCGGCCACCGGCCGACGGGCTTGCGCGGAATCAGAGGGAAATATCAAGACTGGAAGCGGCTTCCCGAAGGCTGGCCAGCGCAACGGAAAAATCGAATCCGCGCACCGCGTCGGCGATCACCGGAAAACGATGGCCGAGACCCGCCCGCAGCAGGCGCTCATGGGTATCCAGGGTCTGGCAGCTGAGAAAATCGTCGTCGGCCAGTTGGCGGGCCAGATCGGTACACACCTCGACCAGCTTCTGCGGATCGACTTCGACCGGCGCGCTGTCGCCATGTTCGACAGGCAGAATCCTGTCCAGCGCGGCGATAAGCTCCTGCAGACGCCGCGCGATCTCGGCTTCCAGCGGAACGATGATCACCGCTGCGGCCCGCCGGCGGATCGCCAATTCGAACTGCTCGGCCATCGCGCTCAGCGCATGAGCGCCGATCTGCGCCGCGAGTCCTTTCAGGGTGTGCGCCAGACGTTCCGCGGAAACCCAGTCGTCCTCGGCGATGGCGTCGGCCACATAATCGGAGAAGCACCGCTGGCCGGCGACGAATTTGGCGAGCAGCGCCATATAGAGCGCCTCCCGCCCGAGTGCATTGCGCACCCCCGCGGCCACGTCGAGCCCGACAACGGCAGCCAGTTCAACCGCCATCGCCCCTTCCGGAGACGGCTCGACGGCCGGCTTTGTCGGGACGTCGGACGCTGCGGGCAAGAGCCGGGAGCGCGGCTTGATCCAGTTCATCAACGTCGCCCAGAGCGCTGCCGGATCGATCGGTTTCGCCACGTGATCCTGCATCCCGACGGCGAGGCAGCGTTCCCGGTCGCCGCTCATCGCGTTGGCCGTCATCGCCACGACGGGAAGACTATCCAGACGGGCTTGCTTGCGGATCTCCCGGGCCGCGGTCAGGCCGTCCATCACCGGCATCTGCATGTCCATCAGCACGAGATCGTAGTCGGCCCGCCCCAACATCTCGAGGGCGCGGAGACCGTTGTCGGCCACATCGACCGACAAGCCCGCCTGGATCAATATTTCGGTGGCCACCTGCTGATTGAGGTCATTGTCTTCGACCAGCAGAATGCGGGCGCCGGCAATCTGCGCCAGATCGGCGGTCGGCAGCACTGGCCCACCGGCGTGGCGGACCTGGCTCTCCGGCGGCGGGCCCGCCTCGCCGAGCAGACGCACCACGGTTTCAAAGAGCAGCGACGCGGTGACGGGCTTCATCAGTACGTCCCGCACGCCCGCCCGCTCGGCAGACCCCAGCAGTTCATCGCGCCCGTAGGCCGTCACGATGACCAGCTGCGGGCGGTGCGCCAGACCCAGTTCGCGGATGTCGTCGGCCGTGGAGATGCCGTCGCGCACGGGCATCTGCCAGTCGAGGAAAACCACCGCGTAAGGATCGCCGGAGAGATCCGCCCGGCTCAGTTCGTCCAGCGCGGCGGCGCCGGACGCCACGGCGCAGACCGTGAAACTCATCCGTCGCAACATCTCGCCCAGCACTTCCCGGGCATGGGCATTGTCGTCCACCACCAGCATCCGCCGCCCGAGGAGTTCGGCCCGTGGCACGAAATGCCGCGCCAGCACTTCGCCGCAGCCCAGGCGGGCAGTGAACCAGAAGGTGGAACCGACACCCGGCTCGCTCTCCACGCCTACTTCGCCACCCATCAGCTCGGCCAGGCGCTTGGAGATCACCAGCCCCAGACCCGTGCCGCCATATTTGCGGGTGGTCGAACTGTCGGCCTGCTCGAAACTTCGGAACAGCCGGCTACGGGCATCTTCGGCGATGCCGATGCCGGTATCGCTGACCGACAGCCGCAGCAGGACTTCGTCGTCGATCGGCGCGGCCAGCCCAACCCGGATCGACACTTCGCCCCGCTCGGTGAACTTGACCGCGTTGTTGGCGAAGTTGATCAGCACCTGCCCAAGCCGCAGCGGATCGCCGATCAGGTCGTTGGGCACCCCGTCGTCCACCTCGACGATCAGCTCCAGCCCTTTGGCCGCGGTCTTCTCGGCAATCAGCCCGGTGACGTTGTCGAGCACCCGGTCCAGCGCAAAGGGAATGTGCTCGACAACCAGCTTGCCGGCCTCGATCTTCGAGATGTCGAGAATGTCGTTGATGATGCCGAGCAGGTGTTGGCTGGCGCGCTGGATCTTGTCCAGGTAATCGCGCTGCCGCTCGGTCAGATCGGTACGCAAGGCCAGATAGGCCATGCCGACGATGGCATTCATCGGGGTGCGGATCTCATGGCTCATGTTGGCGAGGAAGTCCGACTTCATCCGCAGCGCATCCTCGGCCAGTTCGCGCGCCATCCGCATGTCCTCGCTGGCGACGCGCTCGACGGTAGTGTCCTCGATGATGCCGACCTCGCCCTTTTCCGGGCAGGCCGGATCGATCGCCCGGCTGGAAATCCGGGCCCAGAACGGGCTGCCGTCCTGGCGCCGGAAAAGCTGCTCCCAGACGTGGGTTTCGCCCCGCTGGATCACCGCCCTGATGGCTTCTCCGCTGGTCCGCCATTCCTCGTCGTTGCGAAACCAGATGCGGGTCGGCTGGCCGCTCAGAGCGCCCGGCGGATAGCCGAAAATCTCGTCCAGACGAGGGTTGCCGCGCACCACGATGCGATTCCGGATCAACGCGATACCGGCGCCGGCGGACTGGAAGACGGCCTGCTGTTCGGCCATCGCGGCCTCGAGATCGGCCGTGCGCAGCGCCACCTCCTGTTCCAGGTGCTCGCGGTAGCGCGCCCGATCCAGTTCCGCCTGCTCCCGGTCGGTGATGTCGCGGGACAGGACGATGAAACGCGGCGCCTCGCCGGGCTCGACCCGCAGACGCGTAACGGAAAGTTCGAACCAGTGGGCCGCCCCGGCGACATCGAGCATGATCGTGCGGCCGTAGTCGCTCCCGGCCCGCTCCGCGGCGGCCAGCGCTTCGAGGATGGTGCCGGCCGCCGCAGCGGGCAGCATCTCCTGCACGCTGTGGCCCTCCAGCGCGCCCTTCGGCGCCGCCAGCAAATCGCTGCGGCTGGCACGCACGTCAATGTAACGGCCGTCCGCATCCAGTTCGAAAAACAGGTCGGGCAGCGCTTCGAGGGTTGCAACCAGGCGATCGCGGGCCTTCTCCGCGTCGCGCCGGGCCGCCTCGACTTCGCCGAGCGCCTGCTGCAGCGCAGCGGTCCGGGCATTCACACGGCGGCTCAGGCTGCGGTTCCAGGCCAGCAGCACGACCACGACGCCCAGCAATATCAAGGCGCCATAGCCGATCTTGCGCAGGATCGGCGGTGCGATCGACGGCGCACCGAACCATTTCTCGTCGATGGCCGCATTCTCGGCCGGCCTGATGCGGGCAAAGCCATCGGCGACGATGCGCTGCAGTTCGCCGTTGCCCTTGTGCACGGCCCATTGAAAATGGCTGGTGTAGATCGGCGCGGTATGCCGGAAGTCGGAAAGACCGGCGCGTTCGAGAAAATACTCGGCCGGGCGCTGGTTCATGCAGAACACCCGCACGTCCTTGCTGGCGGCGGCGTCGATGAGGGCAGCGTAGCTGGGATAGAAGCGGAAATTGTCCGACCCCTGGGCGCGGAGCTTTTCGATGCAGATATCCCCGCGCTTCACGCCGATCGCAAAACCCTTGCTCGACGGGACGTCGACGATGCCCGAGATGCTTTCATGGAAGAACAGCATCACGTCGAGATCGGCATAGGGCGCGGAGAAGTCGTAGATTTTTTCCCGCGCCGGGGTGCGCGAAATGGTGTCGATGACGTCGGCCCCGCCGGCAATCATGGTTTCCTGGGCCTTGCCCCAGTCCATGCCCTTGAGCTCGACGCTAATGCCGGTATGCGCCTGCCAGAGCATCCAGCGGTCCTTCAAGACGCCCTGCAGCGCGCCGTTGGCGTCGCGCATGGAAAACGGCGGAAAGTTGTCGTCCAGAACGACGGTGATCGAGCGCGGCGCGTCCCCCTTCGCCTCGTCGGCGGCAGGCGCGGCGGCCGCGACGATCCAGATCAGAAACACACCGACGAGGCGGAGCAGGAGTGCTTTGTGCATGGGGGTTCTCCGTCAGTTCGGCGCAGGCCAATCCGACATGGCGGCATGAAGAATCTGCACGGCCTGGTCGAAGTCGAAATCTTCGATCTGCCGGGAAAACGTCGCCGCCCGGGCGCCCAGCGCGGTATTGAGGAGCGCGGCATGACGGGTGTAGATCGCGGCGCTGTTCAGGTCGTAATCCAGCAGCGCGGCTTCGAGCTGGGCCGCCACCTCCCGAACCCGGAGCCAATCCGTAGCCTGCCCGGCAGGCAGCGAGGCCGGTGCGGCTTCCGCGGGGAGGACCAGACGCAAGGCCCGGCACAAGGCGTCGTAACTCGCTTGCAGCGCCTGCGCCTGCGCCAGCAGCGCCTCGGGCGCGGCCGGTCCGGTGTCCGCCAGTTCGGCCTCAAGCGCCGCGGCGGCGCTCATCAGCTTCCGCGCGCCGACAGTGCCGGCGGTGCCTTTGAGCGTGTGGGCGACCCGACGGGCGGTGGCGATATCCGCCTCGGCGAGCGCCGCACGCAGGCGGGCCGGCAGGTCGTTGTCCGCAAACTGGCGCAGCAGGCGCGCATAGGCGGCCATTCGGCCCCGCGTCACGGTGAGTCCGGCCGCCACGTTCAGGCCATCGATCAAGTCGAGCTGGATCTTCAGGGCCGCCTCTCGCGCGGCATCCGGCGCTTCCGCCGGGGGCGCGGATTCGATGGCCGCCGCACGGCCGACGCCGGATTGCGGCGCCGGAGCCCGTGCCGGCAACCAGTTCAGCAGGCTGCGGTAGAGCGCCTCCGGCTCGACCGGCTTGGCCACATGGTCGTTCATCCCGGCCTCGTGGCAGCGCCGACGGTCCTCTTCGAAGGCGTTGGCGGTCATCGCGAGGATGGGCGTGGTGGCGTGGCGCGGCATCGCGCGGATCAGCCGGGTCGCCGCAAGCCCATCCACAACCGGCATCTGGACATCCATCAGGATGAGCTCGTAGGCCGTCTCCCGTGCCTTGTCCACCGCCACCTGCCCGTCTTCGGCCACATCCACCTCGATGCCGACATCGGTCAGCAGGTCGCAGGCGACTTCCTGGTTGATCGCGTTGTCCTCGACCAGCAACACCCGCGCACCGCCGCGCTGACGCAGCGCCGCTTCGGCCTCGCCAACCACCCGTCGCAGACCGGCGCGGTGGCGGCCGGACAAGGTGTTCTGCACCACCTCCAGAAGTTGCGACGGCGACACGGGCTTGGCCAACACATCGAAATAGCCGGCGAGGGAAAGGGCGTTGGGCGGCAGGGCTTCCGGGTAGGACGTGACCAGCAGGCTCGCCGGACTCCGCGACAAAGGCATCGCCAGCAGCCGACGCCCGACTTCGAGGCCGTCGAGGCCGGGCATCTGCCAATCGACCAGCAGCAGGTCGTAGGGCAGACCGGTGGCGTCCGCTTCGGCAACCCGCTCCAGGGCCGCCCCGCCGTCGGCCACCGAATCCACCGCCATGAGCAGCCGGGTGAGCATGGCGACCAAGGATTCGCGCGCCTCGGGCAGATCGTCCACCACCAGCGCGCGCAATCCGCGGGTGTCGACCTCGAACTTGGGCGGGCGGGCATCGGCACTGCAACGGGAGAACGGGACTTCGATCCAGAAGGTGCTGCCGTTCCCGATTGCGCTGTCGACGCCGATCCGGCCGCCCATCAGCTCGACCAGACGCCGCGAGATCGCCAGTCCGAGCCCGGTCCCACCGAATTTGCGGGTGATCGAGGTATCGGCCTGCCTGAAGCTCTGGAACAGTTCGCCCTGTTGCTCCGGCGTGAGGCCAATGCCGCTGTCGCACACTTCGAAACGCACCCGCAGCTTCGTATCCTCGGCCTGCACCACCTCCGCCCGCAGCGCGATGCTGCCACTCGCGGTGAATTTGACGGCGTTTCCGGCGAAGTTGAGCAGGATCTGCTGCAGACGTAGCCCGTCGCCGTGAAGCATGGCCGGAATGCCGCGCATATCGACCACCAACTCGATCTGCTTGGCCTCGGCCTTGTCGCGGATCAGTGCGATGACGTTGCCGACGACCCGCTCGACTTCGAAGTCGGTGAATTCGAGCTCCAGCTTGCCGGCCTCGATCTTCGAAAGGTCGAGAATGTCGTTGATGAGGTTGAGCAGATGGTGGGCGGCCGCGCCGATCTTGGCCAGCCGGTCGGCGTGGCGGGCGTCGTCGATCTCGCGGCTGAGCAGGTGGGTGAGCCCAATGATGGCGTTCATCGGCGTGCGGATCTCATGACTCATGTTGGCAAGGAATTCGCTCTTGCTGCGGCTGGCCGCTTCGGCCGCCTGCATGGCGACGATGACTTCGGCGTTGCGCTCGGTGACGAGTTGTTCGAGGTGGTCGCGATGGCGCGTCAGTTCTTCGCCGATCCTCTTCTGCTCGGTGATGTCGTCCTTGATGGCGACGTAATGGGTGATGTTGCCGTCGGGCTGGCGCAGCGGAGTGATGCTCACCGCCTCGATGCGCTCCTCGCCGGAGCGGGTGCGATTGACCAGCTCGCCCCGCCAGTTGCGGCCGGCGGTGAGGTCGGCCCACATGGCCTGATAGGTTTCCGGGGACGTTTTGCCCGACTTGAGTATGCGCGGATTGCTGCCGATGACCTCGCTGCGGGCGTAGCCGCTCTGCTGCACGAAGGCGTCGTTTACGTATTCGATGCGGCCCGCAAGGTCGGTCACGACGACCGAAGTCGGTGTCTGCTCGACGACCAGCGACAGCTTGCGCAGCGCCCCCTGCGCCTCCTCCCGCGCCTGGGCGGTGCGATGAAAGGCGAGCACCGCCTGGGCCAGGCTGCGCAAGACGCTGCGGGGATTCCTGCCGATGGCCTCCACCAGCGGCAGCGACGGCGGATCGACCTCGCCGTCGGCAAGGGACTTCAGCGCCGAAGCGATGCCGTTGAGACGCCGCGTCATCCAGAAAACGTACAGAAACCAGCTCGCGATCAGCGCCGTCACCATCAGCCCGCCGACCATCGCGATGCGGATGGCGTGCCGCTCCAGGAACTGCGCCTGGTTTTCTCCCCGCGTCGCGGCGCCGGCGGAGACGGCCGTCGCGATGGCGTGGGTGTGCTCGGACAGGGCGACGTAGCTGCTGGCCGCCTGATAGGCCTGACGCATGGCGCCCTTCGGGTCGATAGCGGCGAGGTCCGTCGCGGAAACGATCAGGTTGCGGTAGGCATCGAAATCGGCCTGGACGCCCCCTTCCACGGCGCCCACCCCGGCAGCCGACTGCAGGACCGGCAAGTCTTCGGCAAGCCGGGCAAGGCGGTTCACCACTTCGGAATGCACCCGATAGACATCGCTTTCGTCGAGCCGGCCTTTGCCGGCCTGTTCGAGCGTCGAGGTGACGCGGCGCTGGATCGAGGCGATCTCCTGGTTGAAACGCGTCGCCACCCCGACCCGATACATGTCGTCGGCCTGCTGGACGCTCGCCGCCCGCTGGGTTTGACGCAGGCTTTGCAGGGAGCCCAAGTTGAGCAGGCCGGCAACCGCAACGACCACCGCGACCGGCACAAAAAATATCAGTTGAAAGCGCAGCAGGCGGGGCGGGGAATGCGTCATGGGGGCGTTCAGCGCAGGAGTTCGGACCACTGGAGCGGCGCAATGCTGGCAACGTACTCGAAGCCGCCCGCCCCCTTAGGACGGAAGACGACCATCGTGGCCTCCCGTGGGAAATAACCGATCAGATCCATCAGATTGGGCGCATGGGCCACCAGCACCCGGTTGCTGCCGGGCGGAACCGGCGCAGCAAGCAGACGCCGGGTGTTGGCGATGATCGGCGCCTTCTGGACGTCGGTCAGGTTGGCCGTGTACATCAGGTTCATGTCGACGATGGCCGCCTGACCGGGAAAGGCCACCGCCGCCGTATCCAGGACGCGGCACAACGGACTGATGCGGATTTCGCCAACCGGAATGCGGGCCTTGCGGATGGCCTCGCCGACCCGCGCGGCGACATCGCGTCCCTCATCGTTCAGCGGGCGCTGGGTGGCGCAGTCGTTGAGATCGACCTCCGGTACCCGGTCGGCGCGAGTGTTGTCGGTGTTGCCGTGGCGCAGATACAGCACGAATCCGCCGGCGCGCAGGCTCCGGATGGTTTCCGGCGTAGCGGCGATCTCGACGAACTTCCCGGTCCCGGATTCCGCTTCCGCCGTCACGGGCAGCAGCGCGCCATACAGCGCGATGACTGCAACCGCCAACCGACGGAGGAGGATGCCCGGCATTACGCGGCCTTGGGAGCTTCCGGTTCGGGATCGGCAAAACGGCTGGCGATGTCGGCAAACCGTTCGCGACACGCCATGAAGGCGTCGACCACGTCGGGATCGAAATGCTTGCCGCGCCCTTCGCAGATGATCCGTGTGGTCTCGTCGAGGCTGAAGGGCTGCTTGCAAACCCGGCGCGTCATCAGCGCATCGAACACGTCCGCCAGCGCCATCAGCCGCGCCGAAACGGGAATCGCGTCGCCGACCAGACCGGCGGGGTAGCCGCTGCCATCCCATTTTTCGTGGTGACCGACCGCAATTTCCTTGGCGACCTCGAGAAAACCGAAGGCTTTCGCGGCCCGTTCGGCGGCCTCGGCATCGGCGCAGGCCGCGATGGCCTGAACCATGGCCTTGTTGATGGCATCTGCACCGATGGTGGCGTGGGATTTCATGACATCGAACTCCTCGGCGGTCAGTCGGCCGGGCTTGAGCAGGATGCTGTCCGGCACGCCGACGTTGCCGACGTCGTGGAGCGGCGCGGCCTTGACGATCATCCCGAGATTCTCGCCCGCCAGAGCATCCCGAAAACGGTCGTGGCTCTCCAGATGGCGGGCAAGCAGCTCGACATAGGTTTGCGTGCGCACGATGTGCAGACCGGTTTCGTTGTCGCGCGCCTCCGAAAGGCAGGCCAGCGCCCGCACGCTCAAGTCCTGGATCAGCAGGTTCTCGCTCATCCGCCGCGCCACCTCCCGCTCCAGCCATTCGTTTTCGAACGCCAGGCGGTCGCGGGCCTGCTTGAGTTCGAGGTGGGTATGCACGCGCGCCAACACGATGGCCGGGTTGATCGGCTTGGTGATGTAGTCCACCGCCCCCAGTTCCAGTCCGCGCTCCTCGCTTTCGGCGTCGTGCATGGCGGTCACGAAGATCACCGGGATGTCCGCGGTGGCGGGGTCGGCGCGCAGGCGCTGCATGACAACGTAGCCGTCCATCTCCGGCATCATCACGTCGAGCAGGATCAGGTCGGGACGCGGCTGCAGACCGGCCGCCCGCAACGCTCGCTCGCCAGAGTTCGCCGCCCGGACGCGGTAAGAGGGCTGCAGAAGCTCGCCCAAGATCGTCAGATTTTGCGGCGTGTCATCGACGATCAGGATGGTCTGCTTCTCCAACCCCCCTGCTCGCACATCGCCGCGTGTTGCAATGGTCATTAAGGAACACCTCAAACGGGTAAACAGGCTGCCGATCCCGCGGACGCCCCGGAAAGACCGGTCGGACATCGCACCGGCGACACACCCACGCGCCAGCCCCTCCAGATCGCAACGGGGCCGCACAACCCGCGGCAACGCACCGCCAAAGCGGATGCTAGCCACATCGGCGCTGTAAACGGCAGTTCCCCCACCAAGCTTTAGTTTCCGGCGGCGATGCGAATTCCGGCACAGCCTCGCCGGGAAAAGGCGAAAGAACCGGTTATACCCGCCGACATTTCCACGACTATTACTTTTTATATAGACGCACGCGTCCCATCCGACCCTCGGGCTCAATCATGAAATCGATCAGCCGTCTTTCCCTCAGCCATCAATTCGTGGGCGCCTCGGTACTTCTCGGGGGGCTGGTCATCCTTGGCCTTGCCCTTTTTGTTTCGTCCTACACCTACCGGCTGACGCTGGAACAAGCCCAGCGGGAACTCAAGGGTCAGGTGCACAGCATGCGCAGGACCATCGATACGGCTCACGAGATCAGCGTAGACCTGACCGACAAGGTGTCGGCGATACTGGCCGCGAATTTCCCGGAGCCCTTCACCCTTTATCCGGAAAAAACCGTGAAGGTCGGCGAAACCGACGCGCCTTTGCTGGAATACCACGGCAAAGCCATCAATCTCGACTTTACGGTCGTCGATGAATTCGCCAAGACGACCGGCGGCGTCGCCACCGTATTCGTCCTTCACAACGACGACTTCATCCGGGTCTCCACGTCCCTCAAGAACGAATCCGGATCGCGAGCCATCGGCACCGTGCTTGGCGCCAACCACCCCGCCCGCACCAAGCTGCTGGCCGGTGAAAGTTATCTCGGCGTTGCCAAGCTTTTCGGACGTCAATACATGACCAAATACATGCCGGCGCGGGACAAGAACGGCAAGGTTGTCGGCGCGCTTTTTGTCGGCTTCGATCTCTCCCCGGCTTTTGCCAGCCTCAAGGACACCGTGGGCGACATCAAATTTGGAACCACGGGCTACGCCTTTGTCTTCCGGACCAAGGGGCAGGAGAAAGGCCTGATGCTGTTTCACCCCTTGCTGGCGGGCAAGAGCACCGAAGAGATCATCGACGCCGAAGGCAAACAGCCGTTTTCAAAGATGACCGAAGCCGCGGCGGGCACCATCACTTACCCCTGGAAAGACGAGCATGGCAACGCGAGGGTCAAGCTGGCCCTTTATGAGCACACCGACAGCCTGGGAGGTCTTGTCGTCGCCGGCGGTGGCTATATGGAAGATTTCACCGGAGAAAGCACCTTCCTGCGCAACCTCATCCTCACCGCGTCGGCCGTCGCCGCCTTGGTGCTGGCGAGCCTGCTCTATCTCTTCATCAACCGTCAGTTGCGGCCGGTCGGGGCCATCGTGAAAGTATTGAATCAGATCGGCTCCGGCGATCTTACGGCACGGGTCAATTGCACCGCCGGCAGCGCCGGCACCCGCAACGAACTCCATGTCGTGGCCGCAAGCATCGACGCAACCGCCCGGAACATCCTCACCCTGATCACCGAACTGCGCACGGATGCCAGCGAAGTCGAGCAGACGGCCTCCACGCTTTCAAGGACGGCCGGGGTTCTCGCAACCACGGCGACCACCCAGAACGACGCGGCCTCCTCGATGGCGGCGGGCATCGAAGAAATGGCGGTCAGCATCAACCACCTCAGCGACAATGCCCAGAACGCCGACAACGCCACCCGGAAAACCCGCCAACTCGCAACGCTGGGCCGAAATGCAGCCCAGGATGTGATGGCCCAGATGACGCAGATCGCAAACGCGGTGTCCGACGCCGCGGCGCGCATCGAGCAGTTGGGCGACGCGTCTCAGCGCATCTCGACCGTCGTTTCGGTGATCAAGGACGTTGCCGACCAGACCAACCTGCTCGCCCTCAACGCCGCCATCGAAGCGGCCCGCGCCGGCGAACAGGGTCGCGGCTTCGCCGTTGTCGCGGACGAAGTCCGCAAGCTGGCGGAACGTACCAGTATCTCGACCCAGGAAATCGCCTCCGTGGTGGGGTCGATCCAGAGCGGTGCGACCGAAGCGGTACGCGGCATGCAGTCCGCCCGGAACCAGGTCAGCGACGGCGTTGCAAAGGTCGAAGCCTCGGGCAAGGCGATGGCGGACATCGAAGCCGGCGCCGCGGAGGTCGCCTCCATCGCCGCCGAAATGTCCGACGCCTTGCGCGAGCAAGCCTCGGCAAGCAACAGCATCGGCAAGGAAGTCGAGCGGATCAGCCTGCTGTCCGACGAAAACGATGCATCGGCGCACAACGCCTCGCAAGCGGCCGATACCCTCGAACAGCTATCGACAAAAATGTCGGCGGCCGTCGGCAAATTCCGGATCGCCGTCTGATCGGATTTGCCCGCCCGACCGGCACTCGTGCCCCGGCCAAAGCCGACCCACGCGGTCGACGCTTATTTCCCGGCCAGCGCTTTTTCGATGCGCCGGTCGGGAATCAGCCAGATCAACGCAACCAGCGCGTACAAAGCTTGCGCCAACGACGGCGACCAGAAGGCCGACAGCACCGCAATGCCATACGCCACCGGCGAAGATTTTCCTTTCCAGTCGCCGCCCAAGGCCTTCCTCAGCATGGAGCCGTCGCCTTGCGAGGCCACGATGCGGCCTTGCAGCACCCAGTACGCCAACGCGGCCATGAACAGCACCGCGCCATAGACCGCGGAAGGCATTGCCGCGAAGTGGTTCTCCCCCATCCAGCCGGTCGCGAACGGGAGCAGGGACAACCAGAACAACAGATGAAGATTGGCCCAGAGAATAGGCCCGGTGACACGATCCACCGTATGCAGCATGTGGTGATGGTTGTTCCAGTAGATGCCCACGTAAACAAAGCTCAGCACATAGCTGAAAAACACCGGGATCAAGGGCACCAGTGCCTCGATATGCTCACTGTGGGGAACCTTCAATTCGAGCACCATGATCGTGATGATGATGGCCAGCACCCCGTCGCTGAATGCCTCCAAACGTCCCTTGCCCATCCTGCCCTCCCTGCCGAAGCCCCCTTCCGCGGGCGCTTAAGCGGCGATTGATCCCTGTCGAAAAACCGATAGCGCTGCGCGCGGGTTGCC
>ERZ650306.219-NODE-219-length-34006-cov-13.021325_pt1 | contig 34006 bp, 27 predicted proteins | sample MGYA00376242_ERZ650306 | MGnify/ENA primary metagenome ERZ650306 (study PRJEB26733, sample SAMN07839244) | wastewater metagenome | biome: urban; feature: wastewater treatment plant; material: waste water | place: USA: North Carolina | collected 2016-03-31 ... | reverse complement strand
CGTTTTTCTACCTTGAGGCGATACACGCCCCGGCCGTCGCTGCCGTCGCGTAGCTCGAACAGATCGCCGCCCTGTGCCGGCACCTGCCCGCTATCGGCTTTGGGCTTGGCCTTCGAGCGGGTGCGCTTCTTGGCGGGCTTGGCGGTATCGTCTGAAGGCGCAGCGGGGGCGGTTTCCGGGGTGCTGGTGGGCGTTTCGGCTTCAGGCGCGGTGTCGGGTGCTGCCGGGGTCGAATCGTCGCCGGCGGGGCCGGCTATCGCGTCCCGTGCGGCTTCGAGGATGCGGCGCACGGCATCGAGCCCGGCGAGTGTGGCCAGATCGTTGAAGTCGGTGGCCGAGTCGGGGCGATCCGGGCCAAAGTCGGGAATAGCCACCACGCCACCCACCGCACGGGCAGCCGCTTCGGCTTTGCTGCGGCCGGGGTTGCCGGCGGTGCGGTGATCGTCGTCGGCGCAGATGATGAAGCGGGCGCCGGGATTCGCTTCACGCAGGGCACGGGCAACGGGTTCGAGGCTGCCGGCATCGAAGGCGACCGCCACCGGCCAGCCGGTGGCCTGGTGAATGCTGGCGGCCGTGGCGTAGCCCTCGGCAATGCACAGCAGCACCCCTTCGGCCAGATCGCCGATCAAGTGGAATTTGCCGGCCTTTTCGCCACCGGGCAGAAAGTCTTTGTCGCGGCCGTCGATCTTCGCGGGGTAGATCGCTTGCAGGCTGTGCAGGGTGCCCGACGCGCTGCGCATGGGCACCAGCAGGGCATCGGGGATGCGGCGCCAGTCCTGCAGGTGATCGTCCCACTTGGGCCAAGTGCCCACCCGCAGGCCAAAGGAAGGGACGCCCTTGCGTTGCAGATAGGGGTGATCGTCCGGCGCCGGCTTGGCGCTGTTCCAGATCGCGTTAGCCTTGCGGCGGGCCTTGTCCCGCTTGGCTTTGGCGTCGGCCTCACGTTCGGCGCGCTGGGCTTCTATGCGGATACGGGCTGCCGCCTCTTCCTCGGGCGTGATCTGGCGACCAATGTCGGCCCGCCAGTTCTCCCAGTCGAGGCCATCGCGGAAGTTCTGAAAGCCACCGGCCGGTACGCCATCGAGGTGCAGCAGATACGCCCCATCCTTCTTGCCGTGCGCGGCGGCCCTCAGCGGGCAGCGATGCAGCTTGCCGTCGGCGTCGAGGCGGTCGGGCAGCAGCAGCCCGCGGGCTTCGGCGGCGGTGCGGAACTGAGCGAGGATCGCCGCGAGGTCGATCATTCCATCAGCCCGTCGAACACGTCCGGGAATACGGGCAGACCTTGAACGGCATCCATCGCCATGCGGTGAAGATCGTCATTGGTGAGCGCATCCAAGCGGGCAATCAGCGTTGGTAGGCGCTCAGGTGCCCGCAGGGCCATTTCCACCACATACCCTATCGCCTTTAGGTGGACGCGGTCGCGCCAGTGGCTACTCTCCGTCAGGTCAAAAATCCGGCCGCCACACGGGTCGATTTCGAAGTTCGTCCCGGTCGGCTCGGTCCACGGCCGAAACAGCTTGAGCGCGGCCACTCCCAGGACTTCACCCAGGAAGGTGAGCGCTGCAGGGCTATCCGTTGGTAACTTACGCGGGAATAGTTCGGCGTTCGGGAGTTGGTCCACCGCGGCCTCGTCGTCAGATCCAATACTGAAGCGGAGCACGCGCTGCCAGCGAATTAGCAACTGCGAGCGCGCGTCATCCGGAAGAATCTCTGCGGGCATCTGTGCAAACGTCTGCACAGGTTCCAAGGGGTGGCGTTTCGTGCTCATTTCCAGGCCTCCCCGCGAAGCGCCTTACGCAATTCACCCACATTCCAGGCCGTGACGCCTTCGGACAAACGCCGTGGTGATGGAATGCGGGATGACTTTGACCAGCGCCATACGGTGGCAGTGGAGACTTGAAACAGAGCGCGTACCACCGGCCGCCGCACGAAAGCGGAATCCGGCAGGCGGTCGAAGTTGGCGAGGGCGTCGGGGATGGGGGCGGCGTGAGGGGCCGAAGTAGAGGCAGAGGCCGCCGGGGGTGAGTGGCGCAGCTTCATTGTGCCGCCCCCCGTTCCTGTGGCGTCGTCAGGCGCTTGACGGAATCATCAGGCCAGACCAGCCGGCCATTCGGGAGTTTGCGGGGTCGCAGTCCAAAATAATGCCCGTCGCGGGACAGTGCCGCACGGAGGCTTTGCGGCTTGAGGTGCAGCAGCTCGGCAAGTTGTTCGGTTGTAATACCCATTTCGATGAACTCCAATCAATCCGCGTTGGCGGTATGGGATGGATTTCAACGAAGTGGGGAAATCTTTCAAAATGTGGGGCGGATTGTGGCAATTCCGGGGCGTTACTCCAGACATTAGCCCCGCATCTTGTGCGTGTGGATCACAGCAGCGAGAGGGGCGGGGGCTTCCCCATTGCCCCATTTTGAACGACAGCCGGCCTCTATTTTCTCTAGGTAATACTCGCCGCGCTTGCCTGTAGCGCACTCCCTTACCCAGTCCGCGGGCCTGTTGAAGTCCGATTTAAGGCTTGAATACCTTCGTTCAAGCTGGTCGATAATCGCGGCGCGTCTCATGGGGGTGAGGCGGGGCGGCTCGCTCTGTTCCTCGCCGCCGGTTGCGGCCGAATCCAAGGCGCGAATCCATGCCTGAATATGCACGCTTGGCGGCTCGCCGCGGGCATTCAGCCAGTCTCTAAAAGCAGCGCGGTCAATCACTTTGTATCCCTCTTCCCGCTCCCCCGTCTTTACCGTCTTCTGCACCATCGGCGGGCGGAAGTCCGAAAACTCCCAGTCTGTTACCCAATTACGGCGCGGGGCAGTGAGGTCCGGCACTGTAACGGTCTTGGTAACGGGAACCGTTCTGGTTTGGATCGAAGCATGGAGAGTGCCGGCGGCAATGGCAGCTTCGATTTTTGCAAGAATGTCCCGCTGGCTTTTGAGTTCGGCGCCGCGGTCGGGAGACGTGCGGATAGCAGGGCGTTGCATGATCGCCAGATTGCAGGGCTCGAAAGCATCGGGGCACCCTGCCGCCTGCTGCGCGGCGGTAAGGCGAATCCCCCATAGTGAGCAAACCGCCTCCCATTCGTATTCGGTCATTTTTGGTCGTACTCCATCGGCACCCATCAAAAAAGGTGCCGCGCCTGCGGGGCGATGGTGTCCCCGTTTTCGGTTGGCCGACCTAGGCGCGGCGTACTGCTCGGTTGATCTTCAGTTCATGCAGCGTGCCCGCGGATCGGCACGACATTGCCGCCGGCTGCAACCCACTCCCGGCCCTCTTCGCAAGCCAGGAGGAAGTCCGCCCACAACTCCAGGGCGGCGCGGCGTTCCGTCAGGTAGTCGTGCTGGTCATACACCGCCACCAGTCCGCCCAAGGCGTGATTCAGGCAGCGCTCGGCGATGAGCACGGGCACGCCCAGAGCCGCCAGATGGCTGCGGGCGGTGCTGCGCAGATCGTGCGGAGTGAAGCGGCGTACCGTGTCTTTCAGCCCATCGCACAGCTTGTGCAGCATGGCGTTCATGGTGCGCTGCTCGAAGTGGCGTTCCTCGCCGCCACGCTTGCGGCGCTGCTGGCGGGCCGGCAGCACGTAGCGGGCGCCGCAGGCCACGGTCTGGAGCTGCTTCATCCATTCGACGGCACAGGGTGGCAGCGGCACGGTGAAGCCTTTGCCGGATTTGCTGTTCTCGTCGGGGATGAACCATTCGGCCCGATCAAGGTTCACGTCCTTCCACTCGGCGCGAGTCAGTTCGCCGATGCGGGTGCAGGTGACCAGCAGCAGCTTCACGGCCAGGGCGTTTTCGGTGCCGATGGAGGGCAGTGCGGGCAGGATCGCCCGCAGTTCGGCCTCGGTGAGCTTGAGGCGCAGCCGGCGGGGTTCTGGCTTGCCACAGATCGCCGAAACCGAAATGGCGCTGCAGGGGTTGGCGGTGACGACGTGGCGGGCAATGCCGTGCTTGAAGATCTCGGAGACGGCGGTATAGACCATCTCCGCCACATTGGCAGAGCGGGCGCCGACGCTTTCGAGCAGGGCGACCACATCGGCGGTGGTGACCTCGCGGGCCGGGATGGCCCCCAGGCGGGCGGCAATCGGGCCTTCAATGTAGCGGCGGCGCTGCTTGATGGTGCTTTCGGACAGGCGCGGGAAGGTCTTGTCCATGTAGTCGTCGGCCAACTCCCGGAAGGACTTGGCCGCGGCGCGGGCGATGCGGGTCTGTTGCTTGGCGCGGGCAACGTCGGTGCCCTGCTGGATCTTGGCACGGGCTTCCATCGTCAGGCCGCGGGCGACGGCCAGAGAGATTTCGGGGTAGCGCCCCAGGGTGAGTTCGCGGCCCTTGCCGTCGAAGCGGTAACGGACGATCCACGACCCGGCCCGCTCGATGGCCTGCTTGGCGGACATGGTGAAGTAGAGCCCGCCACCGTCCGACTTGACGACCGGCGCGCCCGCCTTGATCCACTTGCGAAGCTCGATGTCGGTGAGCTTGCCCACAACCACCCCCTAGGGAACGTCTAATCTCTAGCTACACACGTAGCTACACAGATTGTAGGCGATTGGGTGCGTTTTGGTGAAACCGCGTGAAACAGCGTTTTTTGAGAAGTGCTTGAATTCAAAGTATTCAGGCCACCGCATGGGATGGCCTGAAACCTCATTTGAATTTGTGGATTGCAGCGTTGATTTCGCGGATGGCCATTTCGATCTCGTCTTCGCTGAGATCTTCCTGGTCGCGCTTGCCGCGTCCGAAGCCTTCCATCTGGGTGGTGTAGGCGTCGGCGGGCATGGTGCGGGTGGAGACGGTGTCGGGGATGTCTTCCTGGTGGTCGTCGTGCCAGGTCATGGCGATCAGGGTCATGTTGTCGCACTGATGGCCGCCGAGGGTTTCGGCTTCGGTCATGAGCTTGGGCACGCTGTCCATCACGCGTCCGTCGGAAAGGGTGTCGACCAGTTGCCCCGGGTCGAGGGGCCCCCAGACCCCGTCCGAGCAGATCGCGACCACGTCGCCGTTGGCCAGCGAGACGCCGCGCGAGAATTCGATCTGCGGGGGATGGTTGCCGCCCAGGCAGCTGAAAATGCGGTTGCGCCCAGGGTGGACCGCGGCGGCTTCGGCGTCGAGCAGGCCTTGGTCGAGCATCAGTTGGACGCGGGAGTGGTCGCGGGTTTGATAGAGCAGGCGACCCTTGCGGATCAGGTATAGCCGCGAATCGCCGGCGTGGGCCCAGTGGGCCACGCCGTCCTGGATCAGGCAGGCGACGATGGTCGTGCGGGGAATGTCGGCCAGATGCTTGTCGAAAGCGTAGTCGAGGATTGCGTGGTGGGCATTGCTGAGCACCCGGGACAGGAACAGTACCGGGTCGGTGACCTTGGGGCGGGCTTCCTGCTGGAAGGATTGGGCGATGAACTGCACGGAGATCTGTGCTGCGATTTCGCCGTAAAGATGGCCGCCCATGCCGTCGGCGAGGACCATCAGCAAGGCATCCCGGGTGTAGGAATAGGCCACCCGGTCTTGGTTGGTGCGCCGTTTGCCGATCCGGCTTTCCTGGAAAATGGTGAATCTCATGAACGGCCTATCATTGTTTTTAGTCGGGAGCCGAGCCCCTCGAACCAGGTTTTCTGCTGCGGCGGAGCCTCGCGATGGCGTTGCGCGAGCACTTTTTGCAGCGCGAAGCAGCTTTGAGGGCGTTTCAGTGGATCAAGTTGCAGGCACCAGTCGATGGTGGCCAAAAAATGGGGCGAATACTGGCCAGCCCAGGCCTTGGTGGCTGGGACGACGGTGTCGTGTTTGATGCGTTCGTCGGAGCGCTGCGGCGATGAACCGGCCAAACAGGCGTACATGCTGGCGCCTACGCTATAGATGTCGCTCCACGGACCGAGCGCCTCGCGGCCGGCGAATTGCTCGGGAGAGGCGAATCCCGGCGTGTACATCGGCTTGAGGATGGGGGTGTCGGACATCAGCGTCTGCCGGGCGGCGCCGAAGTCGAGCAGCACCGGCGTGCCGTCGGCGCGCAGGTAGATGTTGGAGGGTTTGATGTCCAGGTGCAGAAGCTTGTGGGCGTGCACTTCGCGCAGGCCGTTGAGCATGCGGGTGAACACGCCGCGAATGAAGCGCTCGCGAACGCTGCCCTTGTTTTTCTGGATGTAGTCGTGGAGGGTGCGTCCCCGCTCGAACTGCATCACCATGTAAACGGTGCCGTTGGCGCGGAAGAAGTTGAGCACGCGCACGACGTTGGGATGGACCAGCTTGGCGAGCGCCCGGCCTTCCTCGAAAAAACACTTCATCCCGTAGCGGAAGGCGCCCTGATGGGCCTCGGTCACGTGGGGTGTGACTTCGCCGTCACCGCGCAGGGCCAGCGAGTTGGGCAGGTATTCCTTGATGGCGACCGGCGTGCCGTCCTGGTCGTAGGCGAGGTAGACGATCGAGAAGCCGCCAAGCGACAGCTGTCTTTCGACCCGGTAGTGGTCGAGCTGAAAACCGGACGGGAGGGCGCAGTTCTGTTGAGTGGCCATCAAGCGGGGCGCTACACTTCGTCTTTTGGTGGCGATCGGGCTTGCTAGTTTAGCTGTGGATCGCCGCGCTATCTCGGGAAAAACAGAATGATTCACAGCATGACGGGTTACGCCGTTCAGGTTCGCGACCTCGGCCGCGTCGCCTTGCACCTCGAATTGCGGAGCGTTAACTCCCGCTATCTCGATCTCGCCTTCCGCATCAACGACGATCTGCGCCAGGCTGAACCCGTCCTGCGCGAGGCCATCACTGCCAGACTGCGTCGCGGCAAGGTCGAGTGTCGTTTCAACCTGCAGGCGAAGGATAGCGCACCTCGCGATCTGGCGATTAACGACATGCTGCTTGGGCAGCTTAAATCCGCCCAGCTGGCCGTGCTCGCCGAACTGCCGCAGGCCGCGCCGCTCAGTGTTAGCGAGGTGTTGCGCTGGCCCGGGATGCTGACCGACGACAGCCCGGCCTTTGAGGCGTTGCAGCCGGAAATCGCCGGACTTGTCGGCCAAGTGCTCGATGAGCTGATCGCATCGCGCCGCCGCGAGGGCGACAAGCTTGCGGAGATGATTCGCGGTCGTATCGGGCGCATGCGCGAACTGGTCGCCACCGTCCAGCCGCGGGTGCCGGCTTTGGTCGCCGAATATCAGGAAAAGCTCGCCACCCGCCTGCGCGACGCCGCGGCGACGCTCGACGACGACCGTATCCGCTTGGAAGTCGGGCTGTTCGCCCAGCGCGTCGATGTGGCCGAGGAGCTGTCGCGCCTTTCCACCCATCTCGACGAGGTGGAGCGGATTCTCAAGGCCGGCGGTGCGGCAGGTAAGCGTCTCGACTTCCTGATGCAAGAGCTCAACCGGGAGGCCAACACCCTCGGCTCCAAGGCGATGGCTGCCGACATGACCGCCATCGCCGTCGAACTCAAGCTCGCCATCGAGCAGATGCGCGAACAAGTGCAAAACATCGAATAGGGAGTCGCCATGCCCGGTACGCTGTTTATCGTCACCGCGCCCTCCGGCGCCGGCAAGACGACCCTGGTCAGTGGCCTATTGGATCGGGATCCGCTGGTCAGCTTGTCCGTTTCCTACACGACCCGTGCGGCACGCGCGGGCGAAGAAAGCGGTCGGCACTACCATTTTGTCGATGTGGCCACCTTTCGCGCTCTGCGCGACAAGGGGGAATTTCTCGAGTGGGCCGAGGTCCACAGCAATTATTACGGTACGTCGAAAGTCTGGCTCGAGGAGCAGATGCGCTCGGGCAAGGACATCCTCCTCGAGATCGATTGGCAGGGCGCCCAGCAGGTGCGCAAGGTGTTTCCCAAGGCGGTTGGCGTGTTTATCCTGCCGCCGTCGCTCGACGAGTTGGAGCGGCGCCTGCGTGGTCGGGGCACCGACAGCGAGGAGGTGATCGCCCGCCGGGTGCTCGGCGCGCGTGGCGAGATGCGTCATGTGGCCGAGTTCGACTACGTTATAATCAACGAAGACTTGCCCGCAGCCCTGGAAGATCTGGTGGCCGTGGTGCGAGCGTCGCGGCTGCGTTACGCCAACCAGGAGGCGCGCAAGCCGGAGTTTTTCCATTATCTGGAACAGGATTGATCCATGGCCCGTATTACCGTCGACGACTGTCTGAAACGCATTCCCAACCGCTTCCAACTTACGCTGGCCGCGACTTATCGCGCCCGTCAGCTGACGTCTGGCGCCACCCCGCAGGTCGATCTCGACCGTCACGACAAGGACAAGCCGACCGTGATCGCGCTGCGCGAAATCGCTGCCGGCAAGGTTGGCACCGAGGTTCTCAATCGCGGTCAGGCCTGAGCGTCCGCAGTCCGAGAGTAATGCAATGGAATCCGCCGCCTCAGTTCCCGTCAGTGGTGGCGGCGCTTTTCAGCCTCCCGCGTCCAGCGTCCTGCCGCTTGATTTCGGCAGACTGCGTGCGCAGGTGGCGACCTACCTGCGCGCCGAGGACGTAGGTCGGATCGAAACCGCCTATCACTTTTCCGCCGACGCCCACCGTGGGCAGATGCGGCAAAGCGGTGAGCCCTATATCTCCCACCCGGTTGCCGTTGCCGAGATACTCGCCGGCTGGCATCTGGATTCCCAAGCCCTGTGTGCGGCGCTCCTTCACGATGTGATGGAGGATACCCATATCACCAAGGCCGAGATCGCCGAGCGTTTCGGGCGGACCACGGCAGAACTGGTCGATGGGGTGTCCAAGCTCGACAAGATCGAGTTCCAGTCCCAAGAAGAGGCTCAGGCCGAGAACTTCCGCAAAATGTTGCTGGCCATGGCCAGCGATCTGCGCGTGATCCTCATCAAGCTGGCCGACCGTCTGCACAACATGCGGACCCTCGATCACATGCGCCCCGACAAGCGGCGGCGCATTGCCCGCGAGACCCAGGAAATCCACGCGCCCATTGCCAACCGGTTGGGTCTTAACAGCCTTTACCGCGAGTTGCAGGAACTGGCTTTCAAGCACCGCTACCCGATGCGATTCCGGGTGCTGTCGCGGGCCATTCTCGCGGCGCGGGGAAACCGTCGCGAAGTGGTGGGCAAGATCCTCGCCGCCATCAACGAGCGCCTGCCTCAGTGGGGCATCGACGCCGAGGTGCGCGGTCGTGAGAAACATCTTTACAGCATCTACCGCAAGATGTCCGAGAAGCGCCTGTCGTTCTCGCAGGTGCTCGATATCTACGGTTTTCGCGTCGTCGTTCCCGACATTCAGACCTGTTATCGCGCGCTGGGTGCGCTGCACGGCCTATACAAGCCGGTGCCGGGCAAGTTCAAGGACTATGTTGCGATTCCCAAGGGCAACGGCTACCAATCGCTGCACACCACCCTGATCGGTCCGTTCGGCACGCCGGTCGAGGTGCAGATCCGCACTCCGGAGATGAACCACGTCGCCGAAACCGGCGTGGCTTCCCACTGGCTTTACAAGGAAGACGAGAAAACCCTCACCGATCTGCAGCACAAGACGCACAGCTGGCTGCAATCCCTGCTCGAACTTCAATCCACCTCCGGCGATTCCAGCGAATTTCTCGAACACGTCAAGATCGATCTTTTCCCCGGTGAGGTGTACGCCTTTACCCCGAAGGGCAAAATTTTCGCCTTGCCGCGGGGTGCCACCGTGGTGGACTTCGCCTACGCCGTGCATACCGATGTGGGCAATCGCTGTGTGGCCGGGCGCATCAACGGCGAACTGATGCCGCTGCGCACCGAGCTTCACAATGGCGACCAGATCGAGATCATCACTGCCGCCCACGCCAGCCCCAACCCCGCCTGGCTCAGCTACGTGCGCACCGGCAAGGCGCGGGCGCAGATCCGCCATTTCCTAAAAAACGCTCAGCAGGAAGAGGCGTCCACGCTTGGCGAACGCCTGCTCAACCAGGCGCTGCGGCCCCACGGCCTCACGTTGGGGCAGGTCAGCATTTTCGCGTGGGATCGTTTCCTCAAGGAGTTCACGCTGGCCAACCGCCGGGAACTGATGACCGATATCGGTCTGGGGCGGCGTTTGCCGGCCATCGTCGCGCGGCGACTGGCGGAGATCCAGGACGTGGAGTCCGGGCGTGCCGATGTGGTCAAGCCCAAGCCCGCCGGCGCCATTCTGATCCGTGGCACCGAAGGTGTGGCGGTCCAGTTGGCGCGCTGCTGTCGGCCGATTCCTGGCGATCCGATCGTCGGCATCATCCGCAAGGGGCAGGGCCTCGAAGTTCACCTCCACGACTGCCCGCAGGCGCGCAAGCTGCGTAGCGAGCGCGACCGCTGGATCGACGTGGAATGGGAGCCTTCAACCGATCGGCTGTTCGACGTCACGCTGCGCCTGCTCACCCAGAACGTGCGCGGCGTGCTGGGCAAGGTGGCTAACGCCATCGCCGGTGAAGACTGCAATATCCAGAATGTCAGTACCGATGGTGAGCAGGGCACGTATTCCACGCTTTACATCACGGTTCAGGTCACTCACCGTTTGCATCTTGCCCGGGTTATCCGCGGCATCCGCAATATCCCCGAGGTGGTGCGTATCGCCCGCGGCAGGGGCGACCAAAAGGGTAGCTGAGAGTAGAATCCACGCCGCTAAAAAGGGAGATCACAGATGGCAATTTACGAATCCGAACACACCAAGTTCATGCGCGAATGGATGGCCAAACATCCTGAGCAGGTTGAAGAGCAGAAAAAGGGCCGCGCACTCTGGTGGGACAAGCCCCAGGATCTGGAAACCCAGCGCCAGTATGCCGTCGGCAAGGTGCCGCACAAGGCCTACCCGTACTCGACCGAAAGCTGAATAGCGGTTTGCTGGCACCGAAAATCGCGTTTGTCGATGTGGAAACCACCGGAGCCAACCCGGTGGTGGACCGGATCACCGAAATAGCGATCCTGCGGGTCGAAAACGGTGAATTGGTCGAACGTTGGTCCAGCCTGGTCAACCCGGGCCGCTCGATTCCGCCGAACATTCAATCGCTGGTTGGCATCTCAGACGAAATGGTCGCCGATGCGCCGGCTTTTGCCGAGCTTGCCGACGGGGTGCGGGCGCTGTTTGCGGACTGTATTTTCGTTGCTCATAACGCGCGTTTTGACTACGGCTTCATCAAGAACGAGTTCAGCCGCATCGGCGAGGCGTTCGACGCGCCGGTGCTGTGCACCGTCAAACTGTCGCGGGCATTGTTTCCCCAGCACCATCGCCACGGCCTCGATGCGCTGATCGAGCGTCACGGCCTTGTCTGCACGGCTCGTCACCGGGCGCTGGGCGATACCGAGGCGCTGTATCAATTTGCCGGGCTGATTGCCGGTCAATTCGGGCGCGACGTGCTCGATCCGGCCATTGTCAAGGCCATGAGGGCGCCCAGCCGCCCTGCCGGTCTGCCGGAAGGCGTGCTTGAAGGCGTGCCGGAAGGGCCGGGCGTGTATCTCTTCTACGGTGAGAATGCGTTGCCGATCTACATCGGCAAGAGTGTCAGCCTGCGCTCGCGGGTCATGAGCCATTTCTCGTCCGACCACCGTAGCGGCAAGGAAGCCAAGCTGACCCAGCAGGTGCGGCGGGTCGAGTGGTTGCCAACTGCCGGAGAACTCGGGGCGTTGCTGCTCGAGGCGCGCCTCGTCAAAGAACAGAAACCCACCGAGAACCGCCGTTTGCGCGAGACCGATGCAGTCTTCGGGCTGCGCTACGATCCGACCCGCAAGCGCGGTCCGGTGCTTGTCCGCGAGCCGCTCAACGGTGCCGATCCGGCTGCCTGGGAGGCCGTGTATGGCGCTTTCCGCACCAAGAAGGAAGCCGACAATGCGCTGCGTGAGTTTGCGATTCTCTACAAGCTGTGTCCGCGCCGCATCGGTATCGAGCCGTGGAGCGACGGCGCCTGCCTTGCGCACCAGATGAAGCGTTGTGCCGGCGTGTGCGCCGGTAAAGAGGGGCAGGCTGCGCACGACGAGCGGCTATTGAAAGTGCTGGAAAGCCTGCGCTTGCGTCGTTGGCCGTGGTCCGGTCCGGTGGCGATCCGCGAGTACCACGCCGAAACCGGCCGCAGTGCCGTGCATGTCGTGGATCAGTGGTGCCTGCTCGGCAGTGTGGAGGACGAGGCGGAACTGGGCTGCCTGCTTGAGGCGCTACCGGCCCGCCGCTTCGAGCTGGATACCTATCGAATCTTGCAGCGTTGGCTTGAAACGCCGACCGGGCGCGGGGCGGTCACGCCGCTTTAGGAGGGCCGCCGCAGACCGCTTGGGTTTGCTTGCAGCGCATCCCGGCGCCGCTCGCGCCAGCCTTCCAGCAGTGAATACACCGCTGGAACCACAACCAAAGTCAGCAGCGTGGAACTGACCATGCCGCCGATCACCGCGATGGCCAACGGCTGGTTGGTTTCGTTGCCGGCGCCAAGGCCGGCCGCGGCCGGGGCGAGGGCGAGAATCACCGTCATCGAGGTCATCAGTACCGGGCGCATCCGGGTCGGACAGGCGTTGCGCAGGGCGGCATCCACCTTCAGCCCTTCGGCGCGGCGCTGGTTGGTGAGGTCGACCAGCAGGATGGAGTTCTTTGCCACCAGCCCGATCAGTAGCACCAGCCCGATCATCGAGTAGATGTTGAGCGTCTGCCCCGTCAGCCAAAGGGCGGCGATGCCGCCGACAATGGCCAGCGGTTGCGCCAGCATGACGATGGCCGGTTGCAGGAAGCTGTTGAACTGGCTGGCCAGCACCATGTAGAGCAAAGTCAGGGCGAGCGCGAAGGTGAAGCTCATGTACTTCTGCGTTTTGCCGAACTCTTCGGCCTGTCCGATCATCTTGACTTGATAGCCGGTGGGCAGAATGTCCGCCGCGGTCGTTTTCACTTTTTCGACCGCTTCGGCCAAAGGAAGCTCGGGCGAGGCGAAGAAAGTCGCGGCGTACTGCAGATCGAAGCGGCCGACGATGGCCGGACCGAGTGCTTCGCGGAAAGCGGCCACGCTGTCGAGGCGGACCAGTTCGCCGGTTTTGTTGCGCAGGAAGATTTTCGAAAGATCGGAGGGCTGGGTGAAAGTGCCCTCCTTCGCCTTGACGCGGATGTCGTAGCGTTGGCCGTCGCCGGGCTCGTCGTTGTATTTGGCGATATCCACGCCGCCGGTGAGCATGTTGATGGCGAGCGCCACGTCCTGGGTGCTGAGGCCGGCGTCGGCGATGCGGAGGCGGTCGGGCGCGAAGATCAGTTGCGGCAGGTCGAGTTGCAGGTCGGTGTCGATGCGGCCGATGCCCGGCAAGGTGGAGAGCTTGCGTTGCAGCGCGACGGCGTGGCGGCCGAGTTCCTGCAGGTTTTCGCCCGTGAGCACGAATTGCAGCGGTTCGCCGCGCTGGCCCTGGACCATCGGATAGGGCGCGGCGAAAACCCGTGCGCCGGCAACCTGCGCGAACTCTTTGCGCAGCAGCGGGATGACCTCTTGTTGCTTGATCGTGCGCTCTTCCCGCGGTGCCATCCGGACGACCACGGTGGCCTGATTCACCTGACCGGCGGCGCCGAGACCGATCAGCGAAAACTCGGTGTGCACCTCCGGGTGGGTGTTGAGGATGGCTTCGACCTCACGCAGTTTGGCGTCCGTATAGTCGATGCTGGAGCCCAGCGGCGTGCGCACCGAAACCAGGAAACGTCCTTCGTCCTGCTCGGGCGCAAAGGCCTTGCCGACGTTGGCAAAGAAAAAGGCGCTGGACGCCACCACCGCCAGCGTCGCAACCAGCACCCACCGACGATGGGTGAGGGCGCCTTCGAGCAGGCGCACGTAGAACGCGTCGAGGCGCCGAAAGAATCGCTCGAAGACGCGATAGACCGGACCGTGCTGCTTTTCGACCTTGAGATAGCGGGCGCACAGCATTGGGGTGAGGGTCAGCGAGACAAATAGCGAGACCAGCACGCCGAAGGTGACGACCAGCGCAAAGCTGCGGAAGAACTGTCCGATGATCCCCGAGATGAAGGCCACTGGCGCGAAGATGCAGACCAGGGAGAGGGTGGCGGCCATCACCGCAAACACCACCTCGTTGCTGCCATTGACCGCGGCCGAGACCGGATCGGGGTCGAGTTCCTCCCGGTGGCGGAAGATGTTTTCGAGCACCACGATGGCGTCGTCCACCACCACGCCGATGAGCAGCAGCAGGGCCAGCATCGTGAGCGAGTTGAGGGTGAAGCCGGCGAAGTAGATCACCGCGATGGCGCCCAGCAACGACACCGGAATGGCCAGCGAGATGATCAGCGTGGAGCGCACCGAGCGCAGGAAGATCCACACCACCAACGCCGCCAGCAGGGTGCCTTCGATCAGGTGTTCCTTCAGCGAGTCGACGATTTCGAGGATGAACACGGCGTCGTTGGAGACCACCGCGAGCGTCATGCCGGGCGGCAAGGCGGGGCGGAGATCCTTGTCGAGGCGTTCCAGGATGCGCTCGGTGATGGCCACCGTGTTGGCGTTGGCGATTTTGACCATGCCGAGGCCGACCGTGGTTTTGCCGTTGAAGCGCGCCATCTGGCGGTTGTCGGTCAGGCCGTCCTCGATCTCTGCCACGTCGCCAAGGCGCACCGGCGCCTTTTCGCGAAAGGCCACGATCAGCTCGCGGAGTTGATCGACCTGATGGAATTCGAGGTCGAGCTTGACCAGGCTTTCGGTCGTCCGGCCAACCACGAAGCCGCCGGCGAGCTGCACGTGCTCTTTGGCAAAGGCGTCGGTGATGTCCTGGGCGGTGATCTTGTGGGCCGCCATGCGGTCGGGCCGCAGATTGACCCGGATGGTGCGGTCGCGACGTCCGCCGAGACGCACTTCACCGACGCCGTCGATGGTTTCGAGGCGTTTCTTGAGGATGTTGATGGCGTACTGGTTGAGCTGCTGCTGGGTGCGGTCGCCTTGCAGGGCCAGCCACATGATGGGCTGGGCGTTGGTCTCGACCTTGGCGACCACTGGCGGGTCCACGTCTTTGGGCAGGCGTCGCAGCACCTGATTGACCTTGGACTGGACTTCGTTGAAGGCCACGTCCACCTTCTTTTCGAGGGCGAAGGTGATGTTCACCGTCGATACACCGGGCGATGAGGTGGATTGGACGTGTTCGATACCCGGCACGCTGTTCACCGCCGATTCGATGACGTTGGTGATGCTCGAATCGACGATGTCCGGGTTGGCACCCTTCAGGGTGGTGGTGATCGAGATGACCGGGAATTCGATGTAGGGATAGCGATCGAGGCCGACCCGCTGGTAGCCGATGATGCCGACCAGCACCAGCACGGCGCTCATCATCCACGCCAGTACGTGGCGTTTGATGGAGAGTTCGGGCAGGGTCATGGTTTGGCTGCCGGGCGGGCGTCGGGCTGGTGCGCGGGAGAAGCCTTGATGGCGACGGCGGCGCCGTCGGTGAGGAAGCCGGCGCCGTCTTCGACGACGCTTTCGCCGTCGGCGAGCCCCTTGACGATCTCGATGCGTCCGTCCTGCTTGAGGCCGGCTTCGACGATGCGCTGGCTGGCCTTGCCGTCTTTGACCACATACACCACCTTGCCGACCGGGCGCAGCACGACGCTTTGTTCGGGAACGACCACCGCGGCCGGCTTGCGGCCGGTGACGATGGATGCGTTGACGGTGCCGCCGGAGAGCAGGCTGCCGTCGTTGTCGATGCGCACCAGTACGTCCAGCGCGCGGCTGGCTTCATTGACGGTGGGTTTTACGTCCTCGACCGTGCCGCGGAGGAACTTTCCGGGCAGGTGCGGCAGTTCGAGGCGCACCGGCTGACCGGCACGGATGCGAGCGGCGGCGGCTTCGGGAAAGGGCAGATGGGCGCGTAGTACGCGGTTGGATACCAGTCGGAACAGCGGGTCGCCGACCTTGACGTAGTCGCCGGGCGAGACGATCTGGGTTTCGACGATGCCATCGACGGGCGCGACGACCGTGGTACGGCCGAGGTTGTTGCGGGTGGCGCCGCTACGGGCTTCGGCGGTGGCCAGTTGGGCACGCAGCGCGTTGCGCTGGGCGATGCTGTCGTCGGCACCGTTCTGGGAGATGAAGCCCTTGGCGACAAGGCTTTGCTGGCGTTCGGCAAAACGTTCGGCCTGGGCGACGAGGGCTTCGAGGCGGGCGATTTCGGCGGAGTCGGATCGACTCTGGATCTGGAAGTCGGAGGCGTCCAGTTCGGCGAGGCGCTGGCCCTTCTTGACGCGGTCGCCGGCGTGGGCCGACACGGCGGTGACGCGGCCGGCCACTTCGGCGCCGATTTTCGGATCGATCAGCGCCTCCAGGGTGCCGAGCGTGTCTTCGGTGACATCCAGCGCGATGCTTTGGGCCTTGGCGATGGAGATCAGTGTGGCCGGCGGGCCGGACGGTTTGGTGGCGGCACCGTCGGGTTTGCCGCCGCAGCCGGCAAGACCGAAGGCGAGGATCAGGGAAACGCGGGTGGCGAGACGCATGGTCGGAGCCTTCGGACTGGCGGCGAGGGACTTACGGAAGCGGACGTTCGCCCTTGAGCAGGTGTTCAAGGGTTTCCCGGTCGCGGATGACGTGAACGTCGTTGCCATCCACCAGCACTTCGGCGGCGCGGGGGCGGGTGTTGTAGTTGGAACTCATCGTCATGCCGTAGGCGCCCGCCGAGAGGATGGCGAGCAGGTCGCCGGTGTGGACGGCGAGATCGCGATCGTGACCGAGGAAGTCGCCGCTCTCGCAGATCGGGCCGACCACTTCGTAGCGGGTCGTCGGGATGGTTCGCGGGGCGACGGCGACGATCTCGTGGTAGGCGTCGTAGAGTGCCGGACGGGCGAGGTCGTTCATGGCGGCGTCGATGATCGCGAAACTCTTTTCGATGCCGGGCTTGAGGTATTCGATGCGGGTGAGCAGCAGGCCGGCGTTGCCGACCAGCGAACGGCCCGGCTCGAAACACAGGGCTTCGTCGCGCCCGGCGAAGCGTTCGAGCAGCGGCTTGAGGTATTCGGTGGGGGTGGGCGGCTCTTCGTCGCGGTAGCGGATGCCGAGGCCGCCGCCCAGGTCGATGTGGTCGAGCTTGATGCCTTCGCGAGCGAGTTGGTCCACGAGACCGAGGATCTTGTCGGCCGCTTCGGCCATCGGCGCCGGGTCGAGGAGCTGGGAGCCGATGTGGCAGTCGATGCCGCTGATCTCGATGTTCGGCAGCCTGGCGGCCTTGCGGTAGAGATCCAGCGCTTCGGTGAAGGCGACGCCGAACTTGTTGCTGCGCAGGCCGGTGGAAATGTACGGGTGGGTGTTGGGATTGACGTCCGGATTGACGCGGAAGGCGATCGGCGCCCGCTTGCCCATGCTGGCGGCCACCTCCGCGAGGCGGTCGAGTTCGGCGGCGGATTCGACGTTGAAGCAGCCGATGCCGGAGGTCAGCGCGTAACGCATTTCGTCGGTGCTCTTACCGACGCCGGAGAAGATCACCTTGCCGGCATCGCCACCGGCCGCCAGCACGCGGGCGAGTTCGCCGCCCGAGACGATGTCGAAACCGGCCCCGAGTCTGGCGAAGACCGACAGGATGCCGAGACTGGAGTTGGCCTTGACCGCATAGCAGATCAGCGACTTGCGCAGGCCGAGGGCGCGCTGATAAGACTCGTAGGCGGCGGTGAGGGCGGCGCGGGAGTAAACGTAGGTCGGGGTGCCGAAGCGGTCGGCAATGTCGGCGAGGGCGACCCCTTCGAGGGTCAGGCCGGCAGGGCCGGCGGCGAGCGTCGGCACGGGCAGGGCGGTCGTCATTGGGCGGGATCCTGAGGGGCGGGTTTGTTATGATCGGCCGGCGCCTGGGTAGGTGCCGGGGCGGGCTTGGCGGCAGGTTTGGTGGCCGGCTTGGGGATTTGCGGGAGGTACAGTGGCCCCTTGATTCCGCAGCCGCCGAGCACGATCAGGCCGCATGCCGCGGCGACAATGGCGATGGTTCGCATGAGTTCCGCGCAAAAACGGGAATGTTAACAGAACAAGGGGTAAGGCGATGGACGAAGCAGATTTCAATGCATTGGCGGATGCCGAACTGGCCCGTTTGGAGAGCCTGCTGGACGCCTGTGGGATCGATTTCGACTGCGAGGTGAAACCGGGCGGGATCTTGGAGCTTGAGTTCGAGAATGGCACCAAAATCATCGTCAATCGCCACACGGCGGCGCGGGAAATCTGGTTGGCCGCGAAGTCGGGCGGGTTCCATTTTCGCCCCGAGAACGGGCGTTGGCTGGGTACGCGGGATGGGGCGGATTTTTACGTCGTGCTGTCCCGTTGCATGGCGGAGCAGTCCGGCGAGCCGGTCAGTCTCAAGGGCTGACCGGCTTCCGTCCGGAGCGGCAGCTTTACTGTGGTGAGGCTGCCGGCGCCGGTGCTTCGTCCGCCGGGACGGTGCTGGCGGGTTCGTTGGGTGCCTCGGCGGGTGCATCGGGGAGGTTTTCCTTGTAGATCATCTCCTCGGTGGTGGAGCCGGCCGGCTTGACGCGGATGAGGCCTTGCGGAGCGGTCGGATAGGTTTCCGGCACGCCGTCGAGGGCTTTGCGCATGTAGTTGATCCACATGGGCAGGGCCGCCGCACCGCCGGTTTCGCCGCTGCCGAGCTTATGGGGCTGGTCGAAGCCGATCCACGCCACTGCGACCACGGTAGGCTGGTAGCCGCAAAACCACGCGTCCACGTATTCGTTGGTGGTGCCGGTCTTGCCGGCCAGATCGCCCCGCTTGAGGACCATGGCCTTGGTGGCGGTGCCGCGTCGGACGACGTCTTTCAGGATCGAATCCATCAGGTAGGCGTTGCGCTCGTCGATGGCGCGCTCGGCCGTTTCGCCGGCTACCGGTGGGTCGACGCGGGCGAGCACGTTGCCGGCTTCGTCCTGAATTTCCTTCACCAGATAGGGTTCGATGCGGTAGCCGCCATTGGCAAAGACCGAGTAGCCACGCAGCATCTGCCAGGGGGTGACGGAGCCCGCGCCAAGGGCCATGGTGAGGTAGGGCGGATGACGCTCTGCGTCGAAGCCGAACTTGGTGATGTAGTCCTGGGCATAGCGCGGGCCGACCGACTTGAGCAGGCGGATCGATACCATGTTCTTGGAGCGCGCCAGCGCGGTGCGCAGCGAAATCGGGCCGTCGTAGCGACCGTCATAGTTTTTCGGCTCCCATGCCTGGCTGCCCGTCTCTCCGGCGGGGAAGGAGAGGGGCGAGTCGTCCACCACGCTGTTTGGGCCATAGCCCTTTTCGAAGGCTGCCGAGTAGATGAAGGGCTTGAAACTGGAGCCCGGCTGCCGCCATGCCTGAGTGACGTGGTTGAACTTGTTGCGGTTGAAGTCGAAGCCGCCGGCCAGTGCGCGGATGGCGCCGGTACGCGGATCGGCTGCTGCGAGGGCGCCTTCGACCTCCGGCAACTGGGAGATTTCCCAGTGGTTGTTTTCGGTGTGCGTGATGCGGATCACGGCGCCGGGGCGGATACGCTTGTTGGGCGGCGCCTTGTCGCCGAGCATGCTGGATGCAAAGCGCAGGCCGTCGCCACTGATCTTGATGGTCTCGCCGTAACGGTAGGCTGTGACCGATCCGCCGCCGGCGCGGGTGACGATGGCTGCCAGGATGTCGTCGTAGTCCGGGATCTCGGCAAGGAGTTCGTCCATCGATTCGGTTTGCTCGGCATTCATGCGGGCCGGGTCGACGTAGCTTTCGGCGCCTCGATAGCCATGGCGGCGGTCGTAGTCCATGATGCCGCGGCGTAGGGCGCGATAGGCGGCTTCCTGCTCGGCTTTGTTGATCGTCGTGATGACCTTGATGCCGCGCGTGTAGGCTTCTTCGTGGTATTGCTCGTAGGCGATCTGGCGGGCCATTTCGGCCACGTAGTCGGCGCTGCCGCCGAAGTCGGCGGTGCTGGTCACGACTTTAAGCGGCGTGTCGATGGCGGCCTGTTGCTCGGCGGCGGAGATGAAGCCGAGTTCGCCCATGCGACGCAGTACATATTGCTGACGGAGCGCTGCGCGCTTCGGGTTGACCACCGGGTTGTAGGCTGACGGTGCCTTGGGCAGGCCGGCCAGCATGGCGGCTTCGGGTATGTTCAGATCCTTGATCGATTTGCCGAAATAGGTCTGGGAAGCAACGGCGAAGCCATAGGCGCGCCGGCCGAGAAAAATCTGATTGATGTAAACCTCGAGGATCTGATCCTTGCTGAGGTTTTGTTCGATCTTGAAGGCGAGAAGAATTTCGTAGAGTTTGCGGGAGATGGTTTTCTCGCGGGTCAGGAAGAAATTCCGCGCGACCTGCATCGTGATCGTCGATGCGCCCTGGCGCTTGCCGCCGGTGGCGAGATTGGCGCCGGCAGCTCTCAGGATGCCGAGGAAGTCGACGCCCGGATGCTGGTAGAAGCGGTCGTCTTCGGCTGCAAGGATCGCGTGCTTGAGGACGGGCGGAACCTCTTGGATGCGAACGAAAGCGCGACGCTCTTCGCCGTATTCGCCGATCAGGGCGCCGTCGGCGGTGTAAACCCGAAGTGGAATCTTTGGGTGGTAGTCGGTAAGGGCTTCCAGTGATGGTAGCGTAGGCCACGCAAAGGCAACGGCAATCGCGAGGATAGCGACGCCGAGGGCGATCAGGCCGAGGAGTAAGGCAAAGGGATAGAGTACCCAGCGCATGGCAGGAGCGGGAAGCGGAGTAAAGTGCCGCATTATACGAGTACGCCCAAGTTGCCGCCCGTAATGCGAAGCCGTGTTTTACAGGAGCTTGCTTTACACCTGTCATGGTTGTTGCTAGGATTTCATGTAGATTGTTGTTATTGCGCCTAACATAAAGAATTTTCAGGATTTTTTGTGATCGACCTATCCTTTCTCAGCCCTAGGGCGCGTCCCTTGATCGGTGTCGACATTTCGTCGTCGTCGGTCAAGATGGTCGAGTTGTCCGCCGTCTCCGGAGGAGGGTATCGGGTCGAGCGTTATGCGATCGAAGCGCTTCCCCGCGAGGCCGTTGCAGACGGCAACATTGCGAACCTCGAGGCGGTTGCCGATGCGATCCGGCGCGCTTGGCGCCGACTCAATACGAGCACTAAATTCGTGGCGCTGGCGCTGCCCGCGTCGGCGGTTATCACCAAGAAGATCATCCTGCCGGCCGGGTTGCGGGATCAGGAACTCGAAGTTCAGGTCGAGTCCGAAGCCAACCAATACATCCCTTTCGCGCTTGACGAGGTCAATCTCGATTTCCAGGTCATCGGTCCCGCTGCTTCGGGCGCGGACGAGGATGAGGTGCTGATTGCCGCGTCGCGCAAAGAGAAAGTCGAGGATCGTGTCGCTGCAGCCGAAGCGGCGGGGCTCAAGGCACTCGTGATGGACGTGGAGTCTTACGCCGCGCTGTCCGCCTTTGAGCTCGTTCAAGCGCAACTCCCGGGGCAAGGGGAGGACAAGATCGTCGCGCTGGTCGATGCTGGCGCCAATGTGATGAATGTTTCGGTGCTGCGAAACGGTGCTCAGGTCTATGCGCGGGAGCAGGCTTTCGGGGGGTTCCTTCTGACCCAGGACATCATGCGCCACTTCGGCATGTCCCTCGAAGAGGCGGAAGGTGCCAAGCGCACGGCATCCCTCCCGGAGAGCTACGAATCCGATCTGTTGCGTCCCTTTATGGATGCGTTGGCGTTGGAGGTTTCGCGGGCACTGCAGTTCTTCTTTACCTCGACCCAGTTCAATCAAGTGGACCACATTGTTCTAGCCGGCGGTTGCGCAGTTATTCCGGGGCTCGCGGAGACGGTTGCGGGGCGCACGCAGGTTGAAACCGTGGTGGCCAACCCGTTTGCGAACATGAGCCTGAGTTCCAAGATTCGCCCGAAAAATCTGGCTGCGGATGCGCCTGCCCTGTTGGTTGCTTGCGGACTTGCGCTGCGGAGGTTCGATTCGTGATTCGCATCAACCTGCTCCCTCACCGGGAGGAAATGCGCAAGGCCCGGCGCCAGCAGTTCGGGCTGTTTGCGGCGCTGGCCGCTGTGGCGGGTTTGGCAGTGTGGTTCGTCGGGCATACGATCATCGCCGGCTACATCGATAGCCAGGACGAAAAGAACACCTTTCTGAAGCAGGAAATCGCTGTTCTGGACAAGGAAATTTCTGAGATCAAGGGCTTGCGCGAACAGGCCGAGGCTTTGCTGTCTCGCAAGCAGGTCATCGAGTCCCTGCAAACCAATCGCACCGAAACGGTTCAGGTGTTCAACGAGTTGGCTCGCCAGATGCCTGAAGGGGTCTTTCTCAAGACCCTGAAACAGACCGGTTCGCGGATCAATCTCACCGGTTACGCCCAGTCCAACGCGCGGGTGTCCAGTCTGATGAGAAACCTCGAAGCGTCGCCCTATCTTGAACGGGCCGATCTCGTCGAGGTCAAGGCTGCAACGCTGAACAACCGACGGGTCAGCGAGTTCAATCTCAATGTCTCCACCGAGCGCCCGAAAGCGGAAGAGGCCGACAAGTCCGCGGGGAAGCTTCCCGTGATGGCAGGGGGTAAGCCGTAATGGTTCTTAGGGCGTCGATGGAGCGTCTCCAGGTGCGGGATATCCAGACTCTTCTGCGTGACTTCAGGGGGCTGGATCCCAACGATCCAGGTCAGTGGCCGCTCGTTCCCCGGGTTGTCGCGCTGGTTGCGATCTTCCTGGTGATCGTCGTGGGCGGTTGGTGGTTCGACTGGAGCGATCAGTTGACCCTGCTTGACACCAAGCACCACGAAGAACTCACCCTTAAGGACGATTGGGTCTCCAAGAAGCGGCAGGCGATCAATCTGCCGGAATACAAGCGTCAGCTCAGCGAAATCGACCGCCAGTTCGGTGCGCTGCTCAAGCAGTTGCCCAATCGTTCCGAAATCGAGTCGCTGCTGGCGGATATCAACCAAGCCGGTTTGGGACGTGGTCTGCAGTTTGAATTGTTCAAGCCGGGGGCTGAGGCTATGAAGGATTTCTACGCCGAACTGCCGATCGCGGTGCGGGTTACCGGCATCTACCACGACCTGGGTGAGTTCGTCAGCGACGTCGCGCAAATGCCTCGCATCGTGACGCTGAACGACATTGCAATCGAAGCGCAGAAAGACGGTGCTCTCAAGTTCGACGCCACGGCGGTAACCTACCGTTATCTTGACGACGATGAGGTGGCCAAGCTGCGCAAGGAAAAGGCCAAGGAAAAGGGCAGCAAGTGAGAAACATGCGATTGACTGCGCTGCTACCGCTGACTGCAGCCCTGTTTCTCTATGGGTGTAGCGACCAGCAGGACGATTTGCGCAATTGGATGGCGGAAGCTTCGAAAGATCTCAAGCCGAACCTCAAGCCGCTGCCACCGATTCAGCAGGTTGCTGCGGTGAGCTACCAAGGCGCCTCGTTGATCGATCCGTTCAAGGTCTCCAAGCTAGAGCCCGACAAGAAATCCGGGGTGTTCGTTCCCGATGCCAATCGTCGGAGAGAACCTCTGGAGGCGTATCCCCTGGAATCGCTCAAAATGGTCGGCGTGTTGATGAAGCGGGGGCAGGTGCACGCCATCATTGCCGCAGACAAGACACTTCACCAGGTAAAGGCCGGGAATTACCTCGGGCAGAATTACGGGCAGATCACTGCCATTTCGGAGACGGAGGTCACATTGAAGGAACTCGTCGAAGACGCCGGCGGTGAATGGGCTGAACGTATCAGTACGCTGCAACTGCAGGAGCAGGCGCCTCAGGAGCCGAAGAAATGAAAATGAGACCTTTTGACGTCAAGTTTGGCGCGTTGCTGTTGGCGGCCTGCTTTGGTGGGCTGATCCCAGCGGCTTCCGCGTTTGCTCAAGCGCAAACGTCACCGACTGCGACTGTGCAGGCAAGCAACCGCATCGAAAAAATCATGGCGGCCGAGCAGGGCGGCAACATCATCCTCAAGTTGACCATGGCCCAGCCCCTTGCTGCTGAGCCGGGCAGCTTCAGCGTGGCCAATCCTGCACGCATCGCGTTCGATTTCCCCGATACCGCCAATGGTCTCGGGCGCAATAGCCAGGTTCTCAACGCTGGAGAGTTGCGCAGCGTAAACATCGTGCAGGTCGGAGACCGCACGCGTCTGGTGCTGAATCTGGCTCACGTATTTCCGTATGAAACACGTATCGAGGGCAACGATGTATTGATTACGCTAGCCGCCGGTCAGCTTAAGGAGGCGGCCGGTGCGATGGTGACTCAGTCGGCTCAATTCGCGGCACCGGCACTTGTGTCGCAAGGTGAGCGGCATACGATTCGCGATATCAATTTCCGCCGTGGCAAGGATGGCGAGGGCCGGCTGGTCGTCGATTTGTCCGACCCGAACGCAGGTATCGATATCCGCCAACAAGGGGCCGGTCTCGTGATTGACTTCCTCAAGACCGAGGCGCCCGAACAGCTGCGTCGAAAGCTTGATGTCGTCGATTTTGGAACTCCGGTTTCCACCGTCCTGACCCAGACACAAGGCGGCAACGTGCGCATGACCGTCACGCCGCGCGGGTCGTGGGAACACAATGCCTACCAGAGCGACAACCAGTTTGTCCTCGAAGTGAAACCCGTCAAGGAAGACCCCAACAAGCTGACCCAGGGGATCGGCAAGGGACGGTTCGGCGGTGAGAAGCTCTCGCTGAACTTCCAGAACATCGACGTTCGTTCCGTTCTGCAGGTGATCGCCGATTTCACCAACTTCAACATCATCACCAGCGATTCCGTGCAGGGTAACCTCACCCTACGCTTGAAGGATGTTCCCTGGGACCAGGCGCTTGACATCATCCTTCAGGCGCGTGGCCTGGATATGCGCAAGAACGGCAACGTGATCTGGATCGCGCCGCGCGACGAACTTGCCGCCCGCGAGAAGCTCGACCTTGAAGCGCGTGCCCAGATCGGCGATCTCGAGCCTCTGCGCACTGAGAGTTTCCAGATCAACTACCACAAGGCCAAGAGCGTTGCGGAGTTCCTGAAGAACAAGGATCAGACCGTGCTTTCCAAGCGCGGCAGTGTCGTGCCTGACGAGCGTAGTAACAAGATCTTCGTCAATGACATTCCATCCCGGCTGGAAGACATGCGCCGACTGATCGCTGAGATTGACGTCGAGCAGCGTCAGGTGCTGATCGAAGCACAGATCGTTGAGGCAACCGACACTTTCGCTCGCAACCTTGGGGTTCGGCTCGGGTTCGGCAGCAAAAGCGGCGGACGGCTCGGCACCACTGATGGCGGTGTGCCTGTATACCGTACCAACATAGGTGGTGGGCTGGCCGGAACGGGTTATCAGGCCGGGCAGATCGAAACCAAACCGAATTTCTTTACGGATGCGCTGGCCCTGAACCTGCCGGCCAGCAACATCAATGCCAAGCAAGCCGGGGCGCTTTCGTTTGCCCTGTGGAACAGTGCTGCGACCCGCTATATCGATCTCGAAGTGTCGGCTCTCGAGGCCGACGGACGCGGCAAGGTGGTATCCCGCCCGCGCGTCATGACTGCAGACAAGGCCGAGGCGCTGATCGAGCAGGGGTCCGAGATTCCGTACCAGACGACCGCGGGTGGGACGCAGGCTTCCACGGTGAGTTTCAAGAAGGCCAACCTTGCGCTCAAGGTAAAGCCGCAGATCACGCCGGATGGCAAGGTCATGATGGCCATCGAGGTCAACAAGGACCAGGCACGTTATGATCAGCCGGTAGCGGGCGGCAATGTCCCCATCGATACCAAACACGTAAAGACGGAGGTGGTGGTCGAGAACGGCGGCACGATTGTCATCGGTGGCATCTACATTCAGGAGGTTGGAAATAACACGACCAAGATTCCCTTGCTTGGAGATATTCCGGTACTCGGCTACCTGTTTCGTAACAATGAGCGCAAGGACAATAAGACCGAGCTGCTCGTTTTCATCACTCCCCGCATCATCAACGATCAGTTGGGACTTCGCTGAACACCGGTTTGAATGGAATTTCAAATGCGTAACTTGCTTGCTTCTGGTTTGATTTCGCGAATCCGCTTCGCCTTTGTGGTCATGGTTGTGGCCGCCATTGCCGGTTGCGGTGGCGGCGGTGGCGGTGGGTCGACTTCGACCTCTACGACCTGCCTTCCGTTTAGCACCGGCTGTTCGACAACGCCGAGCGGTAGTACTAACACTGCCACTCCGACAGTTATGGTCGCAATTACGGACGGCGCCGGTGTGGCGACGACTACTTTGCCGTCGTCCGGCTCGGTGACGATTAACGCAACTGTAAGGGATGCCGAGGGCGTCGTCGTACCGTCTACTGTGGTCACCTTTACTACCAACTTAAGCCTCGGGTCGTTTAACCCCCCGGCAGGGACGGCCCTTACGAATTCCAGTGGTGTTGCGACCATTCAGATGTCGGCAGCCTCGCTGAGCGCGGCTGGCGCCGCGCTGGTTACCGCTACAGCGGCGGTTGGCGCGACCACGGTAAGCGGCAGTGCCGCTTACCAGCTAGGCGCCGCCAACGTGACACTGACCGACTTCTCTATCAGTGCTACGGACATCCCCGCTTATGGAACCAGCACCATCTCTGCCACTGTGCGTGTGAACGGTGTGCCGACGACCTCCCCGCTGAGCGTCAATCTGTCGTCCGGCTGTGCGAGTAGCGGTAAGGCGACATTGGACTCATCGGTGCAGACGGTCAATGGTGTGGCGACCGCTACCTACACTGACAAGGGCTGTAATAGCACCGATACGATCACGGTGAGTGTTCTCGACAAAACGGTCCAGGGCACGATCAAATCTGCAGGCTCGGCGCCAGCGAATATCCAGTTCGTGTCTGCCACTCCGGAAATGATCGCGCTAAAAGGGACGGCTGGTCTTATCGACGTATCGAGCGTGCGCTTCAAGGTCGTTGATGCATCCGGTAACGCGGTGCCTGCGACGACGGTGGAGTTCTATTTAACCAACTGGACCGGAGGCATAAAGCTTGACGACAACATAAAGACTGCTGTCGATGCAATGACTGGTGGAAAGGTTCGGAAGCAGACCGCTGCGGATGGTACTGTGACCGTTACAGTCCAGGCGGGTACCAATCCGACCTCAATCTGGGTGCTCGCCAATGTGTTGGGTGCTTCCCTTAGTACCCAATCGAACAAGTTGGTCATCTCTACTGGCCTGCCTTCGCAAGACCGCTTTTCACTCGCCGTCGGTGTTCATAACATTGAAGGCTGGGTTTACGACGGTGTAACGACGAGTCTCACAGTTTACGCTTTTGATCGGGTTGGCAATCCTGTTCCCGCGGGTACAACAATCAACTTTGTTACAGAGGGGGCTGGCACATCGCCGGCGCCTGGCGTCTGCTCTACGCTTAACGGGAGCTGCGCGATCAGCTTCGTAAGCGCCAATAACCGCCCCCAGGCCGATGTGCTTGGGGTCTGCTTGGATAAGAATGGTAATCAGGTTACTGGCAGCGATCCGGCTCGTGTAGTGAGTACTTGTGTGACATCAGGCCGAGTAACGGTTTTGGCCTATGCCAACGGCGAGGAAGGTTTTGATGACACTAACGGCAACAATTTCTTTGATACTGGCGAAGTATTTCGCGATATTGGGGATGTGTTTGTGGACAATAACGAGAACGGTTCGTGGGAGTCTCCTGAGCAGTTCTTCGGTTTTGTGGCCGCGGCCGGTAATGCGAACGCCGGGCTAGCCTGCCCCACCTATATTGGATATGGGAACGCGAAATCCAAGCTCAACACTTGTAACAATATCTGGGGCCAGGCGCAGGTACGGCGTGATCAGGTCGTGATTTTGTCCGGTTCGGATGTACGTCGCATTGTAAGCGCGACCTCGAACGTAAGTGTGACCCTCCCGGTGCCTCCCGTTACTGTACCGTCGGTTGCAGTAACGGATACTTTCGGTGGGACAACACAGTGCAGCACGTCCTTCTCGCTTCGTCTCTCGGATCTAAACAATAATCCCATGCCCGCAGGTACGAAATTGAGCATCACCAACAATTCAGTCAAGTACACCCAAAGTGGCACTCCCGACCCTGTTACTGTTGTGGCTGCGGTCCCGAACGACGCGGTTCTGGATACTACAGATCCCGGGGGAACGACGCATACTGTCACGATGCAGGGTACTAAGTGCCTGAGTATTCCCTCTGGCACCTTCAATATCCAACTCGTCACGCCTAAGGGCAACATTACTGCCATACCTGTGATTGTCAATTGACTAAGGATGCATTAATCCGCGCCTTTCTCTCTGGCAAGCCTTGGTTGCAAGCATGAACGAGAAATGCAGCTGCATCGTCCTGGTCGGAATGCCTGGCTCAGGAAAAACAACCGTCGGCCGAGAGCTCGCAAAACGCCTCGGCCGGCGTTTTGTCGACAGCGATCATGAGATAGAAGCTCGCACCGGGGTCAAAATTCCAACGATCTTCGAGATCGAAGGGGAAGATGGATTTCGCCGGCGTGAAAGCCAGACGCTCGATGCGTTGACGCTGGAGCCTGATCTGGTGCTGGCCACCGGCGGCGGCGCAGTGATCCGCCCTGAGAATCGGGCCCTTCTTGCCGAGAGGGGTGTGGTCATTTATCTGAACGTGCCACCCCATATACTGTGGGAGCGCTCTCGCCACGATCGCAGTCGTCCGTTGCTGCAGGTGCCCGATCCCAAAGGGCGTATTCAGGAGCTATACATTGCTCGCGACCCTTTCTACAGGGACGTGGCGCACATCATCGTCGAGGGTGGGCGAGGAACGCCCCACGCGATGGTGAGACTGATCGAGAAGGAATTGCAGGCGCTATGCGCACTCTGAACGTCGAACTGGCTGACCGCAGTTATCCAATCCGGATCGGATCGGGGGTGCTCGCCGACTCCGGTCTCATCCTTCCTTACTTGAAGTCCAAGCGCGTTGCCGTGGTGACGAATGATGTCGTGGGCCCCCTGTATCTGGCGGATTTTGTCGCCGGCCTGCGGAAACAGGGCATCTCCGTCACCCAGATCGTGTTGCCGGACGGGGAGGCGCACAAGGATTGGCCGACCCTCAACCTGATTTTCGATGGCCTCCTTGGTGAGCACTGCGACCGCAGCACCACGCTGATCGCCCTTGGTGGCGGGGTGGTCGGTGACATGGTTGGCTTTGCAGCTGCAACTTACCAGCGTGGCGTACCTTTTATCCAGGTGCCGACAACGCTGTTGTCTCAGGTCGACTCGTCGGTTGGCGGAAAGACTGCCATCAATCATCCCCTCGGCAAGAATATGATTGGTGCCTTCTACCAGCCGAAGCTCGTTCTCGCAGATACGTCAGTGCTCAACACTCTGCCGGATCGCGAACTGAGAGCAGGTATGGCCGAAATCATCAAATATGGCCTGATCCGCGACCTGCCCTTCCTTGAATGGATCGAGTCCAATCTGGAACGTCTGCTGGCACGCGATCCGGCCGCATTGGCCGAAGCGGTCGAGCGTTCCTGCCGTAACAAGGCCGAGGTGGTTGCTGCTGACGAAACCGAGCAGGGTGAAAGAGCGACACTCAACCTGGGGCACACCTTCGGCCATGCGATAGAGACCGGCCTGGGCTATGGAGCGTGGTTGCATGGCGAGGCCGTCGCCGCGGGTGCTGTTATGGCCGCCGACTTGTCCCGCCGTCTGGGCTGGTTATCGGATGCGGATGTGGCGCGTGTTCGGGAAATTCACCTTCGAGCCGGGCTGCCGGTCAAAGGCGCGCCATTGGGCGCCGACCGATATCTCGAATTGATGGCTCACGACAAAAAAGTGAGCGACGGAACCCTGCGCCTCGTGCTCCTGAAGCAGATCGGTCGTGCTGTGATTACCTCCGAAGCCACCAACTCCGATATTCGCGCCAGCATTGACGCATGTTGCTGATCTATCGCTTGCTCGCAATGCCATGACCGAACTTGCGCCATACGCGGCAAGTGAAGCCAATTCCCGTGGTCGGCAGATCGTCGAGCCGGCACCGTTGGCGCGGGGTGAATTTCAGCGCGATCGGGATCGCATCGTGCATTGCACGGCGTTCCGGCGGCTCGAATACAAGACCCAGGTTTTCGTCAATCACGAAGGCGATCTGTTCCGCACACGGCTCACCCATAGCATCGAGGTGGCGCAGATCACCCGTTCGATTGCCCGGGCCTTACGTCTCAACGAGGATCTCGCCGAAGCGGTTGCGCTCTCGCACGATCTCGGTCACACGCCCTTCGGTCACGCCGGCCAAGAGGCTCTGAACGGCTGCATGAAGGATTTTGGCGGCTTTGAGCACAACCTGCAGTCGCTGCGAATCGTCGACGTGCTTGAGGAAAGTTACGCCGAGTTCAATGGACTCAATCTTTTGCATGAAACGCGAGAAGGCATTCTCAAGCACTGTTCCCAGAAAAATGCCGAGCGGCTCGGCGAGATCGGGCGGCGTTTCATCGATGGTCGCCAGCCTTCACTCGAAGCGCAACTGGCCAACCTCGCCGACGAGATTGCCTACAATAATCACGATGTGGACGACGGTCTGCGTTCGGGCCTGATCACCCTCGAGCAACTGGAAAACGTATCGATTTTCGCCCGCAACCGGCGGATCGTGGAGCAGCGTTATCCGGGGCTTGCCGGCCGCCGCCTGATCCATGAAACCATCCGGCGCATGATCAACCTGATGGCTGTCGACCTCATCGAGCAGACAAGAAACAACATCGACGAAGCAGGCGTTGGATCCCTGGACGACGTGCGTGCGGCGCCGCGCCTCGTCGCTTATAGCGCCGAGCTGCTTCCAGAGTTGCGCGTTCTGAAGACGTTCCTTCGCGACAACCTTTATCACCACTATCAGGTGCTGCGTATGACAGACAAGGCGCGACGCATCATCCAGGATCTCTTCGCGGCTTTCATGAACGACCCGCGCCTGTTGCCGCCTCAGTATCTGCAGATGACGAAAGTCGATAAGCCGCGTGCCATAGCTGACTACATTGCCGGAATGACCGATCGATACGCGATGAAAGAGCACAGGCGGCTGTACGCGGTGGGCGAAATCTACTGATCGCCCTCCAGCCATGCGGCAGCGCAAAAAAATCTTGAAGCGCGGGCGCCTGCGGCGGTATATTCGATGCTCGCCCAGTGTGTTTGAACGGTCTCCTCGTCGGGATCACGCTTAGCCGGCCGGCCAATACTGCCGGCTTTTTCACGGTTCGGACGGGGCGCTTTCCGCAGTTTGAAGGTCCGGCGCTACAGGGATGTTGCTGCCGGTGTGTGTTGTGTCGAGGAAAAACAAGATGGATCTTCCCCTGGAGCAGGGTCTTTACGACCCAGCCAACGAACATGACGCCTGTGGTGTCGGTTTCATCGCACATATAAAGGGCAACCGAACGCACGAGATCGTCCTCCAAGGTCTCGAAATTCTGAAGAATCTGGATCACCGGGGTGCTGTCGGTGCCGATCCGCTGCAGGGCGACGGCGCAGGTATCCTGATCCAGATTCCGGATACCCTGTTCCGCGAAGAAATGGCCAAGCAGGGCGTTAAGCTGCCGCCTGTCGGCGACTACGGCGTCGGTATGGTCTTTCTGCCGAAGGAGCACGCGTCCCGTCTCGCTTGCGAAGAAGAGATCGAGCGGGCTGCCCGCGCAGAAGGTCAGGTCGTACTCGGTTGGCGCGATGTGCCTACCGATCCGACCATGCCGATGTCGCCTACCGTCAAGGCCAAGGAGCCGGTGATCCGCCAGATCTTCATCGGGCGTGGTCCCGATGTGATGGTCACGGACGCTCTTGAGCGCAAGCTCTACGTGATCCGCCGCCGTGCTGCCAACGCCATCGGCAGTCTCAAACTGAAGCACTCCAAAGAGTTCTACACCCCGTCGATGTCGGCGCGGACGATCAACTACAAGGGGCTGCTGCTCGCCGATCAGGTGGGTCAGTACTACCTCGACCTACAGGACCCGCGTTGCGTGTCGGCCTTGTCGCTGGTGCACCAGCGATTCTCGACCAACACCTTCCCGACCTGGCATCTGGCGCACCCGTTCCGCTACATCGCCCACAACGGCGAGATCAACACCGTCCGCGGCAACTACAACTGGATGCGCGCCCGTGAAAAGGGCACTCACTCCCCGTTGCTCGGCGACGACCTGCAGAAGCTGTGGCCGTTGATCTACCCGGGTCAGTCCGATTCCGCGTCTTTCGACAACGCCCTCGAACTTCTCGTCATGGGCGGTTATTCGTTGGCCCACGCGATGATGATGATGATTCCCGAAGCCTGGGAATCCCACACCTTGATGGACCCGAAGCGTCGCGCGTTCTACGAATACCATGCAGCGATGATGGAGCCGTGGGACGGCCCGGCTGCGGTGGCGTTCACCGACGGGCGTCAGATCGGTGCCACGCTCGACCGTAACGGTCTGCGTCCGGCGCGTTACCTCGTCACCGACGACGATTGCGTCGTGATGGCCTCCGAGTCCGGTGTGTTGCCGATTCCCGATGAAAAGATCGTCAAAAAATGGCGTCTGCAGCCGGGCAAGATGTTCCTGATCGACATGGAACAAGGCCGCATCATCGACGACAAGGAACTCAAGGAGTCCCTTGCTGCAGCCAAGCCCTATCAGGACTGGTTGTCGCGCATCAACATCAAGCTCGACAACTGTGCCGAGCCCGCGTCGGCGACCGCTCCCGAGTGCGCCGCGTCGGTGCTGGATCGCCAGCAGGCCTTTGGCTACACCCAGGAAGACATCAAGTTCATCCTCGAGCCGATGGCCAAGAGCGGCGAGGAAGCCAACGGGTCGATGGGTAACGACAGCCCGCTGGCGGTGCTGTCGGCCAAGAACAAGCCGATCTACAACTACTTCCGGCAACTCTTCGCCCAAGTGACCAACCCGCCGATCGACCCGATCCGCGAACAACTGGTCATGTCGCTGGTGTCCTTCGTCGGCCCGCGTCCGAATCTGCTCGGCATCAACGAGATCAATCCGCCTTACCGTCTGGAAGTCACGCAGCCGGTGCTGACCTTTGCCGACATGGCCAAGCTGCGCGAGATCGCCCGTTACACCGAGAACAAGTTCCGCTCGGCCGAACTGGACATCTGCTACCCGCTTGCATGGGGCAAGGAAGGCGTCGAAGCCTGCCTCGCTTCACTGTGTGCGGAAGCCGAGAATGCTGTGCTCAATGGCTCCAACATCCTGATCGTTTCCGACCGTAAGGTCGATGCGCTCAACGTGGCCATTCCGGCGCTGCTCGCCACCTCGGCAGTCCATCAGCATCTCGTCACCAAGGGGCTGCGTACCCGCACCGGCCTGGTTGTCGAAACCGGTTCCGCGCGCGAGACCCATCACTTCGCCGTGCTCGCCGGCTTTGGCGCGGAAGCCGTGCACCCCTATCTGGCTCTCGAAACGCTGACCGAGCTCGCCAAGGGCGATGTCGAAACCGCCGACAAGTACGTCAAGCACTTCATCAAGGGCGTCGGCAAGGGCCTGATGAAGGTCATGTCCAAGATGGGCATTTCGACTTTCATGTCTTACACCGGCGCGCAGATCTTCGAAGCCATCGGTCTGCAGAAATCGCTGATCGACAAGTACTTCACCGGAACCTCGTCACAGGTTGAAGGTATCGGCGTGTTCGAAGTGATGGAAGAAGCCATCCGTCTGCACCAGCAGGCATTCAGCGCCGATCCGGTGCTCGCCAACATGCTGGACGCCGGTGGCGACTATGCCTACCGCGTGCGCGGCGACGAGCACATGTGGACGCCGGACGCCATTGCCAAGTTGCAGCACTCGACCCGGTCCGGCAAGTACGACACGTATAAGGAATACGCCAAGATCATCAACGATCAGAGCAAGCGCCACATGACCCTGCGCGGCCTGTTCGACCTCAAGCCTGCTGGCGCTCCGGTGCCGCTGGAAGAAGTCGAATCCGCCAAGGAGATCGTCAAGCGTTTTGCCACCGGCGCGATGTCCCTCGGCTCGATCTCGACCGAAGCCCACACCACCCTCGCCGTGGCGATGAACCGCATCGGCGGTAAGTCGAACACCGGTGAAGGCGGCGAGGATCCGAAGCGCTTCTTCCCGATCGCCAAGGACACCACCCTGTCCGAAGTCATCGGCGCCAGCCGCGTCGAGCGTGATATCGAACTGAAGGCCGGCGACAGCCTGCGTTCGTCGATCAAGCAGGTGGCTTCCGGCCGCTTTGGCGTGACCACCGAATACCTCGTCAATGCCGACCAGATCCAGATCAAGATGGCCCAGGGCGCCAAGCCCGGTGAAGGCGGTC
>ERZ650306.214-NODE-214-length-34266-cov-16.409371_pt1 | contig 34266 bp, 38 predicted proteins | sample MGYA00376242_ERZ650306 | MGnify/ENA primary metagenome ERZ650306 (study PRJEB26733, sample SAMN07839244) | wastewater metagenome | biome: urban; feature: wastewater treatment plant; material: waste water | place: USA: North Carolina | collected 2016-03-31 ... | reverse complement strand
CCACTTCGTCGGCGGCTTCGCAGTTGGTCTTGAACGCGGTTTCCTCGATGTCGGCGCCGCGGGTGGCGCGACCGGAGTTGACGTCGACGGAGACCAGGGCTTCGGTGTGATCGATGACGATCGCGCCGCCGGAGGGCAGATTGACCTGACGCGAGTAGGCCGATTCGATCTGGTGCTCGATCTGGAAGCGCGAGAACAGCGGCACATCGTCGTGATAACGCTTTACGCGGTTGACGTTCTGCGGCATCACGTGGGCCATGAACTGGCGCGCCTGTTCATACACGTCGTCGGTGTCGATCAGGATTTCGCCGATGTCCGGCTGGAAGTAGTCGCGGATCGCACGGATTACCAGGCTGCCTTCCTGATAGATCAGGAAGGCGCCGTTCTGGGACTGGGCGGCGCCGTCGATGGCCTGCCAGAGTTGAAGCAGGTAGTTCAAGTCCCACTGGAGTTCTTCGACGTTGCGGCCGATGGCGGCGGTGCGGGCGATCAGGCTCATGCCGCCCGGGACTTCGAGCTGGTCCATGACGTCGCGCAGTTCGGCGCGCTCGTCGCCCTCGACGCGACGCGAAACGCCGCCGCCGCGAGGGTTGTTGGGCATCAGCACGAGATAGCGGCCGGCCAGCGAGACAAAGGTGGTGAGGGCTGCCCCCTTGTTGCCACGCTCGTCTTTTTCAACCTGGACAATCAGCTCCTGACCTTCCTTCAGCGCTTCCTTGATGGAAGCGCGACTGGCTTCGACACCAGGTTGGAAATAGGAGCGGGAGATTTCCTTGAACGGCAGAAAGCCGTGGCGTTCGGCACCGTAGTCGACAAAAGCGGCTTCGAGACTGGGCTCAATGCGCGTGATGACGGCTTTGTAGATGTTGCTTTTACGTTGTTCCTTGGCGGCCGATTCAATGTCGAGATCGATCAGTTTCTGACCGTCGACAATGGCAACGCGGAGTTCCTCGGCCTGCGTCGCATTGAAGAGCATGCGCTTCATTCGTCTTTTTCTCCCGCGCGGCACACGGGCAGGACGAAACGCGCCACCCGCTTAATTGCGGTGACTTAGTTTGGCGTTGTCGCGATTGTCCTTCATCGAGGGAAATCAAACTAAAGTGGGTGGCGGGATTCGTCTATTTGAACCCTGAACCGCGATGCTCGCTGAGGGGTTGCGAAAGGGCCGGCTGCGTCGCCTGGTCTCGCGATCTGGTACGGGGCGTACTCTTGGGTACGACGGCGTTCCGCGTTGCGACCTCGGGCCTGCTTGCCAGGATTCCTTCACGACCCCCGGTTTCAGGGCCTTCAATCTGCGTGTGCGGCTGCGCGCAATTGGTACAAGTTTATTGTCGAATACAGTACCATCGCCCTCTTTTTGTCTGGCGACGGACCTTCCTGTGGTTTTTCGGGAGCGGGTAGGGTGCCGGACTGTTCTTGATTTGTCCCGGACTTGAGTCGCTCCGGCGCGGCGCCTGCTGGTGTTGAATCTCTGAACAACACACTGTCGAGCAGGCACGACGCATCAGGACCGAAAAACCGTCAAACAGTATATTTCAAAAAGATGGCCTTGAGTAAAGCTCCCGCAGTGAGTCACGCCCGTGTGGATGAAGGCAGCGCCGGTCAGCGGATCGACAACTTTCTCGTCCGTGTCTGCAAGGGGGTGCCGAAGAGTCACATCTACCGCATCCTGCGTAGCGGCGAGGTGCGCGTGAATAGTCGCCGGGTGGATCAGACCTACCGTCTGCTGGAGGGCGACGAGGTGCGCATTCCGCCGATTCGGCTGGCCGAGAAGGAAGCCGTTGCGCCGGTGCCGATGGGCAAGCCCTTCGACATCGTTTTCGAGGACGAGGCCTTGCTGGTGCTCGACAAGCCTGCCGGTCTGGCGGTGCATGGCGGTAGCGGCGTGAGTTTCGGCGTCATCGAGCAACTGCGTCGGCAGCGTCCGGAGGCAAAGTTTCTCGAACTCGTCCATCGCCTGGACCGGGAAACTTCAGGGCTGCTGATCGTCGCCAAGAAGCGCAGCGCGCTGACCGTGCTGCACGACATGATGCGCGACGGCAAAGTGCAGAAGCGCTATCTGACGATGGTGGCCGGACGCTGGCTGAATCCGCTCCAGCACATCAAGCAGCCGTTGCTCAAATACCTGATCGACAACGGCGAGCGCCGCGTCAGCGTGAATCGCGAAGGCAAACCGGCACACAGCATCGTGCGGCTGGTGAAGCGCTGGCGCGATTTCAGTCTGGTCGAGGTGGAGTTGAAGACCGGGCGTACCCACCAGATCCGGGTGCACCTCAGTCATGCGGGCTTTCCCCTTTGCGGCGACGACAAGTACGGAGATTTCGCGCTCAATAAGCAGCTTGAGAAGGCGGGGCTCAAGCGCATGTTCCTGCACGCCGCGAAGCTTGCCTTCCGCCATCCGCTCACGGACCAGGCGATCGAGCTTTTCGCGCCCTTGCCGGCTGAACTGGAAAATTTTGTCGTCGCAATCGAGCAGAGCCAGGAGAGGGAATATGGTTAAAGATGTGGCCCGGCGTTTCGAGCTGATCGTTTTTGATTGGGATGGCACCTTGATGGATTCGGCGGCGGCCATCGTGCGGGCGATCCAGGCGGCCAGTGCCGATCTGGGATTGCCGGTTCCGACCGATGCGCGTGCCCGTCACGTGATCGGCCTGGGCTTGTCGGATGCGCTGCGCCACGCGGTGCCGGAGTTGCCTGAGACGGACTATCCGCAGATGGTCGAGCGCTATCGTTATCATTATTTGTCGAGCGATCGCGAGCTGACGCTTTTCGACGGCACCGTCGAACTCATTTCCGATCTGCACGACAGGGGGTTTCTGCTGGCGGTGGCCACCGGCAAGAGTCGCAACGGGCTGGATCGGGCGCTGGGTTTTTCGGGTCTCGGGCGCTATTTCCACGCCACGCGCTGCGCCGACGAGTGTTTTTCCAAGCCGCATCCGGCAATGCTCCACGAACTGATGGACGAACTTGGTGTGGTGGCTGAATCCTGTCTGATGATTGGCGACACCACTCACGATCTCCTGATGGCGAAGAATGCCGGTGTGGCGGGGTTGGCGGTGAGCTTTGGGGCGCATCCGGTCGATCAGCTCGAAGCGGAGGCGCCGTTGGCTTGCGTCCATACGCCGACGGAGTTGCGCGCGTGGCTTGCCGCGAACGCCTGATCTGCGAGTCCGTTGCGCTGCGTGACGGGGAGGACGGCGTGCGTTTCACCGTAACGCGCCCGGAGGGCGAAGCGCCGGCCTTTGCGGTGCGTTTCGGTGGGCAGGTGTATGCCTTTTTGAACCGCTGCGCCCATGTGCCCATCGAACTGGATTGGGTGCCGGGGCGTTTTTTCGACGATTCGCGCCGGTATCTGATCTGCGCGACCCATGGTGCGATGTATGAGCCGCGTAGCGGCGACTGTGTGGCGGGTCCGTGTCGCGGCGCGCGTCTCCGTGTGGTGCCTGTCGTTGAGCACGACGGGGCGGTTTTCTTGATGAGTGACGATGAGCGATAGCAGGAAAGACGGCGGCGAGCCGGGGTGGGAGCGTCAGGTGCTCGAGCGTCTTGTGCTGGAGGCTTTGGCCGAGCAAAGGCGCAGCCGGCGCTGGAGTGTGTTTTTCAGACTGGCGACCTTGATCTGCGTGGTGCTGGGGCTGTGGATCGTCGGCGGTTTCGGGGATACCGAGCCGCTGGATGGCGGTCGCCACACGGCGCTGGTGAGCGTCGAAGGCGTCATCGCCCCGAAAGGCGAGGCGAGTGCCGAGCGGGTTGTTGCTGCGCTGCAGTCGGCGTTTGCGGATTCGGGTACCGAGGGTGTGGTGTTGCGCATCAATAGCCCCGGCGGCAGTCCGGTGCAGGCCGGGATGATCAACGACGAGATCGTCCGGCTGCGTGGTCTCCATCCGGATGTGCCGGTGTATGCGGTGGTCGAGGATATCTGTGCGTCGGGCGGCTATTACGTGGCAGCGGCGGCCGATCGCATTTTTGTGGACAAGGCCAGCATCGTCGGATCGATCGGTGTGCTGATGGACGGCTTCGGCTTTACCGGCCTGATGGACAAGCTTGGCGTCGAGCGGCGCCTGCTGACGGCCGGCGACAACAAGGGTTTTCTCGATCCGTTCTCGCCTCAGCAGCCTCGGCAGCTCGAGCATGCGCAGACGATGCTGAAGGACATTCATGCCCAGTTCATCGACACCGTTCGCAAGGGGCGCGGTGCGCGGCTTAAGGAGACGCCGAAGATGTTCTCCGGGCTGATGTGGACCGGTGCGAAGAGCGTTGAACTCGGGCTGGCCGATGGTTTCGGGACCGTCGAGTCGGTGGCGCGGGACGTCGTCAAAGCCGAGGATATCCGCGATTACACCCAGAAACCGAATTTCGCGGAGCGTTTTGCCGAGCGCTTCGGGACCGATATGGCGCAGAGTCTGATGAACTCGCTGGCAAAGACCTCGCTGCGCTGATCAGCCGGCGAGGAGCAGGAATACCGTGGGCCGCTTCGCCAGATCGGGCGCGGCGGCCTTTTTCCATTCGGCGATCCGCCGGGTGAGGATCCATTCGCTGTCGACGGTCAGATCGCGGGCGATGCACAGGCGGGTTTCCGGCCCGCAGGTGGTGCGCAGCGCCTCGAACATGCGGTCGTTGCGATAGGGCGTTTCGATGAACAGCTGGGTGCGCGAGAAGCGCGCGGATTCGGCTTCGAGCTCGCGGATGCGCTTCTTGCGGGCTTCTTCGTCCACCGGCAGGTAGCCGTGGAAGGCGAAGCTCTGACCGTTGAGGCCGGATGCCATCAGGGCCAGAAGCAGCGACGACGGTCCGACCATCGGAACGACACGCACACCTTTTTCATGGGCGCGACGGACGAGGAGCGCGCCGGGGTCGGCGACGGCGGGGCAGCCGGCTTCCGACATCAGGCCGGCGTCCAGACCGGCCAGGAGCGGGGCGAGCAGCGCATCGAGGTCCGCCGGGCCGGGTTTTTCGGGCAATTCGCGGATGTCCAGTTCGCGTAGCGAGCGAGGGTGTTCGAAGCGCTTGAGTTCGGCGCGGGCCGTTTTTGCGTTCTCGACGACGAAATAGTCGAGACTGCGCGCCCGGGCGCCCACCTCGGCGGGCGTTGTGAGTCCGGTCGAGGCCGGGCCGAGACTTACGGGGATTAGGTAAAGCGTGCCGGTCGTCATCGTCAGGGCAGCGCCACGCCTTCGTTGCGCAGCATGCGGGCCAGTGCGATCAGCGGCAGGCCGACGAGGGCGTTGGGGTCGTCGCCGCGGAGTGCGTCGAGAAGCGTGATGCCGAGCCCTTCGGATTTGGCGCTGCCGGCGCAGTCGAGGGGGCGCTCCTTGTCCACGTAGCGCACGATTTCCTCGTCCGACAGAGTGCGGAAGCGTACTTCGGTCGGTACGGCATCGACTTGAACGTGGCCGGTTCGGGTGTTGAGCACGGCCAGTGCCGTGTGGAAGATTACGCTGCGACCGCTCATCGACTTGAGTTGGGCAATGGCGCGCTCGACGGTGCCGGGCTTGCCGAAGCGGGCGCCGTCCATGTAGGCGACCTGATCGCTACCGATGATCAGGGCGCTGTCGAATTGGCTGGCGACGGCGCGGGCTTTCTCGACGGCCAGGCGTTCGGCGGTGGCCCATGGCGTTTCTTCGGGCAGGGGGCTTTCGTCCAGATCGGGGCGGGCGATGTCGAAGGGCAGGCCGAAGCGCTGCAGGAGTTCGCGGCGATAGACCGACGTGGAGGCTAGAACGAGTTTCATGGGAGAAGGCGCGGAACCGACGGAGCCGGATCGCGAAGTGCGCAGGGTTTTGACACAGGGAGCCGAAAATAATATCATGCCGCGCTTATGTCGCAAGAAAGCTTCGTGATCGACCTTCGGGCGTTGGCCAAAGATGGGCGTCGCCTTGAGGGCGAGGTGCCTGTGGCGCGGCTTGCCCGTCTGGCCGAGTCGGTGCTGGAACCCTCGGGAGCAGTGGTTTTCGGGTTTCAGGGCGAGTGTGACGACGAGGGTAAGCTCTACGTCGATCTGCAAATTCAGGGAAGCCTGGTTTTGCAGTGTCAGCGCTGTCTTGAAGCTTTGGAGTGGCCCTGCGAAGTGCGGAATCGTCTTCTGCTTCTACGTTCCGGCGAAGATCTGCCGGAAGACGAGTTGGAGAACGATGCGGTGGATGCCCTCGAGGTTGAGCCGCTGACCGATCTGCTGGAGCTTGTGGAGGATGAGGTGTTGCTGGCTTTGCCCCTGGTGCCCCGTCACGATAGTTGCGAACCGCCGGTCAAGACCGGCGTCGATGAAGAGATTTCGCCCTTCGCCGTTCTGCGTCAGTTGCGCGGCAAGGTTTAAAGTATTCCTCAAGGAGTTTTTCATGGCTGTCCAACAGAACAAGAAGTCCCCGTCCAAGCGCGGTATGCACCGTTCCCACGATTTCCTGGTTGCGCCTGCGCTGGCCGTGGAATCGACCACCGGCGAAGTGCACCTGCGTCACCACGTGTCGCCCTCCGGTGTTTACCGCGGCAAGAAGGTTGCCAAGGCAAAGGGCGAGTAATTCTCCCCTCAGGAAAACGGCGCGACGCCTTCGGGTGCTCGCGCCGTTTTTGCAACGTTCCTATCAATTCACTTTCTGTTAGCGCCGAATGACTGTCACCCTGGCTATTGACTGCATGGGGGGCGATCATGGCCCTTCGGTAACGGTTCCGGCCGCCCTGAATTACATGCGTGGCGATCGGGATACCCGGATCGTACTGGTTGGGCGGCCTGAAGCCATCGAGCCGCACGTCGGGACGGCTTTTGCCGAATTTGGCGAGCGTCTGCGTATCCAACGGGCCTCCGAGGTGGTTGGTATGGATGAGCCGCCGGCTCAGGCGATGCGCAGCAAGAAGGATTCGTCCATGCGCGTGGCGGTCGATCTCGTCAAATCCGGCGAGGCGCAGGCCGCCGTGTCGGCCGGCAATACGGGGGCGCTGATGGCGATCTCCCGTTTTGTGCTCAAGACTTTGCCGGGCATTGACAGACCGGCAATCTGTAGCACGCTGCCGACCCTGCGCGGACAGACCCACGTCCTCGATCTTGGTGCCAACGTCGATTGCTCGCCGGAGCATCTGCTCCAGTTCGGCATCATGGGAGCCATGTTGGTGGCGGCGGTCGAGCACAACGAACGTCCGAGTGTCGGTTTGCTCAACATCGGCGAAGAAGACATCAAGGGCAACGATACCGTCAAGCAGGCGGCGGTGCTTCTGCGGGGCAGCGGTCTCAATTTCTACGGCAACGTGGAAGGCAATGACATCTACAAAGGCACCGTCGACGTGGTGGTATGCGACGGCTTTGTGGGCAATGTGGCGCTCAAGACTTCAGAAGGCCTCGCGCAAATGATGGCGACCTTTCTGCGCGAGCAGTTTTCGCGCAACTGGATGACCAAGCTCGCGGCCGTCTTCGCGATGTCGGCGCTGAAGGGTTTCAAGCACAAGGTCGATTCCCGCCGCTACAATGGCGCGGCCCTTCTGGGCTTGCGGGGGGTTGTGGTCAAGAGTCATGGCTCGGCGGATGCCTTTGCCTTCGAGCGGGCGATCATGCGGGCGGCAGAAGCCGCGCGCAACAGGCTGATCGAACGTATCAGCGAACGAATGGAACGTGAAAGGTCCGAGGCATGATCCATGCTCGAGTGATCGGTACCGGGAGTTTTCTGCCCGGGGAGCCTGTCAGCAACAATGATCTGGTCGCCCGCGGCATCGAGACGTCGGACGAGTGGATTGTCGATCGCACCGGTATCCGTGCGCGCCATCTGGCTGCGCCGGATGTCACCTCCAGCCAGCTGGCCTACGAGGCCTGCACGCGCGCCATCGCGGCAGCGGGCTGTCAGCCTTCCGACATCGATCTGATCATCGTTGCCACGTCTACGCCCGATTATATTTTTCCGAGCACTGCGGCTCTGCTGCAGGCCCGCCTCGGCATTGCGAACGGCGGTGCGGCCTTCGACCTGCAGGCCGTGTGTACTGGCTTTGCTTATGCGCTCGCCACGGCCGAAAAATTCATTCGTTCGGGCAGTAACAAACGTGCGCTGGTCGTTGGCTCCGAGGTGTTCTCGCGCATCCTCGACTGGAACGATCGCGGCACTTGCGTGCTGTTCGGCGACGGCGCCGGTGCGGTCGTGCTGGAAGCGTCGGACAGGCCGGGCATCCTGGCTACGGCCTTGCATGCGGACGGCAGTCACAACTCCATCCTGAACGTGCCCGGCCAGGTGAACCGCGGTGTGATTACCGGCGATCCCTTTCTGCGCATGGACGGCCAGGCCGTCTTCAAATTCGCGGTCAAGGTGCTGAGCGACGTGGCCCGGGAAGTGCTCGATCAGGCGGGGCTCGGCGTCGACGACATCGACTGGCTGATTCCCCATCAGGCCAACATCCGCATCATGCAGGCGACGGCCCGGCGGCTGGGCGTTCCCACCGAGAAGGTCATTGCCACGGTGGGCGAGCATGGCAACACGTCCGCGGCGTCGATTCCGCTGGCGCTCGATCTGGCCGTTCGCGACGGGCGCATCCAGCGCGGGCAGAAAATCCTGCTCGAAGGGGTCGGAGGGGGCTTTACCTGGGGCGCTGCGCTCCTGGAGTTCTGAGAATCAGCCATAGCCATTGAAGGATAGGGATCGATGAATTTCGCTTTTGTTTTTCCGGGGCAGGGTTCCCAGTCTGTCGGAATGATGACCGCTTACGGCGAATCCGCGGTGATCCGCGAGACCTTTGCCGAAGCCTCGGCCGCGCTGGGCGAGGATCTGTGGGAGATGGTCGCCGACGGCCCCGCCGAACGGCTCGCGCTGACGGTAAATACCCAGCCGCTGATGCTGACCGCTGGCGTTGCCGTGTATCGCGAATGGATTGCGCGCGGCGGTGCGACGCCGTCGCTGGTCGCCGGTCACAGCCTCGGCGAATACTCGGCCCTTGTGGCGGCCGGTGCGCTGGACTTCCAGGATGCCGTCAAGCTGGTGCGCCTGCGCGCCCAGGCTATGCAGGAGGCCGTTCCCCAGGGTGAGGGCGCCATGGCTGCGCTTCTCGGCCTCGACGAAGCCCAGGCCGTCGAAGCCTGCGCGGAAGCGGCCCAGGGCGAAGTGGTTTCCGCTGCGAACCTCAATTCTCCCGGACAGATCGTGATCGCGGGCGCGCGTGCGGCGGTCGAGCGGGCGATTGTCGCTGCGAAGGCGCGGGGCGCCAAGCGCGGTGTCCTGCTGCCAGTGAGTGCGCCTTTCCATTGCGCGCTGATGAAGCCCGCCGCCGATCGGCTGGCGCAGCGTCTGGCCGACATTGAGGTCCGGGTGCCGTCTATCGCCGTCCTGAATAACGTGGATGTGGCGGTCGAAGATCAGCCCGAGCGGATCAAGGATGCGCTGGTGCGTCAAGCCTATTCACCGGTGCGCTGGATCGAGACCGTGCAGGAGATCGCTCGCCGCGGCTCCACGCATGTGTTTGAGTGCGGTCCGGGCAAGGTGCTGGCCGGTATGACCAAACGCATCGAAGGCAGTCTGCAGGGCGGCGCGATTGCCGATGCGGCCAGTCTCGCGGACATTCTCCAGATAACGGGGGCGGCATGACTGGGATATTGAAGGGGCAGGTGGCGCTGGTGACCGGCGCCTCGCGCGGTATCGGCCGGGCGATTGCGCTCGAACTGGGACGCCTTGGTGCGACGGTGGTCGGTACGGCTACGTCGGAAGCCGGTGCGGCCGACATCCAGGCCGGGCTCGATGCGGCCGGTGTGACGGGGCGGGGGCTGGCGCTCGACGTTACCGACGCGGCAGCTTGCGAAGTGGCGCTCGGCGAGATTGAAAAAAGTCTCGGTCCGGTGCTCATTCTGGTTAACAACGCCGGCATCACCCGTGACAACCTCTCGATGCGCATGAAGGATTCCGAATGGGATGCGGTGCTCGACACCAATCTCAAGTCGGTTTTCCGCATGTCCCGTCTCGTCATGCGCGGCATGATGAAGGCCAGGAGCGGACGCATCATCAACATTACCTCGGTTGTCGGCAGCTCTGGCAACCCCGGTCAGGCCAATTACGCGGCCGCCAAGGCCGGCGTGGCCGGTATGAGCCGAGCGCTGGCTCAGGAGCTCGGCAGTCGCAACATCACGGTCAATTGCGTCGCGCCGGGCTTCATCGACACCGACATGACCAAGGAACTGCCCGAAGCCCAGCGGGAAGCGCTGCAGGGCAAGATTGCCCTCGGTCGTCTCGGTAAGCCGGAAGAAATCGCAGCAGTGGTGGGCTTCCTGGCCTCGCCTGCTGCATCCTACGTGACGGGTGCCACTCTGCACGTGAATGGCGGCATGTACATGGCGTAAATCTCGCCGGACTGGCGAGGGTGCGCGTTTTTGGTAGAATGCGGGGGTTTTGAATTCACCCCGCTCAATCAGCGAAGGAGTTGCTACATGGAAAATATCGAACAACGCGTCAAAAAAATCGTTGCCGAACAACTTGGCGTAAACGAATCCGAAATCAAGAACGAATCGTCTTTCGTGGATGATCTGGGCGCTGACTCCCTCGACACCGTCGAGCTGGTGATGGCCCTCGAAGAAGAATTCGAATGCGAAATCCCGGACGAAGAAGCTGAAAAGATCACCAGCGTTCAGCAGGCGATCGACTACGTCTCCGCCCATCTCAAGAAGTAAGACTCCCGGAGCCTGCCTTGACCCGTCGCAGAGTTGTCGTAACCGGCCTTGGCGTTGTTTCGCCGGTCGGTAATACCGTGCCCGAAGCCTGGGATGCCATTGTCAACGGGCGTTCCGGCATTGCGCAGATTACCCGTTTCGACACCTCTGCCTTTTCGGCGAAAATCGCCGGAGAGGTGAAGGGCTTCGATATCGGTGCCTATCTGTCACCGAAGGAAGCGCGCCGGATGGATGGATTCATCCATTACGGTCTCGCCGCAGGTATTCAGGCCGTTCGGGATTCCGGGATCGAGGTCACGGAAGCCAATGCGCACCGGATCGGTGTGAATATCGGTTCCGGCATCGGCGGTCTGCCGATGATCGAGGATACTCACGATGATTTTCTTGCTGGTGGCCCGCGCAAGATTTCACCGTTTTTTATTCCCGGTACGATCATCAATATGATCTCGGGCAATCTTTCTATCATGTTTGGCCTCAAGGGGCCGAACTTGGCCGTAGTAACCGCGTGCACTACCGGTTTGCATGCCATCGGTATGGGCGCGCGCATGATCGAATACGGCGATGCAGACATGATGGTGTGCGGTGGTGCCGAATCTACCGTGACGCCGCTGGCGGTCGGTGGTTTTGCATCGGCCAAGGCACTATCGACGCGCAACGACGATCCGGCCACGGCCAGTCGTCCGTGGGATAAAGATCGCGACGGCTTCGTGCTTGGTGAAGGTGCCGGCGTGCTTGTGCTGGAAGAATATGAGCATGCAGTCAAGCGCGGTGCCCGTATTTATGCCGAGCTGTCTGGCTTCGGCATGAGCGGCGATGCTTACCACATGACCGCGCCGGATACCGATGGTCCGAGACGCAGTATGGTCAATGCGCTGCAAAATGCCGGGGTTAATCCCGACGAAGTGCAGTATCTCAATGCTCATGGCACTTCAACGCCGCTTGGCGACAAGAACGAAACCGAAGCAATCAAGCTCGCCTTCGGTGTCGATGTGGCCAAGTCGCTGGTGGTGAACTCCACCAAGTCGATGACCGGTCACCTGCTTGGCGGTGCTGGCGGTCTTGAGTCTGTGTTGACCACATTGGCGGTCTATCACCAGATTTCGCCGCCGACGATCAACATCTTCGAGCAGGATCCGGAGTGCGATCTGGATTACTGCGCGAACGTTGCCCGTCCGATGAAGATCGATGTTGCGGTGAAGAATAATTTTGGCTTTGGCGGTACCAACGGTACGCTGGTCTTCAGAAAAGTCTGACCGGTTGCGGGCACGGCAACCCGTGCATCATGACCGTCATTGAAATTCAGCCGTCGCGGCTGCTCGTCATCCTCGTGGTGGCGTTGCATGCTGCGACGGCTTTTTCGTTTGTGATGTGGGCTTCCCCGATGTGGGTGAGCGGCGTTTGTCTTGCTATCGTTGCCGTTTCGTTGTTCTACTTTGCATTTTTCTGGCGGCGTTGCAAGCGGGATCGGCTTGGCCTTTTGGACGACGGGGCTTTGCTTGTCGATCCCGGTGGTGCGGATGAGCGGGTGCTCGCACTTTTACCGGCTACGGTGGTGTTTTGTAGTGCGGTTTGGCTCGTCTGGAGAGATGAGGCCCGGCACGAAAATGGCGTGGAACTGATTGTGCGCGACCAAGTGACGCCGTCGCACTGGCGGGCTTTGCAGATATGGGCACGCCTTCGAGCGAAACCCGCGGGCGTGTCTCGACAGGAGAGCGGAGTTTAGATTTTGCGCGGACGGCTGGGACGCAGGATGGTGTCGCGCGCCTTCGGCAATACTGCGGGGTAATCCCGGCTGAAGTGCAGTCCGCGGCTTTCCTTGCGTTTCAAGGCGCTGCGAACGATTAGATCGGCGCTAACCACCAGATTGCGCAACTCGATGAGGTCGTTGGAGACCCGGAAGTTGCTGTAAAACTCTTCGATTTCGCGGGCCAGCAGGCGGATGCGGTGCTGAGCCCGCCGGAGGCGCTTGTTCGTGCGCACTATGCCAACATAGTCCCACATGAATCGGCGTAGTTCGTCCCAATTGTGGGCGATCACGATCGCTTCGTCGGAATCGGTAACGCGGCTTTCGTCCCATTGGGGCAGGGATTCGGCGCGAGGGCGCGGATTGGCAAGGATGTCGGCAGCGGCTGCCTCGCTGAAGACCAGGCATTCGAGCAAGGAGTTGCTGGCCAGTCGGTTGGCGCCGTGCAGACCGGTACAGGCAGCTTCGCCGATGGCATAAAGACCGGTGACGTCGGTGCGTGCGTGCAGGTCGGTGACAATGCCGCCGCAGGAGAAATGGGCTGCGGGAACAACCGGTATCGGTTGGCGGGTGATATCGATTCCCAACTCGAGGCAGCGGGCGAGAATGTTCGGGAAGTGTTCTTTGAGAAAATCCTCGGATTTGTGGCTGATATCGAGAAAGACGCAGTCAAGGCCGTGCTTCTTCATCTCAAAGTCGATGGCGCGGGCGACGACATCGCGAGGCGCGAGTTCTTCCCGGCTGTCGTGCTCCGGCATGAAACGGCTGCCGTCGGGACGGCGCAGCAGTCCGCCCTCGCCGCGAACGGCTTCGGAGATCAGGAAGGATTTGGCTTGCGGGTGATATAGGCAGGTCGGGTGGAACTGGATGAACTCCATATTCGCTACCCGGCAGCCGGCACGCCAAGCCATGGCCACGCCGTCGCCGGTGGCGGTGTCCGGATTGGTTGTGTAGAGGTAGACCTTGCAGGTGCCGCCCGTCGCCAGAACCGTATGATTGGCGGAGAAGGTGAGGACTTCGTCGTTGGCGATATCGAGCACATAGGCGCCGAGACAGCCTTTTTCGGGCTGGCCAATCTTTGGGCCGGTGATCAGGTCTACCGCAATGTGATGTTCGAAGATCGAGATGCCGGGGTGAGCCCGGAGTTGCTCGGTCAGCGTAGCCTGGACGGCGGCGCCGGTAGCGTCGGCGGCGTGGATGATGCGTCGGTGGCCGTGGCCGCCTTCGCGAGTCAGGTGATAGCCAACGGGGGAGCTGGCGTCGCCGGTGAACGGTACACCATGATCGATAAGCCAATGAATGGCGCGAGGTGCGTTCTCGATAACAAAGCGGGTGGTTTTGTCGGAGCACAACCCCGCCCCCGCCGTGTGTGTATCTGCGATATGGGATTCAGTGCTGTCGGCCGGATCGAGAACCGCGGCGATTCCACCTTGGGCCCAGGCGCTGGCACTGTCTTCCAGTGTTCGTTTAGTTACGACAGCAACTTTGAGTTTGTCGGCGAGGCGTAAGGCCAGCGATTGGCCAGCAAGGCCGCTGCCCAGGATGAGTACATCGAAAGCGGTCACTTCGGGATTTCCGCAGGGGGCAATATTCTGAAGAGCCCACTATATCATGTGCGGTTGGTTGTGCCGAAGCCAACAAAACCATTCCGCCGACTGAACTATGCTCCGGGAGGCGCGGTCAACTCTGGTGCTTTGGAAGGGAATTGCGGACGCTCGGGTATACTGCGTGGTCTTTGGCCGACCGGGTCATGACTTACAAGGTGGATGTTCCCGACCATGAGCGATCGCGAAATTGACCAGCAGTTGGTCGAGCGTGTCCAGCGCGGCGACAAGCAGGCTTTCGGCCTTCTTGTCGCGAAATATCAGCGCAAGCTCGCCCGTCTTCTGTCGAGATTGATCAGAGATTCCGCCGAAGTGGAGGATGTCGCCCAGGAGACGTTCATCAAGGCGTACAGAGCCTTGCCGTCTTTTCGCGGAGACAGTGCTTTTTATACATGGCTTTATCGCATCGGGATCAATACCGCCAAAAATTATCTCGTTTCGCAAGGCCGGCGAGCTCCGACCACGACCGATTTCGACTCCGAGGAGGCCGAAACCTTTGACGATGGGGATCAGTTGCGGGATATCAACACGCCGGAGAGGCTGTTGATGACCAAGCAGATCGGAAACACGGTCAACGAGGCAATGGAGGCTCTGCCCGAAGAGTTGAAGACGGCGATTGTTTTGCGTGAGATCGAAGGTTTGAGCTACGAGGAGATTGCCGCAATCATGGAATGCCCTATCGGAACCGTCCGTTCGCGGATTTTCCGCGCCAGGGAAGCCATTTCCGAGAAGCTCAAGCCGTTGCTCGATACGGCTCCGAACAAGAGGTGGTAAGACGATGAAAGAAAACGTTTCTGCCCTGCTGGATGGTGCGCTTGACGAGATGGCGTCGTCACGGATGCTGGAGTCCCTCAAGCGCGATGGAGGGCTTCGCCGGGATTGGGAAAAATATTGCCTGATCGGCGACGTGCTGCGGGACGAGGAGGTGCTGTCGTCGGACTTCACCATGAAGGTGATGCAGAGCTTGGCGGACGAACCGACCGTTCTGGCGCCAGTCCATAATGACGTTGGCGAGGCTTGGGTGCGCCATTTGATGCCGATTGCGGCGTCGGTAATGGGCGTGGCGGCGGTGGGCTGGGTCGCGATGGTTTTGAACGGTTCCGGACAGGATTCAATGCGCATGGCCGGCGCCAAGGTGCCGGTAATCGCAGCTGCGTCACCGGCCAAGTCGGCCGATGCTCCGTTGGCCGTCACGGCAAGTGCTGCCAATGCGACAGGAGCGGAGACGTCTGAGCGGGAGTATCTGTTCGCCCATCAGGCCATGGCGCCGTCGGCGGCGATGCCCGGGGTCGCGCTTTATGTTCGGACCGTTTCGGATAGCCGTTCGGCCGGCGAATGATGAAGCATCTTCTCTGCTTTTTGGTGGTTTCCTGGACCTTCATTGGGACGGCGGCAGCGGATATGCCGAACGATCCGCTTGCGTGGTTGGGCCGGATTTCCAGCGCTGCGCACAAGCTTAACTACACCGGAACTTTCATCTACCAAAACGGCAAGAATGTCGAGACGTCGAGGATTGCCCATCTGGTCGAAGGTGGGGCTGAATACGAAAAGCTGGAAGCTCTGGATGGCAGTCCTCGCGAAGTGGTCCGCAGTGACGACGAAGTGCAGTGTTTTCTCCCCGATCAGAAAACGGTGATTGTCGATCAGTCGTCGGCGCGGAGAAGTTTTCCCGCACGTTTACCCCCATCGCCAGGTGCGATTGCCGAAAATTATCGAATCCGCAAAGGCGAGGTGGTGCGGATTGCCGGATTGGAAACTCAGCAGATCATTCTCGAACCCAAAGACGATATGCGCTATGGCCATCATTTTTGGGCCGATACGGCGTCGGGGCTGTTGCTGCGAGCGCGGCTGATCGGCGAAAAAGGGGAGAGTATCGAGCAGTTTGCGTTCAATGAAGTCCACATCGGTGCGCCTTTCGATCGCGAGAAGGTCAAGCCCCGGTTCAGAATCGCCGATTGGAAGGTCGTCAATGCGCGCGGTAACGATGTGAAGGTTGACGATACGGGTTGGGTTTTCCGCAATTCGATCCCCGGTTTTCGGCAGGTGGTGTCGTTGGTTCGGCAGGCACATAAGGAGCGCGGGGAGGCGTATCACGTGGTTTTCTCTGACGGCTTGGCTGCGATTTCCGTCTTTATCGAACCTGTTGCCGCTCGAACCAACAATCACAGTGGCTTAAGTACTTCAGGCGCTGTCAATATTTTCCGGCGTACTGTTTCTGGTCACCTGATCACGGTGCTCGGGGAGGTGCCGGCCCAGGCGCTTGTCCGGATTGCCGATGGGGTGGAGATGCGGAAGCGCTGATGCGGGTCAATGGTGTGGTCGAGCGGCTTGAGGGCGGCTATGCGTGGGTGAATGTTTCGGTTGCCCAGGGTTGCGGTCGCTGTAATGAACCTGGCGGTTGCGGCGGTGTGAATGTCGTCAGACTTTTCGGAAGCTCCCATCGGGCAGTGCGGGTGCGCAACGATGTCGATGCGCGTCCGGGGGAACAGGTTGGGGTGCGGGTCGAAGATGGGGTTCCGTTGAGGGCTGCGCTCGTCGCCTATGTCTGGCCGGTTGTGGGGGTGGTTGTCGGTGCGGCGCTCGGTACGGTTGCGGCGTCGTCCGGTAGTACCGATTTCTTGGCGGGGCTGGGTGCCATCGCGGGTGGTTTTGCGGCTGCAGTGCTGGGGCGTCGGCATTCGACTTGGTCAAGCCGCGAGTTGCCGCTCCGTCTAGAGCGGGGTGCCGAAGTTGCATCGGGGGATTGCGGCCAATGATGATGTCGTTTTCGGCTTGGCGCAGCTTTTTCGGGTTTGTGTTGTGCCTGCTCTTGGTTCGGCCGATTCTGGCAAAGGATTTGCCCGATTTCGCTGACTTGGCCGATCGGCAGGGTGCGGCAGTGGTGAATATCAGCACGACCCAGGCTGTCCGGCAGGGACGTCAGAACGTTCCCAGCCTGGATGAAGACGATCCGATGTTCGATCTCTTCCGGCGCTTTATTCCTCATCATCCGGGGGCGCCACGGGTGGAGCCGGACAGCCGCTCGCTCGGCTCCGGTTTTATCGTTTCGACCGACGGTTACGTGTTGACCAATGCCCATGTGATCGAAGGGGCCGACGAAATCATCGTCAAGCTCACCGACAAGCGCGAGTTTCGTGCTCGTCTGATGGGAGCCGATCCGCGTACCGATGTGGCCCTCCTCAAGATCGACGCCATCGGCCTGCCGAAAGTGACGCTGGGCGATCCCGGCAAGCTGCGCGTCGGCGACTGGGTTGTCGCAATCGGGTCGCCTTTCGGCTTCGAGAACTCGGTTACCGCGGGCATCGTCAGCGCCAAGGGGCGTTCCCTGCCGCAGGAAAATTTTGTGCCTTTCATCCAGACCGATGTGGCGATCAATCCGGGCAATTCGGGCGGTCCCTTGTTCAACCTGAAAGGCGAAGTGGTCGGCATCAATTCGCAGATTTACAGTCGAACGGGTGGGTTCATGGGTCTGTCCTTCGCGATTCCAGTCGACGTGGCGATGGATGTACAAAGCCAGCTCAGGGCCAGCGGACGTGTCCAGCGGGGACGCATCGGTGTGGTGATTCAGGAGGTTTCCCGCGAGTTGGCGGACAGCTTCAATCTCGGCAAGGCAGTTGGAGCCCTGGTCAGTTCGGTTGAAAAGGGAAGTCCGGCGGACAAGGCAGGTATTGAGCAGGGCGACATCATCCTGCGCTTCGATGGCCGTGCCGTAGGTGTCTCGAGTGATCTGCCGCGGATCGTCGGCAGTACCCGACCGGGCAGCAAGGCGCCGGTCCAGGTGTGGCGTAGGGGCGTCGTTCGAGATCTGGCTGTCGTTGTGGCCGAATTGCCCGAGGATAAGGCGCGCAAGGTTGTGGCCAAGGTGTCACGTCCCGACTCGGCGCCCAACAAGCTGGGTCTCGCGGTCGTTGAGCCGACCGCCGAATTGCGCCGCGATGGGCGTCTCGGTGCGGGGGGGGTTGTCGTCGATGCGTTGCGCAGTGCCTCGGCACGGGCTTCCGAAATTCAATCCGGCGATGCGATTTTGGCCTTGGTAAACAAGGGCGTGCGTACCGATATCCGCTCGGTTGACCAGTTCAACCGACTTGTCGGCGCGCTGGATTTGGGCCAGACCGTGACATTGCTGGTGTTGCGCGGCGATGTTCAGACTTTCGTGCCTTTGCGAACCCTTGAGCGCTGAACGTGAACTGACCGTGCTGAGCAGGGAGTGGTGCCATCTATGCCACGACCTGCTGGATGCGCTGCATCCATTGCAGCAGGAACTCCGTTTTACGGTGAAGGTTGTCGACGTGGATGCCTTTCCGGAACTGGAAGCGGTGTGGAGTGAAAAAGTCCCGGTGGTGCTGGCCGGCGAGACCGAGCTGTGCCACTACTTTCTTGACGAAGCCGCTGTCCGTGCTCATTTCCGGCGTATCGGTTAGAATGCAAGTCTTTGCCAGGCAAACAAATTTTTTCAGGGTGCCCCTCGGCACCCTTTTTCATGGCCTATGCAACACATAAGAAACTTTTCGATCATTGCCCACATCGACCACGGTAAATCCACCCTGGCCGACCGGATCATCCAGCTCTGCGGTGGTCTTTCCGCTCGCGAGATGGAGTCGCAGGTACTGGACTCGATGGATATCGAGCGCGAGCGGGGCATCACCATCAAAGCTCAGACGGCGGCCCTGAGTTATCGCGCCCGCGACGGTCAGATCTACAACCTCAATCTCATCGATACGCCGGGCCACGTGGACTTCTCCTATGAAGTGTCGCGCTCGCTGGCTGCTTGCGAGGGCGGCCTGCTGGTCGTCGATGCTTCCCAAGGCGTCGAAGCACAAACCGTCGCCAACTGCTATACGGCGCTGGAGCAGGGTGTCGAGGTGGTGCCGGTTCTCAACAAGATGGACCTCCCTCAGGCGAACCCCGAAGGTGCCAAGCAGGAAATCGAAGACGTCATTGGCATCGACGCGAGCGACGCGATTCCGTGTTCGGCCAAGACCGGCATGGGCGTCGAGGACATCCTCGAAGCCGTGATTGCGCGGATTCCGCCGCCCAAGGGCGATCCGAACGCGCCGCTGAAGGCGCTGATCATCGATTCTTGGTTCGACAACTATGTTGGCGTAGTCATGCTGGTGCGGGTTGTCGATGGCACGCTCAAGCCCAAGGACAAGATCATGTTCATGTCCACCGGTACCCAGCAGTTGTGCGAGCAGGTCGGCGTGTTTACGCCCAAGTCCCAGCAGCGCGAATCGATTTCCGCCGGACAGGTGGGTTTCATCATCGCCGGCATCAAGGAGCTCAAGGCGGCCAAGGTGGGTGACACGATCACCCTGGTCGGAAACAAGGCTGCCGCGCCGCTGGCCGGCTTCAAGGAAATCAAGCCGCAGGTGTTCGCCGGTTTGTATCCGGTGGAGTCCAACGAATACGATCAGCTGCGCGAATCCCTTGAAAAACTGCGTCTCAACGATGCGTCGCTGCAGTTCGAGCCGGAGGTTTCGCAGGCTCTGGGTTTCGGTTTCCGTTGTGGTTTTCTTGGGCTTCTGCACATGGAAATCGTGCAGGAGCGCCTTGAGCGCGAGTTCGACATGAACCTCATCACCACGGCGCCGACCGTGGTGTATGAAGTGCTGATGAAGGACGGCACCGTCGAACAGGTGTCCAACCCGTCCAAGCTGCCGGATCTGTCCAAGGTCGAAGAGGTGCGCGAGCCGATCATCAAGGCGGTGATCTTCCTGCCCCAGGAATACGTCGGCCCGGTCATCACCCTGTGCAACCAGAAGCGCGGCGCCCAGGTGGACATGCTTTACCACGGCCGTCAGGTGCAGCTGATCTACGACATGCCGATGAACGAAGTGGTCATGGACTTCTTCGACAAGCTGAAGTCGGTGTCCCGTGGCTACGCCTCCCTCGACTACGAGTTCAAGGAATACCGCGCCGCCGATCTGGTCAAGCTCGACGTGCTGGTGTCCTCCGAGAAGGTGGATGCCCTGTCGATCATCGTGCACCGCGCCAACTCCCAGTACCGTGGCCGCGAGCTGGTGGCCAAGCTGCGTGAGCTGATCCCGCGCCAGATGTTCGACGTGGCCATCCAGGCCGCGATCGGCTCCAACATCGTCGCCCGTGAGACCATCAAGGCCCTGCGCAAGAACGTGCTGGCCAAGTGCTACGGCGGTGACATCACCCGTAAGAAGAAGCTCCTCGAGAAGCAGAAAGAGGGCAAGAAGCGCATGAAGCAGGTGGGCAATGTGGAGATTCCGCAGGAAGCCTTCCTGGCCGTGCTGCGGGTGGATGAAGGTAAATGAGCCTGCTGACTGGAGCTGATACGTGAATTTCGCCCTGATTCTTTTCCTGCTGTTGCTGGTGAGCGGCGTGCTGTGGGCGCTGGACCGTTTCGTCGCCAGCAAGCGGCGCAGCGTGGGCGCCAAGACGCCGTGGTGGGTCGAGTACGGCGCGAGCTTCTTCCCGGTGATCCTGGTGGTATTCTGCCTGCGGTCGTTCGTCGTCGAACCTTTCCGGATCCCGTCCGGCTCGATGATCCCGACCTTGCTGGTGGGCGATTTCATCCTCGTGAACAAATGGACCTACGGCATCCGCCTGCCGGTGATCAACAAGAAGATCATCGATGTGAACGAGCCGCAGCGGGGCGATGTGATGGTGTTCCGCTTCCCGGGCGATCCGTCCCTCGACTACATCAAGCGCGTGGTCGGCCTGCCCGGCGACAAGGTCGAGTATCTAGACAAGAAGCTCACGATCAACGGCCAGCCGGTGCCGCAAAACGCCGCCGGCGACTACCTGCACACCGATAGGCTCTACTATTCGCCGAGCTTCGTCGAGAAGCTGGGCAACGTCGAGCACCGGATCATCGTGGAAAATGCCGCGCCGGCATACGTTTCCCAGGTCACCAAGTATCCGTTCCAGGAAAACTGCACCTATACTAACCGCGGCCTTTCCTGCACCGTTCCCGCGGGCCACTACTTCATGATGGGTGATAACCGCGACGGCAGTTTCGACAGCCGCGGTTGGGGTTTCGTCCCGGAAAAGAACATTGTTGGCAAGGCTTTCTACATCTGGTTCAATTCCAGCGACCTGAAACGGATAGGCAGCTTCCAGTGATCATGACGCGAAAAAGTCAATCGGGCCTGAGTCTTGTCAGCGTGCTGCTGGTCGGCGGCACGATGGCTGCACTCGTGGTGTTGGGCCTCAAGCTCATCCCGGTGGTCAATGAGTACTTCGGGATCAAGCGTGCGCTGGCCGCGGTGGTAAGCGCCTCCAACCCCCAGAGCGCGACAGTTTCCGAGCTGCGCAACGCCTTCTCGAAGCGCGTCACCGTGGATGACATCACCAGCGTCACCCCGGCCGATATCGACATCACCAAGGAAAACGGCCGCATCGTCATGTCGGTCGACTACGCCCGCAAGGTGCCGCTCTATGGCAAGGTGAGCCTGCTGATCGAATTCTCCGCGTCGTCCGACGCAAACTGAGCCTCACCCCATGAAGTTGGACGCCCTGCAGCAGGCCATCGGCCATCGTTTTTCCCGGCCGGCGCTCCTGGAGCAGGCGGTCACCCATCGCAGCTTCGGATCGCCCAACAACGAGCGGCTCGAGTTTCTCGGCGACAGCGTGCTCAACTGCGTGACCGCCGTCGCCCTTTTCGGGCGCTTCGACAACCTGCGCGAAGGCGACATGTCGCGCCTGCGGGCCAACCTGGTGCGCCAGGAAGCCCTGCACAAGCTGGCCGACGGGCTCAGGCTCGGCGAATACCTGCGCCTGGGCGAGGGCGAACTGAAGAGCGGCGGTCATCGCCGCCCGTCGATCCTCGCCGACGCCCTCGAAGCCATCATCGCGGCGGTGTTTCTGGATGCCGGCTTCGAGGCAGCCAAAGGGGTGGTCGATCGCCTCTACGAAAAATCCCTGGCTGCGCTCGACCCGGCCCGCGCCCTGAAAGATCCCAAGACGGCGCTGCAGGAATGGCTGCAGGGCCGGCGGATGCCGCTGCCCAAATACTCGCTCGCCGATACCCGCGGCGAAGCCCACCAGCAGGAATTCGAGGTCGAGTGCGAGATCGCCGGCCTTGGCCTCAAGACCCGCGGCATCGGCGTGAGTCGCCGCGCTGCCGAACAGCAGTCCGCCCAGCGGGCGCTGGAACTCCTACCCCAGAAATGACCGAATCCAACACCACCGCCGCGGGCGGGCAGCCGATGCGTACCGGCTTCGTCGCCATCGTCGGCCGCCCCAACGTGGGCAAGTCGACGCTGCTCAACCGGCTCATCGGCCAGAAGATCAGCATCGTCTCCCGCAAGGCCCAGACCACCCGTCACCGGGTCACCGGCGTGCTGACCGAAGGCCAGGCCCAGTACATCTTTGTTGATACCCCGGGCTTCCAGACCCGCCACAAGAATGCCCTCAACCGGGCGATGAACCGCACCGTCACCCAGGTGCTGGCGGATGTGGATCTGGTGCTCTTCGTGATCGAGAGCGGCCGTTTCGGCCCCGCCGACGAGCAGGTGGTCAAGCTGCTGCCCGAGGGCGCCAAGGTGATCCTGGTGGTCAACAAGATGGACATGCTCGAGGACAAGTCCAGGGTGCTGCCCTTCCTCCAGAAGATGAGCGCGGTCTATCCCTTCGCCGAGATCGTGCCGGTGTCTGCCGAGAAGGGCCACAACACCGCCCAGCTCCTGAAGGCTGCCGAACCCTATCTGCCCGAAGGCGAGTGGATCTTCGGCGAGGATGACATCACCGACCGCAGCGAGCGCTTCCTGGCGGCCGAGTTCCTCCGCGAGAAGCTGTTCCGCCAACTCGGCGAGGAGCTCCCCTACGGCATGACCGTCGAGATCGAAAAATTCGAGGCCGAAGCCGGCATGCGCCGCATCAACGCCGCCATCATCGTCGACCGCGACGCCCACAAGGCGATGGTGATCGGCAAGGGCGGCGAACGCCTCAAGCGCATTGCGTCCGAAGCCCGCGTCGAGCTCGAGAAGCTCTTCGAATCCAAGGTCTTCCTGGAGGTGTGGGTGAAGGTCAAGAGCGGCTGGGCCGACGACGAGCGCGCGCTCAAGAGCCTCGGCTACGAATAAGCCGGCCCGGGGCAGCCTGCCGTGAGCGCCAAGCAGCGCGTCGACCAGCAGCCGGGCTTCGTGCTGCACAGCTACCCGTATCGCGAGACCAGCCTCATCGTCGAGGTGTTCAGCCGCGATTACGGCCGCGTCGGCCTGGTGGCCAAGGGCGCGCGGCGCCCGGCCTCGCAGCTGCGTGGTGTGCTGATGGCCTTCCAGCCGCTGTTCATCGACTGGAGCGGCGGCGGCGAGATGAAGACCCTGATACGCGCCGAATGGCAGGGCGGCCAGCCGCTGCTTGGTGGTCAGGCGCTGCTCTGCGCGTATTACGCCAACGAACTCCTGATGCGCCTCATGCCCCGCGAAGACGCCCATCCCCGGCTGTACGCCGCCTACGGCGAAGCCCTGCGGGCGCTGGCGGCGGGGGATTCCCAGGAAGTCGTCCTGCGCCGCTTCGAGCTCGCCCTGCTGCAGGAACTCGGCTACGGCCTGCTCCTCGAAACCGATGCGGACGACGCGCCGGTCCGGGGCGATACCCGCTACGCCTATATAATCGAGCGCGGTCCGATCTCGCTGGAGGGCTTCGATGCGGCCGGCGACGAGCTCGCCACCGTCACCGGCAAGACCCTGCTCGACATGGCCGCCGGCGATTTCCGCGATCCGGAAACCCTGGCCCAGAGCAAGGCCCTGATGCGCCGGCTCATCCAGCATTACCTCGGCGGGCAGCAGCTCCAGTCCCGCCGCGTATTCACCGAACTCTTTGCCTTTCCCGGAGACCTCTCTTGATCGAACTCGGCGTCAACATCGACCACGTGGCCACCCTCCGCCAGGCTCGCCGCACCTGGGAACCCGACCCCGTGTGGGCGGCCGTCGAAGCCCACCTGGGCGGTGCCGACGGCATCACCGTGCACCTGCGTGAAGACCGCCGCCACATCCAGGACGAGGACGTGCGCCGCCTGCGCGACCTTACCCAGATCAAGCTCAACCTCGAGATGGCCGCCACCGACGAGATGGTCGGCATCGCTTGCGGCATCAAGCCCGAGATGGCGATGTTCGTGCCCGAAGGCCGCCACGAGGTGACCACCGAAGGCGGCCTCGACATCGTGTCCCAGGAAGCCCGGCTCAAGGGCGCGGTGTCGCGCCTGGCCGACGCCGGCATCATCGTCAGCGTCTTCATCGACGCCGAGCCGGCCCAGGTCGAAGCCGCCGCGCGCATCGGCGCGAAGGTCTGCGAGATCCACACCGGCCCCTACGCGCACGCCTTCCACGCCGCTGGGCGCGACGCCGAAAGCCCCGCCGTGCTGGCCGAGATCGACAAGATCGCCCGCGCCGGCGAGGCGATCCGCGGCCTTGGCCTGCGCTTCAACGCCGGCCACGCGCTCAACTACTACAACGTCCAGCCGATCGCGCGCCTGCCGGGCATCCGCGAGCTGCACATCGGTCACTCCATCGTCAGCCGCTCGGTGTTCTCGGGCATGCGCGAAGCGGTGCGCGAGATGAAGCGCCTGATGCGCGAAGGCGCCGCCCTCGGCCGTCAAGCGTGATCCACGGCATCGGCACCGACATCGTCCGGGTCGCGCGCATCGCCGAGGCCCTGACGCGCCACGGCGCGCGCTTTGCGGCGCGCGTGCTGGATGCCACCGAGATGCCGGCGTTCGAGGCCGCCGCTCACCCCGAGCGCCTCCTTGCCAAGCGCTTCGCCGCCAAGGAAGCCTTCGGCAAGGCGCTCGGCACCGGGGTCGCCGTGCCGGCCACGCTCCACGCGGTGCGGGTTGGGCACGATGCTCTGGGCAAGCCCCTGTTCGAGTATTCCCCTGCGCTTGCAGACCACATGCGCGAGCGGGGCCTCACGGCCCACCTGAGCCTTTCCGACGAAGCCGAATACGTCGTCGCCTTTGCCGTCATCGAAAAACCATGAAGCCTTCCCACGCCCAGCCCGGCCCGATCATGCTCGACGTGGCCGCCCACGAAGTCACCGCCGAAGAACGCGAGATCCTGCAGCACCCGCTGGTGGGCGGGGTGATCCTGTTCGCCCGCAACTACGCCGAGCCCGACCAGCTGCGTGCGCTCACCGCCGCGATCCGCGCGGTGCGGCCCGAGCTGGTGATCTCCGTCGACCACGAAGGCGGCCGCGTCCAGCGCTTCCGCGACGGTTTCACCCGTCTGCCAGCGATGCGTCGATTCGGCGCCGTGTGGAATGACGATCCCACCGCCGCCACCGCGGCGGCTCGCCATGCCGGCTTCGTGCTGGCCGCCGAACTGCGCGCCCATGGCGTCGATCTCAGCTACGCGCCGGTGCTCGATCTCGACTATGGCGTCAGCAGTGTGATCGGCGATCGGGCCTTCCACCGCGATCCGCAGGTCGCCACCGAGCTCGCCCGGGCGGTGATCGCCGGGCTGTCGGATGCCGGCATGCGCGCGGTGGGCAAGCATTTTCCTGGTCACGGCGCGGTCGAGGCCGATTCCCACGTGGCGATTCCCGTCGATGGCCGCAGCTTCGATGCGGTGTGGGCCGACGACATCCAGCCCTTCCGCAACCTGGCGTTGGAACTGGGCGGCGTGATGCCCGCCCACGTGATCTTCGAAAACATCGATCCGCGCCCGGCGGGCTTCTCGCCCTTCTGGCTGCAGGAGGTGCTGCGCGGCCGGCTCGGTTTTGGCGGAGTGATCTTCTCCGACGACCTGACCATGGAAGGCGCCAGCGTGGCGGGCGACATCGTGGCCCGCGCCAGCGCCGCCCACAGCGCCGGCTGCGACATGGTGCTGGTGTGCAACCGGCCCGATCTGGCGGTGCAGCTCATCGACCGCTGGCGTCCGGAGGTGAGCGCCGACAGCGCCGCCCGCGTCGCCGCCCTGCGCCCGCGCCCCGGCACGATGCCGGCTGATCCGGAAACCCTGGCTGGCTGGGCGCCCTACGTGGCTGCCCGCGACAGCGTGCTCGCCCTGGCCTGATCCGCCCGCGCCATGAGCTTCGACGCGAAGGCCTTCCTGCGCACCCTCACCGAGGAGCCCGGCGTGTACCGGATGATCGGCGAGGGCGACGCGGTGCTCTACGTCGGCAAGGCCAAGAACCTCAAGCGGCGGGTGTCGTCCTACTTCCAGCGCACCCAGCTGTCGCCGCGCATCGCGATCATGGTGGGGCAGGTGGTGCGCGTCGATACCACCGCGACCCGCTCCGAGGCCGAGGCGCTGATCCTCGAAAACAACCTCATCAAGAGCCTCGGGCCCAAGTACAACATCCTCTTCCGGGACGACAAGTCGTACCCGTACATCGCGCTGTCGGCCGGCGAGTTTCCGCAGATCTACTACCACCGCGGTGGCTTCCGGAAGGGCGAGCGCTACTTCGGGCCTTTCCCCAACAGCTGGGCGGTGCGGGAGACCCTGCACCTGATGCAGAAGATCTTCCGCCTGCGCACCTGCGAGGACACCACCTTCTCCAACCGCTCGCGGCCGTGCCTGCTGCACCAGATCAACCGCTGTACCGGGCCGTGTGTCGGGCTGATCGACAAGGAGGCCTACGCCAGCGACGTGCGACTCGCCAGCCTGTTCCTCAACGGCCGCCACGGCGACGTGGTGGATGATCTGTCGCGCCGGATGCAGGCCGCGTCCGACGAACTCGCCTTCGAGAAGGCCGTCGTCTATCGCGACCAGATCCGCAACCTGCAGGCGGTGCTCCACAAGCAGTTCGTCGAGAGCGCCAAGGATGAGGACGTGGACGTGATCGCCGCGCTGGAGCGGGGCGGCATGGTGTGCGTCAATCTGGCGATGATCCGCGGCGGCCGCCACCTGGGCGACCGGCCGCTGTTCCCCAGCAACGCCCAGGGCGTCGCGCCACTGGATGCGCTGGTGGCCTTCGTCGAGCAGCACTACCTCGATCATCCGCTGCCCGGGCGAATCCTCGTCAATGGCGATCCGGCCGTGGTGAAGGAGGCGCTGGACGAAGTCATCGAAGGCAAGGTGACGGTCGTCGCCGCCCGTTACGAGAACGAGCGCGCCTGGATCGGCATGGCCGAGAACAACGCCAGCCTCGCGCTGTTGGCGCGGGAGCAGGAGTCCAGCCGGGGCGAACAGCGCCTCGAAGCCCTGCGCGACGCCATCGGCCTTGGCGACGTGCCCAGCCGCATCGAATGCTTCGACATCTCCCACACCATGGGCGAGGCCACCGTGGCCTCTTGTGTGGTGTGGGACGGCAAGGCCATGAAGAAATCCGAATACCGCCGCTACAACATCACCGGCATCACCGCCGGCGACGACTACGCCGCGATGCGTCAGGCGCTCACCCGGCGTTACGAGAAGGTGGCGGCGGGCGAGGGCGTGCGGCCCGACGTGATCCTCATCGACGGCGGCAAGGGCCAGATGGGCGTGGCGAAGGAAGTGCTCGCCGAGCTGGGGCTCGAATCCATCACCATGTTCGGTGTGGCCAAGGGCGAGAGCCGCAAGCCGGGCCTCGAAGAGCTGGTCTTCCCCGACGGCCGCGAGCCGGTGCATCTGCGCCCGGACGCGCCGGCCCTGCACCTGATCCAGGAAATCCGCGACGAAGCCCACCGTTTCGCCATCACCGGCCACCGCGCCCGCCGCGCCAAGACCCGCAACACCTCCCGCCTCGAAGACATCGCCGGCGTCGGCCCCACCCGTCGCCGCAAGCTGCTGGCGGCCTTCGGCGGCATCGATGGTGTGCGCAACGCCACGGTCGAAGATCTGTGTCGCGTGGAAGGCATCAACCGGCATCTTGCCGAACAGATATACAATTCGCTGCGATAGCCAGCGAACGCCGACATGCCTCTGAACATTCCCAATACCCTCACCTGGGCGCGAATAGCGCTGATCCCGTTTTTCGTCGGCATTTATTACTTCCCGGACAACGTGATCTCCCCCGAGGACAAGAACTTCGCGGCGACGCTCACCTTCATCGTGGCCGCGGTGACCGACTGGTTCGACGGCTACCTGGCGCGCTCCTTGGGCCAGACCTCGGCCTTCGGCGCCTTCCTCGATCCGGTGGCCGACAAGCTGATGGTCGCCGCCGCACTCATCGTGCTGGTGCATCTGGGGCGGGTTGATTCGCTGATCGCGCTGGTCATCATCGGGCGCGAGATCACCATCTCGGCGCTGCGCGAGTGGATGGCCAAGGTTGGCGCCGCCGGCAGCGTGGCGGTGGCCTTCGTGGGCAAGCTCAAGACGGCGGCCCAGATGTCGGCGATTCCGCTGCTGCTCTACGAAGCCCCGGTGCTGGGCTTCGACAGCATCGGGCTCGGCACCGTGCTGATCTACGTGGCGGCGGTGCTCACCCTGTGGTCGATGGGCTACTACATGCGCTGTGCGTGGCCGGAGCTCGCCAAGCGCAGCCGCTAAGGCGGGCTCTACAAAATCTTCCGAAAGTGCTTGACGCCGCAGTTACAGTGTCTATAATGGCGGCTCTTTCAGGGCGGCAGTAGCTCAGTTGGTAGAGCGCAACCTTGCCAAGGTTGAGGTCGAGAGTTCGAGACTCTTCTGCCGCTCCAAATAAGAACGGGGAAAACGATGATTCGTTTTCCCCGTTTGCATTTTTGCGCCTTCATTGGCGCTTCCATCGGCGACACCCCGCCAGGGGCATGTTGCGCCTTGCCCGCTTTTTTCCGTCTCCGCGTTCGCCAACCTCGTTGCGCGTCTTGGTTCGAGGTCGTGCCGGGGTCGTCGCACGTCTGCAAGATTCCCGTCGCCTCCCTGTCATCGGGTTTGCTTACGATCATCACGAACGATCACTTGAGCGGGAGATCCGAAATGAAGCGAATTCTCAAAACGGGTGTGAGACGGATGCTGCGCAATCTGTTCGGTCCGGGCGTCGAGGCCTTCGTGGTCGATGACGATTGGCAAGCCTTGCTGTTCGTACCGGATAGCCGTTGAAGCAAAAAGGGAGAGCCCATGCTCTCCCTTGCCTTGTCGGTGAGCTTAAACCCGTTCGATCACGACCGCGATGCCGTGGCCGACGCCGATGCACAGGCTGACGACCGCGTAACGGCCGCCACTGCGGTGGAGTTGGCGGGCGGCGGTGAGCGCAATGCGTGCGCCGGACGCGCCGAGCGGGTGACCGAGGGCAATGGCGCCGCCGTTCGGATTGACGCGCGGATCGTCGTAGGCGAGGCCGAGCAGCTTCAGGCAGCCAAGCACCTGGGGTGCGAAGGCTTCGTTGATCTCGATGACGTCCATGTCGGCGAGCGCGAGTCCGGTCCGTTCGAGGGCTTTCGGAATGGCGTGAGCCGGCCCGACGCCCATGATGCGCGGCTCGACGCCGCTGACGGCGCCGGCGAGGATGCGGGCGATCGGCTTGCGGCCGGCTTTCTCGCCGGCCGCCATGTTGCCGATCAATAGCGCCACCGCGCCGTCGTTGATCCCCGAAGCGTTGCCGGCGGTGACCACGCCACCCGGTGCCAGGGGCTTGAGCCGGGAGAGGCTATCGAAGTCGCTTTCGGGGCGCGGGTGCTCGTCGTCGATAACCATTGCCGGCGGCGTTTTGCGGCCGGTCGGAACGGCGATGGGCAGGATCTCGTCCGCATAGAATCCGGCCGCTTTGGCGGCAGCGTATTTTTCCTGGGAGCGTGCGGCGAAGCGGTCGGAATCCTCGCGGCTGAGGCCAAACTGAACGGCGACGTTGTCGGCCGTCTCGGGCATCGTGTCGTTACCGTATTGCTCGACGAGGCGCGGGTTGGGGAAGCGGGCGCCAATGGTGGTGTCGAAGACCTTGAAGTCGCGGCCGAAGGCGGATTCCGACTTGGCGACCACGAAGGGGGCGCGGGTCATGCTTTCGACGCCGCCGGCCACGTAGAGCCCGCCTTCGCCACAACTCACCGCGCGGGCGGTGTCGAGCACTGCGGCAAGGCCGCTGCCGCACAGGCGGTTGACCGTCTGGCCGGCCACTTCCGGCGGCAGGCCGGCGAGCAGCGCGGCATGGCGACCGAGGTTGCGGCTGTCTTCGCCGGCCTGACAGGCACAGCCGAGGACCACGTCCTCGATGTCTTCGGCGCGGAAGCCGGAGCGGGCGACCGCTTCACGGATCACGGTGGCGGCCAGATCGTCGGGGCGCACGTTGGCGAGCTTGCCGGCGTGGCGGGCGATGGGGCTGCGGAGTCCAGAATAAAGGTAGGCGTCAAGCACGATTTTTCCTTGGTAGTGTTCAGTTTTCGGGAGTCAGCAGCGACACGCCCAGGCGCGCACGGCGGATCAGCCACGGGCTGGGGCGATAGCGCGGATCGCGATAGAAGGCGTGGAGCGTGTCGAGGATGTCCAGCACGGTGCGGGGGCCGAGGGCATCGCCGAAGGCCAGCGGGCCTTGCGGATAGCCGAGGCCGAGAGTGACGGCGCCGTCGATGTCGTCCGGCGTGGCGATGCGTTGTTGGGCGATGTCGCAGCCGATATTGACGATCATCGCCAGCACGCGCTGGGCGACGAAGCCGGGGCTGTCGTGGATGGCGGTGAGCGGCAGCCCGGCGTTGCCGAGGGCGGCGCGGGCGGCATCGCGGATGGCCGGCAGGGTGATGGGCGTCGTCATCAGGGTGATGTGTCGGGCCAGGCCGAGCGGATCGACGGCAACCGTGCGGCGGGCATCGAGGCCTTCGGCCAGCGCGGCGGTCGTGGCGTCGTGGCCGATGGGCAGCACGATGCACACCGATTCGGCGCCGGGCGTTTCGCCGTCGTCGACGGGTGCGCCGCTGGCCTCGACGAGCGCGAGCACCTGTTTGCGCCGGTCCGGATCGCGCCGGCTGACCCACATCGGCGTGGCGCCGGCTGGCGGGATCGTTTCTTCCGGCACGGGCTGGGCCTTGCCGTCGGCGTAGGTGTAGAAGCCGCGCCCGGTTTTTCGGCCGAGCAGGCCGGCCGCGAGGCGCTGGCGGGTGATCGGCGACGGACGGTAGCGCGGTTCCTGGTAATACTGGTTGTAGATCGACTCCATCACCGGCTGCGACACGTCGAGGCCGGTCAGGTCGAGCAGTTCGCAGGGGCCCATCCGGAAGCCGGCGCCGCGCATGATGCGGTCCAGGTCGGCGGGCCGGGCGATGCCTTCGCCGAGAATCCGCAGGGATTCGGTGAGGTAACCGCGGCTGGCGTGGTTGACGATGAAGCCCGGTGTGTCGCTGGCGCGCACCGGGCGATGGCCGATGCGCCGGGCGAGACCGCTCAGGGCGTCGCCGACCCAGGGTTCGCCGACCACCGAGTCGATGACCTCGACGACCTTCATCAGCGGCACTGGGCTGAAGAAGTGGAAGCCACCGACGCGGCCGGGCAGACGGCAGGCTGCGGCGATGGCGGTCACCGGCAGCGAGGAGGTGTTGGTGGCGAGAATGCAGTCGTCGCCCACCACGTCTTCAAGCTGGCGGAACAGTTCGCGTTTGGCGTCGAGGTTTTCGACGATGGCTTCGATGACGACCCGGCATCCGGCCAGATCGGCGAGCGCGTCGGCCACATGCAGGCGGGCGACGGCGGCAGTGACGGCCGCGGTGTCGAGCTTGCCCTTGGCGGCCAGCGTGTCGAGGGTCGCGGCGACGGCGGTGCGGGCTTCTTCCGCGGCACCCGCGCGGGCGTCGAAAAGCCACACGTCGATGCCGGCCTGGGCGGATATCTGGGCGATGCCGCGGCCCATCAGGCCGGTGCCGACGATGCCCAATACGAGTTCGCCGGTGGTGGTGTTCAGCATGATTTCATTCCCCGGTGAATTGTGGATCGCGTTTTTCGAGGAAGGCGTGCATGCCTTCCTTCTGGTCGCGGCTGGCGAACAGCAACTGAAAGGCCTTGCGTTCAAGCATCAGGCCGGTTTCGAGCGAGGCATCCTCGCCGGCGAGGAGCACTTCCTTGATCTGGGCGACCGCCAGCGGCGGACGGAGGGCGATGAGTTCGGCCAGCTCGAGTGCGCGGTCGAGCACTTCCTCGTCCGCCACCACTTCGCTGACCAGGCCCATTGCCGACGCTTCTTCGGCGGCGATCGGCAGGCCGGTGAGGAGCATTTTCATGGCCTTGAACTTGCCGACGGCCCGGTTGAGGCGTTGGGTGCCGCCGGCGCCCGGCATGATGCCGACCTTGACTTCGGGCTGGCAGAAGGAGGCGCTGCGACCGGCGACGATGATGTCGGCGTGCATCGCCAGTTCGCAGCCGCCGCCCCAGGCGAGGCCGCTCACTGCGGCGATCACGGGTTTCGGGCAGGCTGCGACGGTCTGCCACAGCTTCTGGGTGTTGCGCAGCATGATCTCGACGGCGCTGCGGTCGGCCATGTCGCGGATGTCGGCGCCGGCGGCAAAGACCTTGTCGCCGCCGGTCAGCACGATGCAGCGCAGGTCCGGCTCCTGGCCCAGCGCGGCGAAGTGTTCGGCCAGCCCGCTGCGGACGGCCTGATTCAGCGCGTTGCGCGCTTCCGGACGATTCATCCGGATGATCGCCACGTGCGCAGACGGGCGTTCGACAACGACTTCGTTCATTTTCGGATTCCTGTCAGGTTTGTTCCGCGGGGCGGAACGGCGTTTAAAATCTCCGGCGCCCACTTCCGGGATGCCACGAGCGACGGTCAAACAGAAAAATGGAATTCCACACCCGCAAACTGATCCGCTTTTCCCACTGCGATCCGGCCGGCATCGGCTTCTATCCCCGCTACGTCGAGCTGGTGAATGAAGTGGTGGAGGACTGGTGCAACGACGGGCTGGGGGTGAGCTTTCACCAGATGCACGAGCACCTGCGCCTCGGCCTGCCGGTGGTGCGCCTGGAGATGGAGTTCATGATTCCCAGCCGCTACGGCGATGTGCTCGATTTCTCGCTGCGCATCCTGCGCATCGGCGCGTCGTCGATGACCATCGAGGTGAGCGCCACGGCGGAGGAGCGGCTGCGTTTCCGGGGCGAACTGGTGGTCGCGATGATGTCGCTGGACAGCCTCCGCCCGGTGGTGATCGACGCCGAGTGGCGGCCCCGTTTCGAGCGCTATCTGGTGACGGCGGAAAGCGCCTGATGTTTCGTGGCATGCGCATTCCGCCGACTCGTCTTACGGGTGGAAGCTGACGAACTCCGCCACCGGGACGCGCCCGGTGAGGAGCGCGTTTTCCGGCGCCGCGGGGTCTGCGTGGCCGAGCGCGATGCCCGCCACCACCTGCTCGTTCTCCGGCAGCGCCAGCAGTTCGGCGATGATCCGGTGATAGTCGATCCACGCCGCCTGGGCGCAGGTGGCGAGGCCGCGGGCGGTGGCGGCGAGCATGACGTTCTGCAGGAACATGCCGTAGTCGAGCCAGCTGCCTTGGGCGAGGCGGCGGTCGATGGTGAACATCAGCCCCACCGGCGCCCCGAAGAACTCGAAGTTCTTGCGCATCTGGGCTCGCATGCGGGCTTTTTCTCCACGGGCGATGCCCAGCACGCCGTATAGATCGCCGCCGCATTTGCGCCGCCGCGCCAGATAGGGCTCGAAGAACTCGGTGGGGTAGTAGTGGTATTCCGGCGTGTGGCTGCCGTCGGCGGCGTCGAAGGCGGAACAGACCCGCTCGATGAGCGTGTGCAGCGTGGCGCCGGTGAGCACGTGCACGCGCCAGGGCTGGATGTTGTTGCCCGACGGCGCATTGGATGCGACGCGCAGGATGTCTTCGATCTCCTCGCGGGCAATGGGCGTCGGCAGGAAGGCACGGATCGAGTGCCGATCGAGCATGACCCGATCGACAGCCGCGCTCAGCTTGGTGTTGGTCATTGGGGCGTCTCCCGGGTCATGCTCGGGGCTCAGTTGCCGAAGGCGGCGATGCCGGTCTGGGCGCGGCCGAGGATCAGCGCATGGACGTCATGGGTGCCTTCGTAGGTATTCACGACTTCCAGGTTGACCAGGTGGCGGGCCACGCCGAACTCGTCGGAGATGCCGTTGCCGCCCATCATGTCGCGGGCCATGCGGGCGATGTCGAGGGACTTGCCGCAGGAGTTGCGCTTCATGATCGAGGTGATCTCGACCGCGTCGATGTGTGCGTCCTTCATGCGGCCGAGGCGCAGGCAGCCTTGCAGGGCGAGGGTGATCTCGGTCTGCATGTCGGCGAGTTTTTTCTGGATGAGCTGGTTGGCGGCGAGGGGACGGCCGAACTGCTTGCGGTCGAGCACGTATTGGCGGGCGCGGTGCCAGCAGTCTTCGGCGGCACCCAAGGCGCCCCAGGCGATGCCGTAGCGGGCGGAGTTGAGGCAGGTGAAGGGGCCTTTGAGGCCGCGCACGTCCGGGAAGGCGTTTTCGTCGGGGCAGAACACTTCGTCCATGACGATTTCGAGATCGGAAGAGCGTCGTGTAGG
>ERZ650306.212-NODE-212-length-34340-cov-10.087677_pt1 | contig 34340 bp, 31 predicted proteins | sample MGYA00376242_ERZ650306 | MGnify/ENA primary metagenome ERZ650306 (study PRJEB26733, sample SAMN07839244) | wastewater metagenome | biome: urban; feature: wastewater treatment plant; material: waste water | place: USA: North Carolina | collected 2016-03-31 ... | reverse complement strand
CCGACACTCACTCGGTGACAGAAGAATTGAAGGAGTCTGTCAAGAATATGGAAAATCCAATCTCGCTGGATTACAGGAACGTTAAAACCTGTGAGGAAATGAAAAATTTAATCAATGATTATATCACGAAGAATCATGAGGGCCAAACACACAGGGGGAGCGGACTGATCAAGGAAAACGGTAAATACATCCTCATTTGCGCCACTTTCAACGAAGACGACAAAATGCTGATTTTATCATTCGACATTACCAACATACTCCATGAACTTCTTCATTCCAGCGACAAAAAAACAAGAGAAGAAGTTAAGGAATACATCGCGTCTTTAACTTCAGAAAATGTGGAATGATAACGGTTTTTCCACTACAGAATCCGCCATGTTGAAAAAAATAAAAAACTGGTATTTTGGGAAAGAAGCACTATCAATAGCAAAAGATGTTAGATTGATTACTATTGGTATAAAGCAACCTAAAACAAATGATTTTACAATTGATGCAGATATACATTGCTTAAATAGTTTACTAGTTAAGCTAGGAAGAAAATTGTAGGAAATTCGTTTATTATGCTAGATTAGGTATAAATTTTTAAATGCGAGGGGAAGGAGAGTATATATGTATAAAGAAGTAATTGGAAAAAATGAAAGAATAGGAAAGAATGGCAAAGCAAAGTGCTTTTGCTGTGGGAATTATACGATAGATAGATTATTTGAGGAATGTTCTGTCTGTTTATGGCAATATGATGGAATAGATTTTGATAAATCAGAGGATAAACGAAGTGCTCCAAATGGAATGTCAGTAAAAGAGGCTAGGAAAATTTTTGAAGAAGATGGAGTTTGCGTACCGGGATTTAAACACCTAGTTAGAGATCCTATTGATGATGAGTTACCAGAAAATAATGAGTAATTAAACGGAAGAAAGCTTCATATATTAAAAACAACAGGAGGAAAAAATGAAAAAGATAATTTTAATGGTATTTTTAGCGCTAGGGGTTATGTCGTTTTCTGCAATGGACAAAGTAATAATTGTTGTTCAAAATGATAACTACGAGACACCGTTTATAACGGGAACATACAGTAGAGGAATGCTTGCGGACACTTTGTTTAGTGGGAGTAAGGATAGTGGAGTAGGAGAGAGTATTTATAATCAAGTTTATAAAACAGATAAAATAACATTTGTAATTGAAAAGTATGAAGAAGGAACACTTGTAAAAGTATTGAAGTATTTTGAAAAAAAAGAATATAATGGAAAAATAGAAGTAATTGAAATTGCTGAATTGGAAAACACAAAAATGAGAGAAATTATAACTAAGAATGATTGGAATTACTCTGTTTATACGAAAGCTACGGAAGTACCGGGAGAATATAAAACAAAAGAAGGAACATTTACAAAAGCAGATGCTGTTAATGATTTTTTATTTAATCTTAAGAAGCAACTAAAGTAAAAAAATCATGGTAATCCGAAAGGGTTACCTTCTTTTTTATTTATCATATTTTACTGTATTTTATTGCTCAAAAATGCTATAATATGCGTAAGTAATTGACAAGTAATATAGAGACACAAAAAAAGACCTGTAAACAGAGGTTTTATTTGTGTTTGATAAATTTTTAGATAAATAAAAAAAGACGATGAAATAGAGGGATAATAAAATGGCTGAAACTCCATTAATGAAGCAGTATAAAGCTATAAAAGAACAACATCAAGATTCAATATTATTTTTTAGACTAGGTGACTTTTATGAAATGTTTTTTAAGGATGCTGAAATTGCAGCCAAAGAATTAGGATTGACATTGACTTCTAGAAATAAAGAAAAAGATATTGATGTACCATTAGCTGGAATACCATATCATTCTGCAGCAGCATACATATCAAAACTTGTAAATAAAGGGTATAAAATTGCAATATGCGAGCAGACAGAAGATCCAAAACAAGCTAAAGGGCTTGTTAAACGTGAAGTTGTAAAAATAATAACGCCTGGAACAATAGTGGATATTGACTCACTTGATGCAACAAGCAACAATTATTTACTAAGCATCAAAATGGTTGATAAACACATTGGAGTCGCATATATAGACATAACAACGGGGGAATTTAAAGCTGTTGAGGTAGAAAAAGATGATGACTATGGGAAATTATTGAATGAATTAAATAAGATAGAACCAAGAGAGATATTGATTGAACACAATTTTTACGAAGCAATAAAAGATAAATTAGATGATTTCGTACAGAAAAGTGATTCTAGTTTAACAATTGTTAACAAAGTAAGAGATGCGGAAGGATTAATATCAGAGTATTTCAATATAGTATCATTAGAAAGCTTTGGAATCAAAGGATTAAAACACGTTATTGATGCATCAGCACTAGTTTTGGATTATGCTGTTACGATGCAAAAAGAAAACGAGCTTTCAATTGAGAAAATAGAATTTGTTAATATATCTAACTTTGCAGAGATAAATGCTATCACAAGAAAAAACCTTGAGTTAACTAAAAATCAAAGAGAAAAAACAATTTATGGCTCTCTTTTGTGGGTTATAGATAAGTGTAAAACATCAATGGGAACAAGGCTTTTAAAAAAATATATAAATAATCCTCTTCTTGATGGAAATGAAATAGTTAATAGACAAGAAAATGTACTGTATTTCATGGAAAATATAATAACAAGAGAAGATATAAAAGAAAAATTAGAGTCAATTTATGATTTAGAAAGATTAGTTGGAAAGATAATATTTGGAAATGAAAATGGGAAAGATATGACAGCGCTGAAACATACAATTAAATCAGCTATAGAAATATGTCAAATACTTGCTCAAACATCATTTTTTGATGATATAGATATGCAAAAGCTTTTTGAAATATATAAATTAATTGATGAAAGTATAAGCGAAGATTCACCATTCTCTGTTAGAGAAGGGAACATGATAAAAAGAGGTTACAATCAAGAACTTGATGAAATATTTACAATCATGAATTCAGGTAAGGATTATCTAATCGAGATAGAGACAAGAGAACGAGAAAGAACAGGAATTAAGAACATGAAAATCAAGTATAATAAAGTTTTTGGATACTTTATTGAAGTAACAAATTCTAACTTGAGCTTAATTCCAGAAGACTATATAAGGAAGCAAACATTAAGTAATGCGGAGCGTTTTATAACTCCGGAACTTAAAAAATATGAAGATACAATAATCAATGCAAAAGCTAAAATAGAAGACATTGAGTACTACTTATTTAAAGAAGTTACAACGAAAATAAAAGTCTATAAGCAAGAATTAACGAGGTTAGCAGAGCGATTAGCGTATTTAGATGTTATTGTTTCATTTGCAACAACTGCAATAGAGAATAACTACTCTAGACCAGAAATAACAGATGGATTTGAGTTAGAGATAGTTAATGGAAGACATCCTGTTGTTGAGAAGCTAATTGGAAGAGAAGAGTATGTCTCTAATGATGTTAAATTTGATGACAAAGAGCGTTTTATGGTCTTAACAGGGCCTAATATGGCAGGAAAATCTACATATATGAAACAAGTTGCATTAATTACAATAATGGCGCAGATTGGATCATATGTTCCAGCAGAAAAAGCGATACTGCCAATTATAGACAAATTCTTAACGAGAATAGGCGCATCGGATGACATATTAACAGGTCAAAGTACTTTTATGGTAGAAATGAGTGAAGTTTCAAATATAATAAATAATGCAACAGAACGAAGTCTTATTATTCTTGATGAAGTTGGACGTGGAACATCAACATTTGATGGGATATCAATTGCAACAGCAATATCAGAATACATTCATGACAAAATAAAAGCAAAAACAATATTCGCGACACATTATCATGAATTAACAGATTTGGAAAATAAATTTGATAATATGGTAAATTACAGAATAGAAGTCGAAGAAAAGAACAACAAAGTAATGTTTCTAAGAACGATACTAAAAGGCGGAGCAGATAAATCTTATGGTTTAGAAGTAGCTAGGTTAGCAGGTCTCCCTAAAGAAATATTATTAAATGGGAAGAAAGTTCTTAGAACACTTGAACAGAGAAAAAGGTTAATAGAAAAAACTATTAGTGTTGAACAATTGTCTTTATTTGGCGTTTATTCTGAGCAAGATGAGGAAGAAGAACTAATTGTAAATAATAGAGATGAAGTAATGGAAGATGTTATATTTGAATTTGAAAATAAAGATATAAATAATATGACACCAATTGAAGCGTTAAGATTTTTAGCAGATATTAAGGTGAAAATAGAGGAGATAAAATAATGTGGAAAAAAGGAGCCTACGGTTTTCTAGGATTATTAGCAGTATATTTTTTGTACGTTATATTTTTTAAGAATATTTCTGTACCACAGCAACAAATGGAAAAGCAAATAAAAACTAAGAAAGTGGTATATAGACTTAAAGATGACGCTATTATCTATGCGGATGAGCAAATAGGAGCACCAACAGACGATATAATTAAATTTAAAGGTGTAATTGTTGATTTAACTAAGAAAAACATGATGATTTCAGCAAAAAATGCCACTGTTGAGACAAAAACGTCTAATTTGACATTCGAAGGAAAAGTTTTTGGTAAGTCAAAAGACAACAAATGGAATTTGATGACAGAGAGAGCTGAATATAAAAAAGAGGGCGATCGTGTAACAACAACAGCGAGAACAAAAGTAGTTAACAATGAGAAGAAAATGGAATTGGAAGCTGATAGAGTCGAAACAACTACAGCGTTTAAAGAGGTAAAAGGTATTGGGAATGTGATTTACAAACAAGCAGATAAAAATTTAAATTCTAATGAAGCTACATATTATGATGATGCACAGAAAATAAATGCTGTTGGTAATGTTGTATACAAAGATAGCAAAGGAACAATGACGTCTAATAGCGCGATATACGACATAGTAAAAAAACAAGTCGAAGCTACTGGAAATGTAAAATATCAAGGAAAAGATTTAATGGTAACAGCAGCCAAAGCATACTATGATGAAACTACGCAAATAACTAGAGGAACTGGTGGCGGAACATTCCATTATAAACCAAAAAATATAACTGGTTCATACGTTGATGGAGTATACGACCTTAAGAATGAATTATTAACAACAGGGTCAAAATATGTATTAAATTATGATGGTTATGTAGTGAATGGGACTAACATGGTGTATGCATTTAAAGCAGGAGATGCTACATTAAATTCTAATTTTGCAATAAGAAAGCAAAACTTTGTAATTTCAGGGACAAGTGGAAATATAAATACAAATTCGAAAAATATTTTTTCTAATAATATGATGATGAGAAGTGATCAAGGAGATGTAATTAAATCGAAAACCGGTGAAGGTAATTTCGAGAAAAGAGAATTCAAATTTGATGGAAATGTAAATGGAAAAATAAGAGGAAATGTTAAAGATTTTGTTGCAGATCCTAAAAAAATGGTTGATTCAGAGGCGATATATTTCAGAGGAAATACTGCGAAAGTATATTTCTTAGTTCATAAAAATAAAGACTATAGTGTAACTAGAAGTGAAATCAAAGGTAATGTCAATATGAATTATAAAGAAATAAACTTAAACTCTCAGTATAATGAAATAGATACATCAAAAAATTTAATTATGGCTAGAGATAAAGTAATGATGAATTTTAGAGGAAACACACAAATGACTTCTAACTTTATATATCTTGATTTGAATACAGAAAAAGGATATGCACAAAATAATGTAAAAATTGTAAGTAATATTGATGGAATTGGGTCAGTGAATATAAGTGCGGATAAAGCTACAATAGACAATAAAGCAAGAAAACTAATATTAGATGGAAATGTTGAGACATATAGAGGGAAAACAAAAGTTACATCTAAGAAAGCAACATATTATGTTGATCAGAAGATTCTTGAGAATGAACAGAATATAAAAATAAATTATTATCTACAGAAAAATGATTCTAACACACAAACTACAGGAAAAGCAGATCCTAAAGATACAGCGGCGGTAGATAATGTGTATAGTAGACTAAATATAAATGCGGATGATGTAAAAAACAATACAAGTCTCAATTTGGTTAAATCAATGGTTGCGTCTAATGGTGTTAATACGCAGGTGAAATGGACAAGTTCTAACACAAATGCAATTGATGTAACAGGGAAAATAAATAAGCAGTTTTATGGGGGAACGTCAAAAACAGTTACAATGAATGCAAATATTGTTTCTAAAAACGCACAAAAAATAAAATCATTCAATCTAACAGTTCCATCAGAAACTGTATTAGAAATGTTAAAAAGAGGATCTAGTAATATATATATACCAGTTGTTTCACGGGTAGATACAGAAATAACATTACCTAGAACGGTTGGAATAAATACATTTAAAGGAATGATTCAAGTTCCTGTAACATGGAAAGCGAATGGAGCAGTAGTTAGTGATCGTATTAATGTTAATGCGTATAATTCAGAGTTAGAAGGAACATTGACATATTTAGGAACAAATTATACCAAAACATATAGAATTAAGTTGAATCAATGATAATAGTACTTAAGGGAGAATAGATGAGTAGAAAAATAAGTATAGAAGCTTCTAATTTGAAGAAGATATATAAAAAGAGAGAAGTTGTGAAAGATGTTAGTTTAAGTATGGAAAAAGGTGAGATTGTAGGACTTCTTGGACCAAATGGAGCAGGGAAAACAACAACTTTTTACATGATAACAGGAATTATTCAACCCAATTATGGAACAGTCCAATATAATGGTGAGGACATAACAACAGCACCAATGTATGAAAGAGCTAGACTGGGACTAGGTTATTTACCGCAAGAAGCATCGGTATTTAGGAATATGACTGTTGAAGAAAACATATTAGCAGTACTAGAAATGAGAAAAATACCTAAGGCAGAAAGACTTTCTATAACAAGTAACCTTATAGAAGAATTTAAACTTTCACATGTTGCTAAAAATCTTGGATATTCTCTATCTGGAGGAGAAAGACGAAGAGTGGAGATTGCTAGAACAATATCGACTAATCCTGATTTCATACTTTTAGATGAGCCATTTGCAGGAGTAGATCCAATTGCTGTTGAGGATATTCAAAATATAATAATAAAATTAAAAGAGCGTGGATTAGGAATATTAATAACAGATCATAATGTTAGAGAAACTCTAAGAATAACAGAAAGAGCCTATATTATGGCAGAAGGAAGCATATTAATATCAGGAACGAGCAACCAAATAGCAAATGATGAAAGAGCAAGAAAAGTGTATTTGGGAGATAATTTCAAGTTAGATTAATCAATTAGAGTTAAATAAATTAGGAGGAAGAATGACAGGTAATGAAGTAAGAAAGAGTTTTATAGACTTTTTCAAATCAAAAGAACACAAACATTTTGAAAGTGCATCATTAATACCAGATGATAAGACGCTTTTGTTAACGGTAGCAGGAATGGTACCTTTTAAACCATTTTTCTTAGGAGAAAAAGAAGCTCCATTCAAAAGAATTACAACATATCAAAAATGTATAAGAACAAATGATCTAGAAAACGTAGGAAGAACACCAAGACATCAAACTTTTTTTGAGATGTTAGGTAACTTTTCATTTGGAGATTATTTCAAAGAAGAATCTATTGCATGGTCGTGGGAGTACATAACAGAAGTACTTAAATTAGAAAAAGAAAAATTATATATCTCAGTTTTTGAAACTGATGACGAAGCTTATAAAATATGGAATGAAGTTATTGGGATACCCAAAGAGCGATTAGTTAGATTAGGAGAAGCAGATAATTGGTGGGCAGCAGGACCGGTAGGTTCTTGTGGGCCATGTAGTGAAATATACTATGATACTGGTAATTCTTTTGGATGTCCTAATCCAGATACTTGTATGCCTGGATGTGACTGTGATAGATTTTTGGAAATTTGGAATTTAGTATTCACTGAATGGAATAGAATGGAAGATGGGACTTTAGTTCCATTACCTGAAAAAAATATAGATACAGGTGCGGGCCTTGAAAGAATAACTTCTGTAGTGCAAAACCAAAAAACAAATTTTGATACTGACTTATTTATGCCAATAATGGAAAATATACTAGAAGTATTAAATATACAGAGAGAAAAACATGATGTAACTATAAAAATAATAGCAGATCATATAAGAGCTGCAACATTTTTAATAGGAGATGGAGTATTACCATCAAATGAAGGAAGAGGTTACATCTTAAGAAAACTAATTCGAAGAGCATTCGGTGTTGGAAGTAGAACACAAGAAAAAATATTTGGTAAGGATGATATCTTTTTGCATAAATTTGTAGGAACAGTTATAAAAACAATGGAAGAAGGGTATCCTGAGCTAGAAAGTAAAAAAGAGTACATAGAAAAAGTTGTTAGACTTGAAGAAGAGAGATTCGCAATTACACTAAAAAATGGAATTGAAATACTTTTAGATGAGATTGAAGATATGAAAACAAAAGGAAACAAAAAATTATCATCAGAAATATCATTTAAATTATATGACACATATGGATTCCCATTAGAGTTAACACAACAAGTAATTGAAAATGAAGGATTTGAAGTATCTGAAGAAGAGTTCAATGTTGAATTAGAAAAACAAGTTAAAAGATCACAAGCATCAAAAGAAACGATATCAGATATGGTTAAAGATGAATTCATTGATGAATTCTTTGCTAAAAACGGGAAAACTGAATTTGTTGGTTATGATGAACTGAATTGTAGTGCAAAAGTATTACATCTGACAAAAATAGACGGATTAGATGGATATGAAATTATATTTGATAAAACACCATTCTATGCTGAATCAGGAGGTCAAGTTGCTGATAAAGGAACTATTGAATTTGGTGAATTTGAAGGTGAAATAACAAATGTTGTTAAGAAAAAAGACGTGTTTATCCATCAATTATTGAATATAAGAGGTTCTTTACCAAACGTTGGAGATGTTTTAGAATTAACAGTAGATAGAGAATATAGAAATGATGTACAAAGAAATCATACAGCAACACATATATTACATAAAGCATTAAGAGAAGTATTAGGAACGCATGTTGAGCAATCTGGGTCAATGGTAGATAATGAAAGATTGAGATTTGACTTTTCTCATTATGAATCAATAACACCAGACCAATTGAAAGAAATTGAAAAAATTGCAAATAGAGTTATTATTGAGAACACAGCACTAACAGTAAACTATGAGGATATTGAAACAGCAAAAGATAGAGGTGCAATGGCGTTATTTTCTGATAAATATGGAGATACAGTAAGAGTTGTTGAAATTCCAGGGTTCTCTATTGAGCTATGTGGTGGAACACATGTTAAATCAACAGGTGAGATAGGATTTCTAAATATAGAAAGCGAAGTTGGAATAGCATCAGGTGTTAGAAGAATAACTGCTATAACGGGAAATAAAGCATTGCTATATGTTGAGGAACTAGAAAAAACGGTACAAGAGATGGCAGGAATTCTAAAAACGGATACAAATAATATTTTAGAGATTTTGAAAAAACATATAGATGATGTAAAAGATCTAGAGAAAGCAAACAGTAAATTGCAAACAAGACTTATTAAATATGAAATAGACGAAATGTTATCAGATGTTAAAGAAATTAACGGAATAAAAGTGTTAGCTAAGTCATATAAAAATAAGGAAGTTGAAGAATTGAAAGAAATTGTGGATAGAATAAAAGAAAAATTACAAAGTGTAGTTATTTTATTAGGTACAGATAATGGAAAAGCATTATTTGTTGCTGGTGTTACAAAGGATCTAATAGGCAAAGTAAAAGCAGGAGATCTTGTAAAACAAGCTGCAATAGTTACAGATGGTAATGGTGGCGGAAGACCTGATTTTGCACAATCTGGTGGAAAAGATGGGACGAAAGTAAACGAAGCATTAGAAAAAACAGTAGCATATATGACAGAGGTTCTATGATTAAAAAATTTATAGGATTGGATGTTGGAGATGTTAGAATAGGTGTTGCAAAGTGTGATCCTTTAGGGATATTAGCGACAGCACTAGAAGTAATAGACCGTAATGTAATTGATCCAGTTAAGAGAATAAAGGAAATACTTGATGATGAAGGAACAAAAAAAATAGTTGTTGGAATGCCAAAAAGTTTAGATGGAAGTAAAAAAAGGCAGACTGAAAAAGTAGAAGAGTTCGTTGCTATACTTCAAAAGAATATAGAAGGAATAGAAATTATATACATGGATGAGAGATATTCTACAACAGAAGCAGAGCATTATCTAAAAAATTATTCAAAAAAAAATGGTAAAGCCAGAAGGCAAGTTGTGGATATGGTAGCAGCATCAATAATATTACAGAAACACTTAGATACATTGAAGTAGTTATAATAAATTATATAAAGTAGTTAGCATAAAAACTAAGGAGGTATCATGAAAAAGGAAACACGAGCGATAGTAATGTTGTTGGCAATTTTATTACCGATATTAGCATTATATTACAAACACTTAAATTTAGGGTTAGACTTAAGAGGTGGAACATATGTTGTTCTACAAGCTGATGAAAAAACAGGTAAAGTACAATCAGATACTATGGATAAAGTAAGAGATATAGTAGAAAGAAGGGTAAATTCATTAGGAGTTGCAGAACCTAATATACAAAAAAGTGGAGACAATAGACTTATTGTTGAATTAGCAGGGGTTAAAAATTCTCAAGCTGCAATAGATTTAATAGGAACAACAGCAAAATTAGAATTTAAGTTAATGCAGGAAGATGGATCACTTGGTGAGACATTACTAACAGGAGAGTCAATTAAAAATGCTACTTTAGCTCAAGGTCAATTAGGCCAACCTGAAGTTAGTTTTGAACTTAATGATAGTGGGGCAAATAAATTTGCTCAAATAACAAAAGATAATGTAGGAAAACAATTAGCGATAGTGTTAGATGGAAAAATACAATCTGCACCAAAGATTAATTCTGAAATACCTGGAGGAAAAGGAGTTATAACAACAGGAGATCAGAAAGCATCGCAAGACTTAGTTAATTTATTAAAGTCTGGAGCGTTACCTGTAGATATAAAAATACTAGAAACAAGAACAATAGGCGCATCATTAGGGGTAGAGTCAATTAAACAAACACAATTAGCAGGAATAATAGCAATAATATTAATTTCAATATTTATGATCGCAATATATAAAATTCCAGGATTAATTGCAGATTTTGCATTATATATATTTGGACTTATAGTTTTAGGTGTATTAAGTGCAATCAATGCAACTATAACATTACCTGGTATTGCTGGATTTATATTATCTCTAGGAATGGCAGTAGATGCAAATGTTATTATTTTTGAAAGAATAAAAGATGAGTTAAGAGAAGGAAAAGAAACAAAAGAAGCAATTGAAATAGGATTTAAAAAAGGATTACCAGCAATAATTGATGGAAATATTACAACGCTAATAATAACGACAATATTATTCTTCTATGGTACAGGTCCTGTAAGAGGATTTGCTGTAACATTGACTATAGGGGTATTAGCATCTATGTTTACTGCTATATTTGTTACAAGAACATTACTTGAATTAGTAATGGGACTATTCAATATAGATAAAGAAAAATTATTTTGGAAAGGAGGAGCAAAATAATGAATTTAAAAATAACAAGACAACGAAATATTTATTTTGCTTTTTCTGCATTCATGGTTGCATTAGCAATTGGAGCAATGATATTTAAAGGGTTTAATTTAGGAATAGATTTCAAAGGTGGACAATTATTACAACTTAAATTTGAAAAAGCAATAAACAAAGATGAATTAAATAAGACACTTGATGGTATCGCAATTGAAATTCCACAATTGAAATCAAACTCAAGAAAATTACAGTACTCAGAAGGTAATACAATAATTATAAGAACACAAGAGGTAACAGAAGCACAAAAAGTAAAAATACTTAATGATTTAAAAGCAAAAGAAGGAAATTTTGAAGTTGTTAAAGCAGATAAAGTAGGAGCCACAATAGGTAAAGAATTAACAAATAGTGCAGGAATTGCATTGCTATTTGGAAGTATTTTAATAGTATTCTACATAACTATTAGATTTGAACTTATATATGCAGTAGCGGCAATTATAGCGTTATTACATGATGTATTTATAACAATTGGAATGGTATGTTTGTTAGGTTTAGAAATTGATACACCGTTTATTGCCGCAATTTTAACAATATTAGGATATTCGATAAATGACACAATTGTTGTATTTGATAGAATAAGAGAAAATGATGCGAAACTAAAGAACAAAATGGATTTCATAGATATAATAGACTTAAGTATTAATCAAGTTTTTTGGAGATCATTATTTACATCTATAACAACATTATTCTCAATATTAGCATTGTTAATATTAGGAGGAGCATCTTTAAGAACATTTAACTTTGCATTGTTTGTAGGAGTATTCTATGGAGCATATTCTTCGATATTCTTAGCAAGTCCAATATTATATTTATTGAGAAAATATAAAAGAAAGCCAAAAGATGTTACAGGAGAAGCAATACAAATGGGACCAAGAGGATTAGAAGAAGATTCAGCAGAAAAAGTATTATTATAATAGAAATAAGATAATTAGGAGAAGAGCTATGCGTTGTTGGGCAGAAATAAATTTAGAAAATTTGAGAAAAAATGTAATCGAACTTGAAAAAATAACAGCAAAAAAAAATATAATGACAGTTGTAAAAGCTAATGCATATGGACATGGAATGATAGAAATATTTGATGAACTTGTAAATGTAGGAATCACTTGGTTTGGCATTGCCACATTTGAAGAAGCAATGGCACTAAGAGAAAGAAATAAAGAAGTTAACATATTAATCTTTGGACCTATTGAGAAATCAAGTATGAAAATAGCTTCAGAAAATGACTTGCGTTTTCCAATAGTGAGTTTTGATGAAATAGATTATTTGAATTCAAATAATATTAACTGTAATATTCATGTGAAGATTGATACTGGGATGGGAAGAGTTGGATTCCAGTATCAAGATGCAGAAAAAGCAATAGAGCTTATAAAAAATTCAAGTACAATAAATATAGAAGGTATTTTTTCTCACCTTTCTTCTTCTGAAAGCAATGAAGAGTATACAAGAAGTCAAATTGAAAAATTTGATTTAATAGTTAAGAATCATAAAGAAATAAAATATAAACACATACTAAATAGCTTTGGTTCAGTATTATATCAAGATAGTATTTATGATTTTATACGACCTGGAATAATACTTTATGGTGGTGTTACAGAAGATGAGACATCACCTTATAAGTTCAATCAAGTAATGAGTTTACATGCTAGAATAAGTTTTGTAAAAGAAATGTTAGAAGATGGTTATATTAGTTATGGTAATAAATATAAAGCACAAAAAGGTGAGAAGATAGCAACAATATCAATTGGTTATGCTGATGGTGTTAGAAGAGAGTTAGCAAATAAAGGTTCAGTGCTTTATAAAGGGCATAAATGTAAAATAGTTGGAACAGTTTGTATGGATCAACTAATGGTATTAATTCCCAAAGAAATAGCAGTAGTAGTTGACGAATATGTAGAAATATTTGGAGAAAATATAAGTGCTGTAGAAGTAGCAGAAATATGCGAAACAATCTCGTATGAGATAGTTTGTGGCGTAAGCCAAAGAGTACCAAGAAAGTATATAAATAGAAAATAAAGTAAAAGAAAGTAAGAGGAAATGACATGATATTAGATATTGTTTTTGGGCTAATAATAGTAATATTTTTTCTCATAGGTAAGAAAAGAGGATTTGTAGTAGAATTTTTTGGTACATTTAAATATCTTATAATCCTGTATACTATGAAATTTTTATATCCAACAGTTGAAAAAGTATTCAAATTAACAGATAATAATATAGATCACTTGAAAAAATATTTCATATCATTTTTGATTTTGTATGTGATTCTTTCAATTTTATTAAGATTTTCAAATTCATTTTTAAAAACAATTAAGTTGAAAAAATTTGATGATTATTTTGGAGGTATTGTTGGAATTATAAAATCGACATTTGTAATATTTTTAATATATATTGCTGCCTTAATGTTATCAAGCCATGATAAGAGAATTGAAAAAAAACTTAAAGAAAGTTATGGGTCGGGAATAATAGTTGAATACTTGTATCCTTACTCAGAAATTTTTCCTGAGTTCATAAAAACGAGATTTGAAAAACAAAGAAGAAAAGAAAAAGAAAAGAAATTGAGAAATAATATATTAAATGAAATAAAATCCGATGAGATAAAGGAAAAAGATAGAGATGAAAATAATTGATAAATATATATACAATTCGTTAGTATTACCTACAGTATTTGGGATTAGCATATTTACATTTATACTGATGATAAATGCTCTTATAGAAGTAATGGAAAAATTATTTACAAATGATTTGCCACTACTCACAGTATTAGATTATTTCTTATACATTGTACCCGGGGTTCTTACTCAAACAATACCAATGGGTGCATTTTTAGGTGTAATGCTTGTGTATGGTGGGCTCACAGAGACAAATGAAATAATAGCAATGGAAGGTTCGGGAATTAGTCTATTAAGAATAATAAGACCAGCTTTTATATTCGGACTTATATTAACATTTATAGGACTAGGATTGGAAATTTATGTTAATCCTAGAGCATTAAAAAATATAAATGCTCAAAAACAATTAATATTGTCAACACGTCCAAGTTCATTGACACAGGAAAAGGTATTTTTAACGAATCCAGAAAAGGGATTTGGGTTCTACATTGATAGTATTAACAATGAAAATGCAGAAGCAAGTAAATTTATATTGTTCAACAAAAGGGAAAACAATCCATTTCCAATAATATTTTTAGCAGATAAAGCTGCGTTTGAACCAAATAATCTAGTGATGAAAGATGTAGAGGGTTATTATTTTAATACAAACGGAGAACGAGAAATTATAGCATCTTATGATCAGCAGCAAGTTCCACTTTCACAGTTTTTTGATGTTGAAGATCAAAAAAAGAAATCTAAAAGTGAAATGAATTTGAAAGAGTTAAGGTTAGAGTATAAAAAATTAATAGCGATTCCAGAAGAAAGAAGATCAGCATTGAAGATGGATATAGAATATTATCAAAGGATAATAGGTCCGTTTGCAAGTGTTTTATTATGTTGGCTAGGGGTTTTACTTTCTGTTGGAAATAAGAGAAGTGGTAAAGGAATCAGTTTTGGTATAAGTTTGATAGTACTATTTAGTTATATTGGATTAGTAAATTACGGTAAAGTTGTAGTATTAAATAATAATGTGCCAACTGCTATTGCAATGTGGACTCCAAATGCAATATTATTTGCATTGTGCATATACTTAACAATTACAAAAACAAGGAGAAAATAATGAATAAAATTGATAAATATGTTCTTATAAATTATATTAAAAGCTTTCTTCTTGGAATGAGTATGTTTTTTTTAGTATTTTTATTAGCAGAAAGTATAAATGTAACTGGTTGGATATTAGATAATAAGTTTACAGGAGCAGAAGCACTAAGATATTTATGGTTAGGGCTTCCTGATATATTTATAAATACTGCGCCTCTAGGAATACTACTTGGAAGTTTGTTATCGATAAGTAAGATGGCGCAAAGACTTGAAATAACTGCAATGAAAACAAGTGGTATAAGTTTTGCTAGAGTTGCTCTATTTCCAATAATATTTTCATTTCTAATTTCATTATTTGTTTTTTGGCTTAATATTGATATGCTAGGAAATTCTAATAAAAAAAGAAGTGAATTAAAATCACTTAAATTAGAAGACGTCGAAAAAGTCAAAAGTCAAAAGGACTTCGTGCTAGTCAGAACATCTAGGAATCAAATCTTATATGCTGAAAAAGTAAGTAAAGACGAAGGTTATATGAAGAATATTGAAATAGTAAATTTTGTTGGAAATTTTGAAAAAGTTGAGACTGTGTACACAGCAAAAGAAGCAAATCTTCAAAGTAATAGCGTATGGACATTTACTGACCTTAAAGAATATAATGTCTCTAATAATCAAACAACAGCAATTGATAATTCAAAACTAATATTCAAAGTGCCAATAAACGAAATATTGGCAGATCCAGTGAAAGCAAAACAACTCACAATGAAAGAATTAAGAGAGAAATCTGTTTATTTTGGTAGAGTTGGAGCTGATACAAAGGACCTGTTAATTGAATTTTATTACAGAATTTCATTTGCATTCTCTGCATTTATAATGAGTTTTATAGGACTGTCATTAGGAAGTAAATATGTAAGAGGTGGAGCAGCTTTAAATATAGGATTATCTGTTATAATTGGGTATTCGTATTACGGTATGTCATCAATTTTAAAAGCTATAGCAGCATCGGGTACAATACCAATTTACTTAGCTTGTTGGATTCCCAACATACTATTTTTATACATAGGAATAATGCTATTTAAAAAAGCAGAATATTAAAGACTAAAGAGAAATAAGGAGAAATATAGATGATAGAAAAAAAAGTAACGGATAATGGAATAACAGTAATATTTGATAGTATTGACAATATATCGACATGTTCATTAGGTGTATTTGTGAGAACAGGATCAAAAGATGAATTACCTGATGAAGATGGTATTTCACATGTTTTAGAACACATGATGTTTAAAGGTACAGAAAAAAGAAATTATTTTGAAATATCGGAAGAAGTAGACTACTTAGGTGCAAGCATTAATGCGCATACATCAAAAGAAGAAACGGTGTATTATATTAATTCATTAAGTGAATATATAAATAAATCTTCAGATATACTGTTTGACATAGTTACCGATTCTTTATTTAGTGAAAAAGAGTTGGAAAAAGAGAAAGATGTTATAATAGAAGAAATAAAAATGTATGAAGATATGCCAGATGATTTAGTATTTGAATTAAATTATAGAGATGCAATAAAAGGAAATTTAGGAAAAAATATAATTGGAACAGAAGAAAGTGTAAAATCATTTACAAGTACAAAAATTAGTCAATATTATAATGAAAGATATACGAAAGATAACATTGTCATTGTTATATCTGGAAAATTCGATAAACAAGAAATTATTGATAATATAGAGAAATATTTTGGAAAACTAAAAGATAATGCAGTTCAAAAATATGCGACAATACCATTTGAATTCAATGTGGGGAATAGTAAACATGAAAAAGACATAAAACAAGTAAACATTTGCATCACTCATAACGGACTTTCTTATATGGATGAAAAAAGATTTTACTTTGATATAGTCTCTAATATCATGGGTGGATCAATGAGTTCAAGATTGTTCCAAGAAATTCGTGAAGAACAAGGATTAGCATATTCTGTGTACACTTATAGCCAAGCATACAAAGAAGGTGGAGTCGTTTCAACATACATAGGGACAAGTAAAGAAAGCTATGAGAAAGCAGTTGAAATAACACTAAAAGAATTCACTAAATTGAGAGAAAATGGTATATTAACAAAAGAACTTGATAAGGCAAAAAATAAATTTTTAAGTAAGATAGCATTTTCAATGGAAAATCCTAGATCTAGAATGAGTATCCTTGGTAATTATTATCTTAGAAATAAAGTTATTTTTGAAGTTGAGGAAGTAAAAAAAGAAATAATGAGCCTAGAAGAAAATGTAATAAACCAATTTTTAAAAGATAAATTTACAGGAAATAATATAACAGTTTTAGGTAATGTATAACTAGAGAAGTTAATAATAAAAGGTGGGAGAGCAATGTTTGGGAATTTTAATTTTATTAACACAATAAAATTTAATGCTTACAAAATAGATAAACAATTACTTGTGATAAGCTACTTATTGACACTAATTAGTACTATATTTGTTTATAGTGCAACTAGATCAATAAAATATATTATATTGAATGCAATGTGGGTAGTTGTTGGAACAATAACTATGATGATAATAACATTTTTTGATTATAAGAAGTTGAAAAATTATTTACGGCAGTTATATGGAATAGGTATAATATTAATGTTATTAGTAAGAATTGTTGGTAAAAAGACATTAGGTGCGCAAAGATGGATAAAACTAGGACCAATAACAATACAACCATCAGAGTTCGTAAAGATAATAATAATAATAATACTGGCATATTGGATAACATCAAGATTTAAACGAGGAATACGAAGTCTAAAAGATCTTATGATGGCATTCTTACCAGCGATACCGCTTCTTATACTGATATTGGCACAACCAGATCTTGGAACAACGCTAATTGTAACATTTTCATTTGGATGTATGATTTTTCTCTATAAGACTAATCCAGTATTGATAGCAGGGATAATGATAACTATATTATTAGTTTTTGGGACATATCCACTGTACCGACCTTTATTAAGTGATTATCAACAGAAAAGGGTTGAAACATTTCTTAATCCGGAGCAAGATAAGCAAGGTGGAGGATGGCAAGTTACACAATCTAAAATTTCTGTAGGAGCAGGTGGATTTATTGGAAGTGGAATCTTTAAAGGTAGTCAAAGTAGGCTTGAATTTCTACCAGAAGCACAGACTGATTTTATATTTTCTATAATATCTGAAGAAACAGGATTTTTGGGTTCAAGTATTGTGTTAGGATTATATTTTTGGTTGATATATTCATTAATTAGGATAAGTAAAAAAGTAGATGATGACTTTGGGAAGCTATTACTTTATGGAATAGCAGGAATATTTTTATTCCATGTATTAATAAATGTTGGAATGACATTAGGATTAGCTCCTGTAACAGGTAAACCACTACTGTTACTAAGTTATGGAGGAAGTTCATTCCTATCATCGTTCATGTTAATTGGATTAGCAGAAAGTGTAAAAGTCAATTCAGACTAGAAAATCAAATAAAAAGGGGAATTATGGAATATATAGTAGATGCAGAATATGAAAATAGTAGAATAGATAGACTACTGAAAAAAATATGTAAAGACGAGACATTAAGCAATATTTTTAGAGCCTTAAAAAAGGGAGATGTCCGTGTAAACGGTTCGAAAATTAAAGAAAACTATAGATTAGCATTAGGAGATGTCGTTACAATAAAATACTTGAAATTTCAAGAAGATGTACTGACTGGAACATTGAAAGAATCTAAGAAAGTTTATGAAGATGAATATGATAATTATTATTATAAATCACTAATAATATTTGAAAATGAAGATTTCTTTATTGTTAATAAGCCACCACAAATGCCGATGCACAAAGGAACAGGGCATAAATTTGGACTCTCAGAAATTTATAAACAGATTTATAACAATAGTAATGTTAACTTTGCAAATAGACTTGATAATGATACATCAGGGTTAGTTATTGGGTGTAAAAACCTTAAATTTCTTAGATATATGACAGAGAAAATAAGAAATAATGAAATAAAGAAAAAATACGTAGCAATTGTTCACGGTGACATAAAAGATAGTTATATTAAGATGGAAAACTACCTTAAAGTTACAGAAAAAAATGTAATTGTTAGTGATGAAGAGCTTAAAGAATCTAAAAAATGTATATCAATTGTTAGAAAAAGAAATTTAAGACAAGAACATCTTGAAAAATTGATGTTATTTGAAGAGTTTGAAAAGATGCAAAACGAAAGAATAACAACATTGGAGATAGAATTGATGACAGGAAGAAAGCATCAAATAAGAGCACAATTAGCACATAGAAAAAATCCTATAGTTGGGGATAAGAAATATGGAAAAAAAGATACGGCTAAAAGACTATGCCTAGCATGCTACAAAGTTGAATTTGATGATTTTACATTCGTAATATAGAAGAGAAGTCTTTAAAGGGGGAATAATAGTGGCTAAATTTGAATTGAATAACAATCAAAGACCGTATTTTGGACTTAATATTGTGGAAGACAGCTGGGATAGAATAGAATATCCAAAAGGATTAGTATGTTATTACAGTGGAAACTGTATTTGTAAAGTATTGATAAATCCTGATGGGAAACCCAACTATTACAGCGAATATGACACTCAAATAGAGACAAATGAGAGAGCCAAAATTATCCCCAAAAAAGCAAAAGGAAAAGAAAAACCAATCACACCCACTACAATTTATGACTACAATGAAGAACAAACCAATTTCCATGTTCAAATTGTTGCAAATGAAGAAAAAAATGTGTATATTACTTTAGAAATTGGACAACAAAAGTTAGACTTAGAAAATAATACTGGCTGTTTCAAGAGTATGAAAACATTGAATGACTTTGAGCAATCAATGCAATGTTTTGTCAAAGAACTTCCGACTGATCACTTAGAAAAAATTCAAGAACTTAAAAATAAAAAACCAGTAAAAACAAAATCTGTCCGTTTTAAGAGCGGGGATTTTTTTGCTGTTCCAGTGAAATTTGACCTTTATGGAAACCCGGTTGATTATGTCTTTGGGCGGCATTTACTTAATATTTCTAAACTTCGTAAAACAGATATTGTTAGCAAAGACCATCATTGGCATAGTTTGATGACGGTTGTTCAGTTAGTGATAATGTATGATTACAATTCACAATCGCTTACTCAAAATTTACAAGAACTTAAAAGCAAGCCAACTACACCATCATTTCACATGATGGATGATCAATTAATGCGAGGCGAATATCCGATTATTGGCAATATTCCATTAGAGGCGGAAGAACTGAGTTTTCCAATGCATTATGGTACTTATACTAATCATCATAAAAAAGGAATTTTTTTTGGCTGGGGTTTCTGCATGCTGAATGATATAGCTAATCTGGACTTCAACGACTATCGCAATAACGGCACTATTTATGGGGCGACTTTAAGATTAGAAATGATGCGAAATGGACAAGAACCTTATTTTGAACACAACGATATTGAACATCCTAATAACAAAGCCATAAAAGATAAAATATTGGAAAGCTTGGGTGTGAGTGCAGATATTGAATATGATGAATTCTGCAAACACTTTGGATTTATGACAAGAAAAGAGTTCTTAGAAAAAATAGGAGGATAACATGAATGAAATAGCAATTAAGGATTTTAAAGTAGGAGATGTTTACTACGTTGAAATGAACAAAACATTTTATTTCTTTCAAATCGCAAAAATACTTTTGCCGACTGTTGAAAGTGACAATAAATATGCAATTTTTATGGTTGCCTTAAAACAAACGTTCAAAAGAATACCAAACTCGTTGGAAGAATTGAATTTAAGTGAAGTCTATATTTTTAAATATATTTGGAAAAATTATTCTTTTTTCTGTCAATTTCTTGAAGATGATGTGCACCTGAAATTCGACAAAAGATTAATGCATTACGACCTAAAAGACAAGTACAAACTACAATTCTTTGGCAATGCAACAGTCCCTGAAAAGTACGAGCCTGAGTTAATTTTTCCACCAACAAGTAATCATGGGCAAGAAAGCACTGATGACTACATCGTCATTACACCTTGTGGAGCAAGTTCTGTTAATGGTTTTTTTTGGGTTTTAAATCAGGAAGATACTAAAAAGAATAAAAAACAAAAACCTTATGATGCTTTATATTTTGAGCATTGGAAAGAGTTTGTAGAAAACAATCATATTAAGAAAATAGAAGGATTCTTACATAAATGGCAACAATCTGATAAGAACACAGAAGCCGAAATGAAGAAGTGCCTAAAATCTAACAATGATTACGAAGCTAAAAATGGCGTTATTTATACCACTGAAGCAGAAGATCTTTACCAAAAAATGATAGATATTGCAAAAGAAAAAGAAATCTCAGAAGACAAAGCAATCAATATTTTAGAAAATAGGATGTGGTAGTGTGATCAATCAATGTTAGACTATCGTGGAACTGGAAAATTTTTATTGTTTGAACCTACAATGAACACAAATCAAACAGTTTTTTTCGTTAACCAGAGAGATGGGTGGTCCAGTTTACTGCACATCTATGCAAATAAATACAAAAAAAGAGTTGTTAAAGTAGGATTTACAATGAATAAGAGTATAGATTCAGCGGGTTATTTTTTCGATTATTTGTACTATAACAAAGAAGATCAGTTTCAAGAGCGATGTATATATTTGATAAAAGATCCTAAATGGAAGTTTTATGAGAATTCTGAGAAAACAGTATACTTGTCTTTCGAAAATCCAGAATATTATAAATCAAAGCGAAAACTAGAACGATTCAATAATGATATTATTTTTGAATATTTAAACAAGATAGGGTTTGATGTGAATAATTCATATTTTTTTGAAACTAAAAAAGAAGTTATTTATGCAAATTATGTAGATAAGAATTAGAAAGAAATTCGAAAGGAGTGGGGAATAATGGTTGCACAATTTAGCAATACTGAATCTTTTAATCTCATGTTTAATGATGATTTTTCAGAGGAAAAAATTCAGGAATATGAAGACAGTTTTGACACTTTGGGGCATATTTATGTTCATTCAATTGACCGAAATAACATTTCACACGAGAACTTAAAAAAACTTTATGAACGGATTTATCTGAAAAGGAAAAATCTCAAATTAGTACTATCTGCCGACAATGTTTTAGATGTTTCTTTTTTGAAAGATTTTAAAGAGCTTGAAATACTTTCAATGTCCGTTCATGGCAAAATAATTAATATAGATGTACTTGAGAATTTGAAAAATCTAAAGGAACTGCATCTTGATTTCCACGAACAAGAAGACTTAGAATTCTTATGGAATGTTAATCCTAATCTAGAAAAACTAACCATTGCAGATAGCAGCAAAAAGAAAATAAATCTTGATTTAACGCCTGTTTCTCAATTTAAAAATTTGAAATATTTATACCTAAGAGAATACAATAAAAACATTGAGAGCGCCGTTTCACAACTCACAAAGTTAGAAACTTTGGCACTTCGTAGTATTTCAAAACCAACTAATTTAGACTTTATTTCAAATCTTAAAAATTTAAAAGATCTGATAATACAACTGGGTTCGTTTGATGATGTGAGTATGGTTGCAACACTTAAACATATTAGATTTTTACAACTATGGAGATTATCAAAGCTCAAAAATATTGACTTTGTCAGTGAAATGAGCGAGTTACAATATTTATTTATCGAAACATTAAATGGGATAACAAAGTTCCCCAATATTGAAAACTTACATAAACTCAGAAGAATTCAAGCAAATGTTTGCAAAAATTTAACTGATTTTTCTGAAATAGAAAAAAGCAAATCATTGACTGATTTTGTGACTCAAAATGCAACCAACAATATCACGGACTTTATTCCGATTCTCAAAAATCCACATATCAAAGATTTAGGGATTGGATATCAAAAAGTGGCGACACAAAAAGAAGTTGAAAAACTTGCACAACAATACAACAAAGAAGTAAAAACATATATGTATCCAAAATTTAAAGCGAGGTTTGAATATGAGTAATAACATGGAAGTCTATATAACATCAAATACTGCATGTCGATCAGGTGGGGCTTTGAACGGAAACTTACGATATTTAAGCCGATTTATCAGTCAAGAATTAAATAAAAATGGGTTTCAGTCTTCATTTGATGAGTTTTCAGTAAGGTTCGCATATCCACCAATGTATGTTTTGCCAGGTGTTGTCAGTTTGGTTACAGGTTATAGAGAGTGGTATGACAGTTTACCGTATTCTCGGTTGGATAGACGTTACAAAAAAATTGAAGTTTCACTTCAAACACCCGAATTTTCAGAGCATTTTGATAAAGAAGAACAAAGCCAATATGAGCATACATTTGAAATTGAGGAAGAGTTCAAAAATATTTCTGAAATAGATTTAGCAAAAGTAGCAATAGATAAATTAATCATTGCAGCAAATATTGTTGATGCAAAACTAAAAAAAGATGATGATTTTGATATTTCTCAATTTGAGAAAATTCTAATAAATATAAAGGATCAAATAACACCTCAATTTTTACAAAAAAACCATGAAAAACAGGCGGTTGAAGTAGAAAATCAAAGAATGAGTCTGGCATTAGAAAATAGAGAAAACAGAAGAGTAGCAGAAAATATTTATAATAAACGTATAAAAGATTTGAGAATTTATGAAGAAGAATTACCACTAAAGTTTTTCACTCCATATAATTATCAATATAGTGAAATTTTCCTAAATTTGTTGTCACATGAAGATTTGATGTGTCCAAATTATGATCATATTTACTTAAAAATTGCACCAACAGAAAAAGAAGCATTACTGCATTCTTTCGGCTACGATTTTTATCAAGTAGGGATTGCATTTTTAGATGCTGAAAAATATGAAAAATCTTCGGAGAAAATCAAAGAAGAAATGTTTTTGCAAGCCACTATTAGCGCATTGAAAGATATTGCAGGAATCGACAGGCTGGATTTAGAAAAAATTGATAGAGTAATTAATATTGTTAAAGAAAAGGGTCTAGATATTGAGTTAATCTATCGTTGCATTGAGAATGCTAAATTTCATCTAAAAATCACATATTTCCCTAAAACATTGGAAGAGGGGAGTCCAGTATTTTTGAATATTACCAATAAAGCAACGCAACAAATTAAACGTATAGAAATTGGACGGATTGATTATTACAAATTACATTTGTGGTTACAAAAAATAACAATGACTCAAAAGAAAATAACTATAAAATCAAGTGATTCAATTCGGGGTCAAGTTTGGTTGAAAGGTAACCAAACATTTATGGAATTTGACTTGGTATAATATAAGACTACAATGGAGGTAGAAGATGGAAGTAGGATTTAATTTAGTTGGTGAAAATAATGAATTTATTTACATTCAAGATCGTTTAAGTGAAGATGATATCTCTAAAATTTTGGAGTATAAAGAGTGTACAACAATAACTTTTTGGTATGTAAAGCACCCAGATTTAGCATTTTTGGGGGAGATGACGAATCTTACAAAGGTTCTACTATACTCATCTAAAATTGAGGATTTTGGCATATTATCTACGTTGAAAAACTTAAAAGAGCTATGTATCAACGGAATTAAGAACCAAGAGGATTTAGCATTTTTATCTAATATTACCCAAATTGAGAGTTTACAATTACTTTATTTACCAAAACTAGAGAAGTTTCCTAATCTATCACAAACAAAGTTAAAAAAGTTACAAATTTGGCATTGTAAAAGACTTGTCGATATTCAAAATATTACTCAAATTACAAGTTTGGAAGAGTTAAGAATTCTAGGTACACCGCATAAACCAGAGGATTTAGAATTTCTGATGAAAATTGATCATTTACAGTATATTGCTGCAGAGTTTGGCAGTAATAAAGCCAATAAAATATTTGATGATATGCTCATAAAATATAATAAAAAAAGGAATAAGCCGAAGATGCATAACAATAGAATTTACGTAGATTTTAATGAGATGATAGAGGACGACTTGGTTCTGCTTTCACAAAAGGATGTCATATTAAACTTTGGTGGTAAGGAAGTCTTGCTTTTTGAGGGCTTAAAAGTGGATGTTTATACAGATGACAGAGATGAAAATGATTTGCCAGATTTCCTTATTGCAAGTGGTATAGTTGAGCGAAATAACACAGGGGCAGCCCCTGTTTGCAAATGGAATTGCAGGATTGATGCAAATGGGATAAGGCATGAAAGTGAAGTTGGGAGGAAAAAATGAGTAAACTGACAGAGTATCAAATAGAAAAAGGCTTTTGGTATGGACCATCAGAACTAAAACTCATACAAACAGTTGAAGAATATGATGGAAGTAAACAGTTAAGAATCGCTATTCCTAATGACAAAGAGCTAAGAAAATGGATTTCATTCTTACCGACATTAAATAAAGTGGAATATCTAATGGTAAATTCAAATGTTAATCAAAAGCTTTTTGATGCAATTTGTAGCATTAAAAGCTTAGTTGTGTTGTATATAACTATGACAACAGCAAAAAGAATAGATGATCTTTATAAATTAAATAAACTAAAATATTTATGTATTGGGAATGGGACAAGAATTGAAAGTATTGAAGTTATTGGTTTGCTTACAAATTTAAAAATTTTAGAACTAGAAAATATAAAAAAAATAACTAATTTTGAAGTTATAAGTAAATTGACAAGTCTTGAAGGACTTGGTATATGCGGTAGTATGTGGACTGCACAAAAAATTGAGACACTACAACCAATTTCTTTTTTACATAAACTAAAATATTTAAAAATTGTTAACACAATTACTGTAGATAAAAATTTTGATCCATTATTACAATTGAGGGAATTAGAGACTTTTAATAGCTCTTGGAATTATCCAAAAAAAGAGTTTGAAAAGTTAAAAGAATTACCACTCTTAAAAAATAGCAATGTTTCCTCTTGTTTGAAATAGAAACTTTACTGAATTTAAAAATTGTGCTATAATTTTGTAATAAAAATATATAACCCATATAATCTTGAAATAAGGTCAAGAGTTTCTACAGATCACCGTAAATGATCTACTATGGGGGAGTTTTTGAATTTACGAAGAGCCCCCTTGGGGCTTTTTTATTGCAATTTTTTTGGTATATAATCTTATTATATAAATAAAACAAATCTTAGGAGGAATGAAATGATTCAAGAGTTTTTTAAGCTAAAAGAGAGAAATACGACAATTAGGACAGAAGTGATAGCGGGATTAACTACATTCTTATCAATGTCATATATCTTGTTTGTAAATCCAGATATATTATCAAAAGCAGGGATGGACATAAAAGCAGTGTTCGTTGCAACTGCATTAGCAGCAGTATTTGGGACAATGATGATGGCGCTTTATGCGAACTATCCAGTAGCACAAGCACCTGGAATGGGAATGAATGCATTCTTTGCATTTACAATTTGCGGTAAATTAGGTTATACATGGCAACAAGGGTTATTTGTAATATTTATTTCAGGATTATTATTTATGATAATAGCAGGGACGGGATTAAGAGAAAAAATAATAAATGCTATACCAAATTCATTGAAATATGCTGTAAGTGCAGGAGTAGGATTTTTCATTGCATTTATAGGATTAAAGTCAGTTGGAATAGTTGTCTCAAGTGAAGCAACTATGGTTACGCTTGGAAATTTAACAGCGCCAATGACACTTTTAGGGATATTTGGAATATTTTTAACACTGATTCTTATTGCACGTGGTGTGAACACAGCTATATTTATTGGTATGATAGTAACGGCAATAGTTGGTATGATTACAGGATTAGTACCAGTTCCAACAGCACTTTTCGCGTCGATTCCAAGCTTAAAACCAGTAGCGTTTCAATTGTTTGTAGGGACAAATCCAATGGCACTAATTACACAACCAAGTTTTTGGTTTGTAGTATTTTCAGTTTTATTTTTAGATTTCTTCGATACAGCAGGAACTCTAATGGGTGTATGTACACGTGGGGGTTTATTAGATAGTAAAGGTAAATTGATCGACGGAGAAAAAGCATTAATGGCAGATGCAACAGCAACAACATTAGGAGCTATAATAGGAACAAGCTCAGTCACAAGTTATGCAGAAAGTGTTGTAGGAGTTGAAGCAGGTGGAAGAACAGGACTAACAGCATTTACAACAGCAGTATTATTTATTTTAGCATTATTTTTATCACCATTATTAGCAGTAGTTAATTCTGCAGTTACAGCACCTGCATTAGTATGTGTTGGAGCATTGATGGCATCAAGTACTAAACACATAGATTTTGAAGATTTTGCAGAAACTACAGCAGCATTTTTCACAATGATTTTTATGATTCTATCATTCTCAATTGCAGAAGGAATAGCAATAGGATTCCTAACATACACAATATTAAAAGTTGCATCAGGACAGGCAAAGAAGGTTCACCCAGTTATGTATGGACTTGCGACACTATTTGCAATATACTTTTTATCAAAAGGGATGTAAATAATAAATAAATTGAATTATTAATAATGTCACTTTCAAAATAGAGGTGGCATTATTTATTACTTTCATAAAAATAATAATAAATATGAAATAATAGATAGACTTTTTCTATTTTTGTTGGTAAAATATAATGCGATAGTTTGACATTTATATAACAATTGTATTTTATAAGCGTTAAGCTACCATATTTTAAACAGATAAAGATATGAAAATATTTCAGAGGTGGTATGAATGGGTTTGTTCTCAAGTAAGAAATCAAAAAATAAATATGCAACCGTGACATCTAAGTCAAAATTATCAGTTGATGTTATTGAAAATAATCAATGGAAAAAATGTAATAAATGTAACGAAATAATATACAATGAAGATTTAAAAAATAATTTAAATATATGTCCTAAATGTGGAAATTACTTTAGATTAACAGCTTTTGAGAGAATAGAGTTACTTATAGATGATGGAACATTTGTTGAAGAAGACATGTTACTTAATTCAAAAGATTTTTTAAATTTTCCTAGTTATAAAGAAAAGTTAGAAGAAGCTCGTGAGAAGAGTAGAATGATAGATGCAGTTATTTCTGGAACAGGTAAAATACATGGGATAGAAGTTAGTCTTGCAGCTATGGAATTTGGATTCATGGGTGGAAGTATGGGATCTGTTGTTGGGGAGAAGATAACTCGAACATTAGAAAGAGCACTTGAGAAAAGGATACCGGCAATTGTAGTTGCAAGTTCTGGTGGAGCTCGAATGCAAGAAGGAATAGTTTCTTTGATGCAAATGGCGAAAACATCAGGGGCTGTAAAAAGGCTTAATGAAGCAGGAATACCATTTATATCAGTACCAGTAGATCCTACAACTGGTGGAGTTTCAGCATCATTTGCACTATTAGGTGATGTTATAGTGACTGAACCAGGAGCATTAATTGGTTTTGCAGGACCACGTGTTATAGAACAAACGATAAATCAGAAATTACCAAAAGGATTTCAAAAAGCAGAGTTCTTATTAGAGCACGGAATGGTAGATGTTATAGCAGAAAGAAAAGATTTAAAAGAAACAATTTATCGTATTCTAGAGAAGCTTGTTTAGTATTGGAGGAAATATGAGTATAGAATTAGAGATATCGGAATTAGAAGGAAAAATTGAAGAATTAAAGAAATTTTCTATAGAACAGGGAATAGACTTTAGTAAACAAATTGAAGAATTAGAAGCTAAACTACAAATTAAAATGATAGAATATTCAGAAACAGAAATGGATGCATGGGCAAGAACACAAATTTCAAGAAATCCAAAAAGACCATATACTTTGGACTATATATCAGAAATCACAGAAGATTTTGTAGAATTACATGGTGATAGATTGTCTAGAGATGATGCAGCAATAGTTGCTGGACTAGCCAGTGTTGACGGATATAAACTTATGATAATAGGACATCAAAAAGGAAGAGATATTGAATCTAATATATATAGAAATTTTGGTATGGCAAGTCCTGAAGGATATAGAAAAGCATTAAGACTTATGAGAATGGCTGAAAGATTCAAGTTACCAATTCTTACATTTATAGATACATCTGGAGCATATCCAGGAATAGAAGCGGAAGAAAAAGGTCAAAGTGAAGCAATTGCAAGAAATTTGGCTGAAATGTTTGGTATTAAAGTTCCAATAATTGCAGTTGTAATAGGTGAAGGTGGAAGTGGAGGAGCATTAGGAATTGGTGTTGCTGATTCAATACTTATGCTTGAAAATAGTGTTTACTCAGTAATTTCACCAGAAGGATGTGCAACAATACTATTTAATGATGCAAAAAAAGCACCAGATGCAGCAAGAAGTCTTAAAATAGACTCAATAAGTTTGAAAAATTTTGGAATTATAGATGGGATCATAAAAGAGCCATTAGGTGGTGCTCATAAAGATTTAAAACAAGCATCAATTAATCTGAAAACAGCAGTTTTGAAAGAATTTAAGAAAATAGATAAATTTGAAATTGAAAATTTACTAGAAAAGAGATATAATAAGTATAGAAAAATTGGAGAATTTTTTGAGAAGGAAGGAGAATAGCTATGAAGAGAATAGCAGTTCTAACAAGTGGAGGAGATTCACAAGGAATGAATACAGCTGTGAGAGCAGTTGCTAAGACAGCTATGAAAAAAGGAATTGAAGTATATGGAATAAGAAGAGGTTATAAAGGAATGTTGCATGATGAAATATTCAAAATGTCACCTTTAGACGTATCTGGAATTGCAGATAAAGGAGGAACAATACTTTTATCGGCTAGATTACCAGAATTTAAAGAGCCAGCAGTGAGAGCAGAAGCTGCAGCGAATCTTAAGAAACATGGAATTGAAGGATTAGTAGTAATAGGTGGAGATGGATCGTTCCATGGGGCAGATTTATTATATAAAGAGCATGGTATAAAAGCTATCGGACTACCAGGAACAATTGATAATGATATTGCTGGAACTGATTACACAATTGGTTACGATACAGCAATGAATATTATATTAGATGCAATTTCTAAAATAAAAGATACTGCAACATCACATGAAAGAACTTATTTAATTGAAGTAATGGGAAGACATTGTGGAGATTTAGCTCTTTATTCAGCTATTGCAGGTGGAGCAAACGGAGTGTTAATTCCAGAAATTGAATTTAACATTGATGATTTAGCTAATGCAATAAAAACAAGAAGAGAACAAGGTAAATTATCAGATATAATAGTTGTAGCAGAAGGTGTAGGTCATGTATATGATATAGCTGCAAAACTAAAAGAAAAAGTAAATACTGAAATAAGAGTTACCGTGTTAGGACATTTACAAAGAGGTGGAGATCCAACAGCATTTGATAGATTGATTGCAACTAGAATGGGTATTAGAGCAGTTGAATTATTAGAAGCAGGTGAAAGTGGATTAATGCTTGGAATTGAAAGTAATAAAGTCGTAACACATCCAATTTCTTACGCTTGGGAAAATTATCAAAAATTATCTCAAGATGATTATGAAATTGCAAAAATGCTATCTATATAAGTTATTAGTAAAATGTAACAAACATATAAATATTAAAAATACTAGGAGGAAATAAAGATTATGAAAATGACAAAAATGGTTTGTACAATAGGACCAAAATCGGAACCAAGAGAAGTAATGGAAAAATTAATAGACAACGGGATGAACGTAATGAGACTAAACTTCTCACACGGTGATTATGAAGAGCATGGGGCAAGAATAAAAACAGCTAGAGCAATAGCAGCTGAGACAGGTAAATTAATTGCAATATTATTAGATACTAAAGGACCAGAAATAAGAACAGGAGAATTACAAAATGATCAAGATGTTCTATTAGAAGTAGGAAATGAAGTAACAGTAACTACTGATTTTTCTGTAATAGGAACTAAAGATAGATTTGCAGTTTCTTATCCTGAAATAGTAAAAGATCTTAAACCAGGAAATACAATTTTATTAGATGATGGATTAATTGGATTAGAAGTTCTTGAAATAAAAGGACAAGACATCAGATGTTTAATAAAAAATACTGGTGAATTAGGTGGAAAAAAAGGTGTTAACTTACCAGGTGTATCAGTAAGTTTACCAGCATTAGCACCGAAAGATATAGAAGACTTAAAATTTGGATGTAGAGAAGGAGTAGACTTTGTTGCTGCATCTTTCATAAGAAAAGCATCTGACGTAGCTACTGTTAGAAAAGTATTAGATGAAAACGGTGGAGAAAACATCAAAATCATTTCTAAAATAGAAAGCCAAGAAGGAGTAGATAATTTTGATGAAATTTTAGAATTATCTGATGGAATCATGGTAGCAAGAGGAGATCTTGGAGTAGAAATACCAGTTGAAGAAGTTCCTTTCGCACAAAAAATGATGATAAGAAAATGTAACGAAATAGGGAAAGTAGTTATAACAGCTACACAAATGTTAGATTCTATGATAAGAAATCCTAGACCAACTAGAGCAGAAGCAGGAGATGTTGCAAATGCTATATTAGATGGAACAGATGCAGTAATGTTATCTGGAGAATCAGCAAAAGGTAAATATGTTGTTGAAGCAGTACAAACAATGGCTACAATCGCAAAAAGAACAGATTCATTCAAAAAACATAAACCATTAAAAGGATTAATTGGGGATGTAACAGTTACTGAAGCAGTTTCAAAAGGAGCAGTAGAGGCAGCTCAATTGTTAGAAGCAAAATTAATAATTTCATGGACTAAATCAGGAAGAGCACCTAGAATGATTAGAAAATATAATCCAGATGCACCAATTCTTGCATTAACTGATAACGAGCAAACAGCAAGACAATTATTAATGACAAGAGGTGTATTCTCATATGTTGCTAAAGGATTAGACAAAACAGATGAATTCTTCTCAAAAGCAATGGAAATAGCAGCAACTCAACCAGGAATCAAAAAAGGAGATTTAGTAGTACTAGTTACAGGTATATCTGAAACTGGAACAACTAATACATTCAAAGTAGCAAGAGTTGGAGAGTAATTAACTATTACAATAAAATAGGACAAAATAAAGATCGCAGAGAGGAAAGTTTAGACTTTCCTTTTTTGCACATAACGTATTATATTTTAAGGGGACAAAATGAAAAAATTAGATGAATTAGTAGATGTTTTTGCTAAACTACCTGGTATTGGAAGAAAAAGTGCTATGAGAATTGCATTTGATATATTGGATAAAGAATCATATGAGATTGATAAGATGATCAATACAATAAAAACAGCACATGAAGTTATAAAACCTTGTAGTATATGTGGTAATTTAACAGAAAATGATATGTGTGACATTTGTTCAAATGAGAAGCGAAATAAGACTATAATATGTGTTGTAGAAGGAACTAGAGATGTAATAGCATTTGAAAAATCTGCTACATACAATGGCGTTTATCATGTGTTAGGTGGGAAAATTGATCCTTTAAATGGTGTAACTATTGATGATTTGAATATAGATAAACTCATAAATAGAATAGATATTGATAATGTTGAAGAGGTTATTCTTGCACTTAACCCTGATCTTGAAGGTGAAACAACAGCACTATACTTAACGAGAGCGTTAAAAAATAAAGATATAAAAGTATCGCAAATTGCAAGTGGAATTCCAATTGGTGGTAATATTGAATTTATTGATATGGCAACATTAGTTAAGTCGCTTGAGGGTAGAAAATCAGTTAAACATTAAAAATGATAATGTAATTTGACTTTAGACCTCTTATAGGTATAATTTAATGAAATTGTTTTAAAAAAATTTAATTAATTAATTCAAAAAAAAGGAGAAAATGGGATGAATTTGAAAAAAAGAATCTTGATACTTATAATGTTTCTTGTTTCATCAATTGTCGGACTAGCAAGCCTAACTGTTAGTGTGTCACCATCGAAAACAACGTTTGGTGTAAATGATGAAATAATATACACATTTTATGTGCAAGCAAATGCGGAAAATTTTACTAATGGATCAATAAAATTAGTAGTTCCAGCAGAAGTTACAAGTATACAATGTGTTCAAGATCCAAGAATGGGAGCTTGTTCGCTGACGCAAGCGAATAATACAGGAGGTCAAACAAGAGATAATTATATAATTGTTCCAATAAAAGGGCCTATATTGGCAGGTCAATTTATTCAAGTGTCGGTTATAGCAAGTCTTGCGGCAGGTAATAACAATGACTATTATAATTTTACATGATTATCAACAACATCATCTCCTGTTCTGACAACAACAGAGAGAACGGTTACAGGAGATCCTATAACAATAGGGCCAACTTCATATAAAGATACAACAGGAACTGTTGCAAAAGATACAGGAGATAGCAATGGAGGATTAACAGGAATTGGTGGAGAAGGAAATAATACTCCAAAAGTACCAGGAGAAGTATATCACTATAGACTTTTTTTAAACCCAGCAGCAGTTGCAACAGGGACATTCTTAAAGAATGTAGTTCTTACAGATCAATTACCACCAGAAGTTGATTATTATAATAGTTCAGGAGGAGGTGTTGTATACGATGCTGCTACACATACTGTAAAATGTACAGTTTCAGAGAAGATTTCTAATGCATGGTTTAACTCATGTTATTTCTTTGTAAAAGTTAAAGATACAACACCAGTGGGAACGGTCATAAAGAATAATTTGAGTGGAACATGGGAAAGTGGTGACACAGGTCTTGTAATGACTGCTCCATTAATAGTACATAATACAGCAGTAATCGGAGATGCTGTGGCTATTGCTAAGGGTGCTTCTAAGACAATATATGCACCAGGAGAAGCAATAACATACACGGTAGCAGGTGGCATTAATAAGAACAATACGGGACCAATAACAATAACAGACACATTAGCAAATACATATATGAAAACTAATAGTATAACAGTTACATTACAAAGAACAGATAATTATTCATCAACAGAAAATGCAACAATAAAGCTATATAAAAATGATGGAACTGTTGAATATAAGACTGTTGCATTGACGGCATCTGGAAGAACGTTCTCAGCAACTATTAATTTGGCAACGGATTTTCCAGCAGGTTCAACTGACCAAATAACAAAATGGGAATTAGTAACATCTGATTTAGCAAAAGATGATTATCAATTTTATGTAGTAAC